>Ga0209229_10000558_pt1 | contig 15225 bp, 24 predicted proteins | sample SanBayMetagenome_FD_187466 | JGI IMG/M metagenome (GOLD analysis project Ga0209229, IMG submission 187466) | Freshwater and sediment microbial communities from dead zone in Sandusky Bay, Ohio, USA (SPAdes) (version 2) | ecosystem: Environmental > Aquatic > Freshwater > Lentic > Sediment... | reverse complement strand
GTCATCTCGGGTGGGAGTCTTGCGTGACGCACTACCCGCTCATCATAACCCCGCAACGCGCACCCGAAATTTATTTCGGGGCGTCGGCGCACTCGTCAACGAACACAAGCACGTTTTCATTTACATCGCTGGACTTCAACATCGACAATCCAGAGCGGCTGGTCGTGGTCGCTGTCAACTACTACGAGTTTGATACCAGCGCAAGCGTCACATCTATCACCGTTGGCGGCGTGACCCCCACACTGGTGACATCTGGCTTCCGTGCCGTGACGGGCGGTTCTGGCAGCTTTGTTTACTCAAGGCTGTATCAGGTGCAACCCACAGGAACGTCGGGAACCGTAGCGTTGACATTTAACCGATCTATAGACCTTGGGTGTTCAGTGGGTGTGTGGTCTGCGTACTACCTTAATTCCACGACAGCCGTCAGCACTGCGACTGCCAACGACTCGGTTAATTTGACGGTTCAGCCGGGCGATGCCGTTATTGCAACGGCGAGCGGCGTGTACGACGCCACCGGCACGACGTGGACCAACGCCACGGAGAATTACGACACGTCGTCTAACCGTATGACCCGCAGCGGCGCAAGCGTGCTGTCGTCTACCAACGGCACGCTCAACATCGCCGCGAGCTGCAACATTGCGTTTGGCGGCGTTATCGTGTCTGGAGCAGCATGGCGATGACCCTCAACCTTCGTTCTGAGCGTAATCTGCAAGGCGTGCATCGCGATCTGGTGAAGGTTGTCCGTCGCGCAGAGCAGAAGGTTCCGTTTATCGTGACGGAAGGTTTGCGCACGGTTGCACGCCAGAAGCAGCTCGTTGCTGCGGGCGCATCGCAGACCATGAACAGCCGTCACCTGACGGGCCATGCGGTTGATGTCGCAGCGTTGGTGGATGGCAAAGTCCGCTGGGATTGGCCGCTTTACGCACGCATCGCAGACGAGATGAAGGCTGCGGCAAAGGAGCTTGGCGTCCCGATTATCTGGGGCGGCGATTGGAAGTCTCTGAAGGACGGGCCGCATTTTGAGCTGGATCGGAAGAAATACCCATGAAACTGCTCATACTGCTTCTTCCCTTCGCCCTAACTGGTTGCGGTGTGATCCGCGATTTTCCTAAGTACTGGTAAGGAGAACGTCATGGACAAGGATATGTTTGAGCGCCTGTTTCGCACAGCGCTGCAGGTTGTCGGCGCAATCGTCGCCACTCGCTATGTTGGCGAAGAGAACTGGGCTGCGATCAGCGGCGCGATTCTGACAATCGGCACGACCGGCTGGACGATCTACGCTGCCAAGAAGGTAGCGAAATGATCCAGGCTCTCGCCATTGGAGGGGCTATTATCTCCATCATTGGCGTATTTGCTGGCGTCATCTGGCTTGCCGAACGCAAGGGCGCGTCTGAGCTTCTGGAGGAACAGCGCGATGAAGAGCTTCGCCGGTTGCAGGACACTATCGAAGCTGACGTTCGTGCTCGCGAGCGGATTGCTCGCGGCGAGCTGCTCCAAAACGACGGCCACAGGCGGGACTGAGTGTCTTGTCTGGCGGTCAATCTCGTGGTCTGCGAAAGATACGCCGCAGACTATAGAAGAGGTAAAACTCAACAACGTGCGGCAGAAGGCGTGGTGCGGGAATGAGCGACACTGATATACATCGAGAGATTGGTTCCTTGCTCACGCATGTTGAGACCCTGAACCGCGAAGTGAAAGAGCTGAAGTTGGATGTCAGGGAGATTCGCGACGACTTCAATGCGGTCAAGGGCGGATCTCGTGTTATGATCGGTATTGCGGCTCTCTTGGGCGGTGGCCTGAGTTGGGCGCTAAATCACTTCTTTGGGAAAGCCTGATGCCGCTTGCTCCTCTCAACATACCGCCAGGCGTCGTTAGGACGGCTACTCCGCTCCAGATCAAGGGGCGCTGGTTTGACGCCAACCTGATCCGCTGGCAGTCGGGTAAGTTGCTGCCTGTTGGTGGTTGGGAGCGCATTACGTCTTCGCCTTTCTCCAGCACCGTGCGCGGTCTGTTTACATGGACGACGCCCACGAACATCCCCTTGGCTGCGGTTGGCCTGAGTGGCGGGATTTCTGTTCTGGAGGGCGCAACTTACAGCGACATTACGCCGTCTGGCTTTGTCGGAGAGTCAACTGGCCTGTCCGGCGCTTACGGGGCCAGCGATTACGGCGATCTGTACTACGGGCTGGACGATCCTGTTTACACGATCTCAACGGCTGTGCGTGCAACCAACGTAGTTACAATAACGACTTCGACAACGCATCAGTTCCAAACCGGAACATCAGTTGTGATCGCAGGCGTTACCACATCTTCCTTCAACGGTACGTTCACGATTACGCGCACTGGGAATACCACGTTTACCTATGCGCAGACGGCAGCGAACGCCTCGTCTTCTGGCGGAACAGCAACGCTCAACCCTGCCGATATTCGCCCTGCATCTGCTGCGTTTATCCCTTCGTTCTCGTGGACCTTCGATAACTGGGGTGGCGACATTTTGGCTGTTGCGTCCAGCGATGGGCGGCTTCTTCACTATGAGGAGGGTGAAACAATAGCCCGTCCTGCTGGCATAGAACCTATCTCGACGGCAACGCGGCTTACGAACATCATCACGTTTACGACAGCGAACAACCACGGCTTTGGCGTTGGCGATACAGTTATTGTAACTGGCAACACTGTTGCCTCGTTCAACGACACGTTCACGATTGCGACGGTTCCTACAGCAGACACGTTCACGGTTAGCGACTCTGGAGCCGACACAACGGGAACAGGCGGGTCAGCCGCTATCTCTCCAGCCGTGCCAACGAACAACCGGGCTGTGATTGTGACCCCGGAGCGTCATGCGGTCCTGATCGGAGCTGGCGGCAACAATCGCCGTGTCGCTTGGTCATCGCGCGAAAATTACTCTGACTGGAACTTCGCCAGCGTTACGGACACGGCTGGCTTCCTTGATCTTGATACATCTAGCCAGCTCGTCATGTGCGCGCCAGTTCGCGAGGGAACGCTGATCTGGACGCAGGATGAAGCGTGGCTAATGCGCTACATCGGGCTCCCCTATGTATATGGCATTGATCGCATCGGCTTTGGTTGCGGCCTACTCGCCCCCAAGTCTTTCGCCACGTATGCGGGCCGCTGCATTTGGATGGGTGCAGAGAGCTTCTGGGTTTATGACGGCGGCGTTGTTAAGCCGCTGGCCTGTGATGTCGGGTCTTATGTTTTTGAGGACATCGACCCAGATTACGGTAGACGCTACACGCATGGCTCAGAGAACAACATCTTCCCTGAAGCATGGTTCTGGTATCCATCTACAGGCTCATCTGTTCCTGACCGCTATGTCGTCTACAACTATGCAGAGGGCTGGTGGTCGATTGGCGAGATGACGCGGACAGCGGCGTATGGCGCTGGCGTTTTGGCGTATCCTCTTGCTGCGGACGAGAACAACGATCTCTACCATCAGGAAGCGGGCTGGACGGCGGCTGGTGTGCCCATCCAGACTGCACGGTACGCTGAGACAAGCTCGATCAATCTCCAAAATGGCGGTCTGATCTCGTTTGTGCGCCAGGCCATGACAGACAGTGGTTATGGTTACGGCAGCACGCAGTTGACGTTCTTCTCCTCCTTCACACCTGAAGGCGCAGAAACAACCTCCGGGCCTTACTCGCCTCGGTCTGATGGATACACAGATGTCCGTGTGACGGGGCGCGACTATCGGATTAAGGTCGCTGCAACGCAGGACCAACCGTGGAGCATCGGTGAGATGCGGATTGACTTTACAGCGCGAGGCGGGCGATGAGGCTTCTTATTCCACCGCCTCCTGCGCAATACGATGCAGGGTATTTAACCCGCGCTTTTGCGTCTGTGGAGCAGATGTCCACTTTCACAGTATCTCGCCTGGAAGCTGTGGACGGCATCCTGCTGCAAGCCCCGGATGGTAGCGTTTGGAAACTAGGTGTAGACAATTCTGGGAACGTCGTAACAGCATCGGTGCCGCTTGGACAATCAGGATCGCCTCCGTACTAAAATGGGAAAAGCCCTGCGGCTTGGTGGAGACACGCACACTGTCTCTGATGTGGTCGAGGCTCTTCAGGCTGGGAGGATGCAGGGCTTCTGGTCTGAGAACGCAGGCGTCGTAACACAGATTGTGCAGCACCCGCGTAAGAAGGAATTAAACGTGTTTCTGGCCTTTGGCGATCTGGACGAGGTGATGGCGATGCAGCCACGTATCGCGGATTTTGGCCGTCAACACGGATGCTCTTTTATGGTAATGTCGGGCAGATTTGGGTGGAAGAAGGTTCTGCCTGAGCATGGCTGGTCGCAGGTTGGCGTGACATACGCCCTGCCTTTGGAGAGTTAAGATGGGAAAAAGCTCCGCGCCACAACAGACTGTTCAGAAGACTGAACTCCCGCCGTGGCTGAACGAAGCCGCGCAGAAGAACCTTGAGATTGCAGACCAGCTTGCAAGCCGCCCGTATCAGCCTTACGGCGGCTCTGTGGTCGCCGGGTTTAGCCCTGAGCAGCAGCAGGCGTTCCAGATGGCGCAGCAGAATGTCGGCTCCTACCAGCCAGCTTTGACGGCGGGTATGGGAGCTGCCGCTCGTGGCGCTTACTACGACCCTCAGATGGTGTCTGCCCCAAGTTTTCTTCAGGGCAACATCCAAGAATACATGAACCCGTACATTTCTGAAGTTGAGCAGCGCGCCACCAGCAACGCTGAACGCGCCCTACAGCAGCAGATGAACCAGATTTCGGGGCAGGCGATCCAGTCGCGTGCTTTCGGCGGATCTCGTCAGGGGATTGCTGAAGGCGTTGCTGCGGCTGAAGGCGCTCGCGGAATTGGCGATCTGTCTGCCCAGCTTCGTATGCAGGGCTTCAACCAAGCTGCGGCTCTTCAGCAGGCGGATCAGGCTCGCGCGATGCAAGCGTCTCTTGCGAACCAGCAGGCGGGCCTTGCAGGCGCGGGACTTGGGCTTCAGGGAGCTGGCGTTCTCGGCAATCTGGCTCAGCAGCGTCAGTCTCTTGGCCTCACAGACGTGGGCGCAGTCGGAGCTGTGGGCGAGCAGCAACAGCAGCAGCAACAGCGGCAGTTGGAAGAGGCCTACGCGCGCTTTGTTGAGCAGCGCGACTTCCCGACGCAGCAGCTTAATCTGCGGCTTGCGGCTGTCGGCGCTACGCCATATGGGCAGACGACGACGCAGACATCGACGGGAGGTCCGCAGGGAAGCGGCATCGCCACAGCTCTCGGAGCTGGTGGCAGCTTCCTCTCCGGGCTTGCCGCCCTTGGCACGTTCTAATGGAAACGGCTCTTCTGTTTTCGGGTGGTAAGGACAGCCTGGCCTGTCTTTACCTATATCGCGACATCTGGGATCGTTTGCCCGTCATCTGGGTGAACACCGGAGCGGTATACCCGGAAATGGTCGAGTATATGGAGGGCTGGAAGAAGCGGCTTCCTCACTTCATCGAGGTGAAGTCGGACCAGCCTGCGAATGTCGCCCAGCATGGGTGGCCGGTCGATGTTCTGCCGATCAGGAACACGGCTCTGGGCGTGTCGCTTTATGGCGATGCCCCTTTGATGCAGCCCTATCTGAACTGCTGCGCGGAGAACATCTGGTTCCCGTTGCACAAGGCGCTTTTGGACAACGGCGTTAAGCGGGCAATCAAAGGCCAGAGGAAGGCTGACGATCACAAGTCCACGGCCAAGGACGGCGACACGGTGTACGGCATCACCTACCTGATGCCGATCTACGACTGGACGGATGCTCAGGTGTTCGCGTTCCTTGAGGATGTCGGTGCTGAGCTGGCTCCTGGCTATAGGGCTGGCGAGAAGACGGGGCGCGACTGCTGGGATTGCACAGCCTATCTGTCCGACAATCAGCGGCGCATCGAGAACCTCCCTGAAGATAAGAGATTTGAGATTAAGCGTCGTCTTGGTATTATAGATCAAGCCGTGCGCGCACAGTGGAGCATGTCTGGTGGCAACAGTACCAATAGCTGATGTTTACCGCGCTTTTGTTGGCGCTGGGTTTTCTGATCCACAGGCTCGCGCGCTCACAGCGGAGACGGGGCGCGAAAATGCGTTTCAGTCTCGCTACATCTATGGCACGCATTCTGACCCAGCGAATCGGGCGACCAACTTTGGTCTTATGAGCTTCCAAGGCCCGCGACGTGAGCAGGTTATTGATTATCTGCGTCAAGCAGGGCGGATAAACGAACAGGGACAGGTTATGCCTGGCCCCGAGACGCTGTTGGCCCAGGCCCAGTTTGTTCGACGCGAAATGGAGACATCTCCTGAGTACGCCCGCACGCGACAGGCGTTTCTAGCGAACCCAAACATTGACCCTGAGAGCGCGGCTGAAGTTCTGGGCCGCAACTATATCAGGTGGCGGTATGATGATCCTCGTTATGCAGCCCATCATAATACAAGGCGTTCCTATCTGGGGCAGATACCCGCTGATATGACCGCGAACGCAGCGGATATGGCTCAAGTTGGATCTCCAGTCGCTCCAGCTTCTACGCCTGCACAGACGCGAGCCGCTCAGCCGCAAGCTCCCGTATATGCAAACGACTTTGGTACGGCAGCACGTAGGTTCGGCAACTTCCTTGCGCCGGGCATGGTTGAAGCACCGCAGCCTCTTGCGCCGGATCAGGCTCAGGCGCAGATTGCGCAGCAGCGGCAGATGCAGACTGATCTTTCTCAGGCGAACGACGCGATGCGCGCGTTCTCTGCGTTGTCGGCTTATGGCGCTGCACAGAAAGCGCGTGAGGATCAGCCGATGTCCTTGCTTCAGCCTTCGATTGTTCGAGGGCGTGTGGTTCCGATACAGTTTGGAAGAGGATTACTCTGATGGCGACTTTGATGGATTTTATCATGGCGCAGCGTGGCGATCAGTCAGATCCGCGCTTTGCAGCAAATCAGCAGGCTATGGAATTGCAGAACCTCGCTGCCAACGCGCAACGTCCTGGTATGATGCCGCCTCCTGCTTTTGCTGGCGGCTTCTCTCCGACGATGCAGCCTATGCAGCGCGCCCCGATGATGATGGCGGCTCCACCGCTTTCTCTCATGTCAGACAACTTTCCTCCGATACCGCCTTCTGGCGTGCCTGTTCTCCCTCCCGCGCGCGAGGTTGGCGCGGCTCCTGGTATGAATATGCCGCTTCAGCCCCCGCGTCCTTCTGCTCCAGGCGCACCCATGCAGCTTGGATCTGCGGCTCCGTCTGTGCGGGAGAGCTTCATGCAGAGGCTTCTCAGCGGGCCTAACTATCAATCGAACAGTATGCCTGTTGTTACGCAGGGCGGGGCGCAGTCGGTTCGTGATATAAACTTTGCGGACCCTGACAATGCTGCGGACTTCTTCCGCGCTGAACGCGCTCTTAGAGCGCTGCCAGAAGAAACCTTGCGTATGGCTGGCCTTCTGGGCTAAGGAGATTAGAGATGGCTGACGGTATCCTCGACGGGATCAGCAATGCGGTCAGCGGTGCTGGCGACTTCTTCCTGAACCGTGGGAGATACGCCGACCCGAACGCCATGAACGCGCAGTTTGGCGTCCCTGAGCAGGATGTGCGCCAGGCTGGCATCAACACGCTGGCGAACGTATCTGCTCTGCTTCTTGCTGCTGGTCAGCCGATGACGGGTGCGCAGCGTGCGCAATTGCTTTCGGGTATCGGACCTGCGTTCAGCGGGATGCAGGGCGACATCTTCAAGGCTTCGCAAGCGCGGCTGATGAATGCGCAGCAGCGCGAGAAGATGACCGAGCTGCAGGAAATTCAAGCCATCAATGATCGGCGCAAGAATGATGCAACTGGTCTTGCAAAGGCTATGGGCATCTCTGAAGAGCTTGTGAAGACGATGGATGGTCGCACGCTTCGCGACATTGCCAAGGAAGTTACCATCAAGCGAGCGTCTGTTACTCCTCAACAGCAGGCCGTACAGGCGCGCATTGGTCAGATTATGGGGATTGGTGGCGCTGCCCCGGCTGGCGCTGTAGCCGCGCAGCCTGTTCCATCTGAGGGTGTTCCTGCTGGCCAACCAGTTGCGCCTCCGGCTTTGGTTGCTCAGCCTGCTGCGATGGCAGAGCCGCAGCCAGCAGGCGCAGATATGTCGAGCATGAACGCTCAAAGAGCGCGGGCGATTGCGTCAGATCCAATCATCTTGGCTGGCAACCCTGAGCTGGCAAAGACCTATGCTGAGCTGGCTGATAAATTAGAAACTTCTGGCACGAAAGAAGCGGGTGTTCTTCGAGCTAGGGCGCAAGCCACACGCCTTGAGAATATGCCCAAGCTGGAGCTATCTCTGGCAAATCGGCAACTCCAAACAAACACGGTCAAAGAAAAGATTGATGAAGCCATAGCAAACACTGGCATCTTCTCTGCTGGTCCTGCTGCAGCCACATCAGGGGTTGGCGCGACACCAGCTAATACCCTGGCAGGTGCTATTGCCACGATTAAAGCTAACATCGGCTTCTCTGAGCTTCAGAAGATGCGCGATGAGTCGGCTACAGGTGGAGCGTTAGGCCAAGTCGCCGTGCAAGAACTAGCCTACTTGCAGGCTGCGCTTGGTAGCCTTGACCAGTCTCAGAGTCCAAGTGTTTTGATTAAGAACCTGAATACAATCAAATCCATCTTGGATAAATATGAGAAGATAAGGGTCAACGCTTTTGAGCGCGACTACGGGCGCAAGCCTGACATCGAGCGTTTGATGCGTGATCCTGGCGCAGTTGATGAGAAAGCAGCGGCTGCTGGGGCAACGCCTCCTGCGGCTGCGGCTGGCACTGCTCCTCGCGTGAGCCGTGAGCAATTTAACTCGCTCCCGTCTGGCGCTCTTTTCATCGCTGCTGATGATCCTACTGGGCAGGTTCGGAGGAAACCTTAATGGCAAATTGGTGGGACACAGCACCTATCGCTGAACAGCCGTCTTCTCCGGCTCCGCAAGCTGGAGGTGACTGGTTCGCCACTGCGCCTGTCGCAGATCAGGCGAGAGCAGAGCCTTCTCAGCCGCGCTCTTTGATGCAATCTGCTACCGACCGTCTTCGCTACGTTAATGACGTGATGACGCTTGGTGGCTGGGACAGGATCCAAGCTGCGGCTCGCTCGATGACGGGTGGAGCGCCATTCCAAGAGGCGTACCAGCAAGAAGCTGGGCGCACGCGCACGGCACGGGAAAGCCTTTCTCTGCCAGAGCAGATCGGGTACGGCCTTGTTGGCGCAGCTCCGCTGGCCGTTGGTGGCGGCGTTCTCGGTCTGCTTGGTCGAGGCGCGACAGCGACAGGCGCGACAGGCGCAGGCGCGGCGCTTCAACAAGCGGCGACAACTGTTGCTCCAACACTGGGGCGCAGGGCAGCTATTGGCGCAGCAGAAGCGGGCCTACAGGGTGCAGCTGAAGCGGCGATCAAAGGCGAAGACGTTGGGGCTGGTGCTGGAACTGGCATGGCTTTAGGAGCCGGTCTTCCGGTTGCTTTGTCTGCCGCTGGGCGCGTCATCTCTCCGATCCGTAGCCAGTTGACGGCTCCTCAACAGGATCTGGCTCGCGAGGCAACTGAGCGCGGGCTGCAATTAACACCAGCTCAGGCGACAGGTAGCAGGGCCGCACAATTCTTTGAGAGCCAGTTGCGTGACCTGCCAGGCGGCGGCATGTCGCCACGTTTGCAGCAACAACAGCAGCTTCAGGAACGCGCACTTCGCGAGGCTGGCGTATTTGCGCCTGATGCAACGCCTGGCAACATCGCTGGCGGTTTTGGCCGCATCGGGCAGGAGTTCGAGCAAATCCTGACGGGGCGGAACGTCAAATTCGACAAGGCGTTTGACGACGGCATCTCTGATGCGATCCGCGAATATGGGACTACTCTTTCAAGAGATGTTCGTGGGATTTTCCGTGCGCAGGTTCAGGAGATATTTAACCAACCGCGCTCTCTTGATGGCCTGACAGCCAACAATATTAGAAGCAACTTATCTACGTTGGAGCGTCAGTACAAAGATCAGCCGCGCCTTCGTGCCGCCATTGGATCGCTCCGCGAAGAAGTGGATAATGCGATTTCGCGGTCGCTTCCAGATCAAGCAAGGTCAGAACTCAAAACGGCGCGCAATCAATACAAGAACCTGTCTCGCATCGACGAGATCATGTCGAGTGCAGGCCCCCAGGCCGAGTCGGGACAGATACCGTTTGTGCAGCTTAACAATCTCATTAAGCAACGTCAGGGCAGCGTTTCCAAAGGAATTAGCTCAGCCAGCCCTGAGTTTCAGAAGCTGGCCCAGATCGGCGCACAGTTCTTCCGCGAGCCGCCTAGCAGCGGAACAGCGCAGCGCAACTACATGACCGCGCTGCTGACCGGAGGCGTTGGCGCAGGCAGCTTCTTGGCCGGTGGCCTTCCAGGGCTAGCGGCGGCTGTTGGGACGCCATTCGCGACCAATCTCGTATACAATCGCCCCCTTATGCAGAGGCTTTTGTCACAGCAAGCGGGACGCTCTTTGGAGCGCATTCCGCAGCAGTTGATGACTGGAGCCGCGACGACTGGCGTTGGCCTTCTAGGCCAATAGCCCATCCATCGCTTCCGCCAGCTCTGCATCGTCGGAAGCGAACACATGGGCGTAGGTACGAAGGGTGGTAGTCACGTCCGCGTGACCTAGCCGCTGGGACACCGCTTTGACCGGCAGCTTCTTTCGCAGGAGGGCTGTGGCATGGGAATGTCGGGCTGAGTGTAAGCAATACCCATCACCCAGCCCGACTTCCATCATGCATTCGCGCACAGAGCGTGAGAGATGCGCGAGCGATGGACGCCCGCCCTGAGCGGAGAGGAGGATCGGCTCAGTCGGACCCCTGGATAATGCCCGAAGCTCCTCCAAAAGACTAGCAGGCAGGGACACCACACGCACAGCCGAAGCCGTCTTGGGCTTGCTGACGCGCTCGCACCCTCCGACCTTCACGATTGCCTTGGTCACGAAAAGTTTACCTGTGGATAAGTCCAGATCGGCTCCGGTCAGCGCTGCGATCTCGCCCCGACGCAATCCGGTCGCCAGGGCGATGCGGATACAAAGCCCGACCATCGGCTTGGCTACGACGTGATCCAGCAGCTTGCGAATCTCCTCTTCCGTCAGAGCCTTGCGCTCTGTTTGCTCCTTGCGCGGAGGCTTAACCTTGAGCATCGGAGAGTTAAGCAAATCACCCTGCTCAGCGCACCACGAAAAGAAGCCGCAGAGGACGACATGGGCGGTTCTGACGGTGGAGGACGAGCAGGTCTTCAGCCTCTTGATGTACCATGCGGTGACGATCTGCGGCGTGATCGAAGCCACGTCCGCACGCCCATGATCGGCTAGGAACGCTGCACAGAACTCCCTGTAATTCCTAGCCGTTGTCTCTGCGATCAGGCCAAGACCGTGACGCTCTTCCAGCCAGCTCGTAAACCGATCATTCATCATTTGAAGGTGCTCACTCATTTTGAGACTTGACGACAATTAAAATATGCACCTATTCTACGAGCGTCAACCCGGTCGAGGAGGACCGCATGATTGATCTGACGAAGAACGACGACGGCACTTACACGCTGCGTTATCGCGCGCGGGAAGTGGGCTACATTTCCAAGGTTGTCAGATATGCTGATAGCCAGCGGCTTTGGCGGCTTGTTTCTGTACATGGGCAGATTGAGTATGCGCGCTCGCTACAGCGCGCGAAGAACAGACTGATGGAAATCTTGCACTGAGGAGAGAGAGATGACGGTGGTGAGCATAAACAAAACGAACAAGCCGATGGAGGACTTTGTGAAGTCATCCCATCTATCTCAGATGCTGAAACTCGATTTCCGCTGCGTAAGCGAGCGGAAGTCAATGACCCACCAGCAAAGGGAAGCGATTGACCAAATCCTTTATCTGATCTCGCGGGCAGGAACAACAGAAGCCAACAACATCGAAGTATGGCGCGACATCGCGCGGCACGCCAATTTCATCACTGCAGACCTGGGAGAGTGAGATGATTAACAACCAACTTCAATCCATCGTTGATCGCATCGAGAAGCTGGAAGACGACCGGGCTCTGCTCGCGACCGACATCAAAGAGATCTACGCAGAAGCCAAGAGCAACGGCTTCGACCCTAAGATCCTCAAGAAGGTGATCGCCATTCGCAAGAAGAACCGCGAAGAGGTGGAGATGGAGGATCAGCTTGTCCAGACGTATTTGTCTGCGCTTGGGATGCTTTCCGATACGCCTCTTGGCCAAGCCGCTCTGCGACGTGAAGGTATCGCCTGATGAAATGGGTCAAGACAAAGACGCACTTTGGCCCCTACATCTGGGTATGCCTTGAAGATCATGGCGTATCCAGCGCGATCCTTCACACGGGTCGATGGGAGCCGCATGTCGAGAAGCTGCTGCATGAGTATACGTATCGAGACATCACGTTTCTCGATATAGGCGCGAATGTCGGCTACTTCTCCCTGTCTGTTGCTAACAAGATGCGGGATGTTGGAGCTGGTCGCGTGATTGCGATTGAGGCCAATCCTCTCGTTGTGCCGTACCTTATGTCTTCTGTGGTCGAGTCAGGCTTCGACGACACCATCGAGGTTTTGCCTTACGCGGTGTCGGAGGAGAACGGCCTAATCGAGATGCTGGCTGAGTTTGGAGACAACCTCGGCGGCTCCACGATTAGGAAGCTATCACGCAATAGCGCAGGCAAGAACGTCGTCCCTTGCGTCAAGCTGGATGATGTCCTGGCTGATGTTCCGCACATCGACATCGTTAAGATGGATATCGAAGGTGCGGAGCTGCTTGCGCTGCATGGCATGAAAGCGATCATCATCAAGCACAAGCCAGACATCGTGATGGAGATCAATAAGGATTGTCTCTCAGGCGTTTCTGGAGTTTCCGTTGCGACACTTGCTAATCACATGAAGTTGATCGGTTACGAAGCCTTCGACTTCTGCGACGACAAGAGGAAGCTGACGATAGAAGAGATCGTCCAGATTGTTGACGCGAACAATTATTACGACTTTTTGTTTCGCCCCAAGTGAGGAGAGAACGATGAACCCCAAAGCAATCTTGAACGACTCCGCCGCCCTGATCGATGATCGAGGCGTCAACTACGGCGGCATTGAAGCCAACTTCGACCGCGCCGCCAAGCTGGCGACGTTGAAGCTCGATAAGTCGATCAGCGCATACGATGTCGCCATCGTGCTGGAGTCAGTCAAGGACGCACGGCGCGCAACATGCCCGGATCATTACGACAGCCACATTGACGGCATCAACTATCGCGCGTTTGCTTTGATGCTATCTGGCGCAGACAAAGATCGAGCGACGGTGCAGGAGATGATCGTCAAACTAAGCCGGGATGAAGCAGATGCCGCACGCTGATCTGGAGGAGCGCCGCAAATGCAAGCGCGAGTCAAAGGCGCGGATGCGTGAGAAGCGGCGCGAGGAGTACCGCTCAGTGGCGCCCGCGTTTAACGTGGTTGCGCGTAAGCCGAAACCGATAGTGCATCAATACAATTTGTATCCACCCCCGATCTCACTTGCGCCAATCAACATCCTGACGCTTGAAGAGATCGAGGCGAAATACGGTTCTGTAAACGAAAGGAGCCGAACGTGAGTGACATTGTTGTAACGCGATTGCGCGAACTAAACACAGACTTAGGTGATGACGCCTCCGCCGAGATCGAGCGGCTGCGTGCGGCGCTCGTTCATCTCGCTGACGCCGTCACTGCACAAGCCGCGAAGATTGCGGAGTTGGAGGTTGACAGGAACGAGGCACTCAACGCCGCAGTCGACAGCAGCGAGATAGCTGGCGAGGCTTGCATCAAGGCGCATGACGCCACCGCCCGCGCCGAAAGGCTGGAGGCGTTGATACGTCCAATCGCGCAATTAGCTGTGCTGGGCGACGAAAAGTCAGACCCGCGATGGAAAGATGCCCCAAAACGCGACGAGGATATTATTCAAGCAAGCATTTCGCTTGGCCAGCTTCGCGCCATGCGCGCCGCCCTGAGCGAAGGGGGCGATGGATGGGAAGTGAAGGAGCAGAAATGACCCGCACCCTCGCCCTCGCCGCGATCCTAGCAAGCACTCCCGCCACCGCATCTGTGCAGCAGATGATCGCGACGGAGACGACGCGGCAAATAGGGGCGCAGTGGACGCCGACAGCCTTGCGGATTGCGAAGCTGGAGAGCGGATACCGCTGCAACGCTGTCGGCCCCAAGACACGACACGGCAGGGCGAGAGGGGTGTTTCAGGTTATGCCTGCAACGGCACGCGGCATGGGCTACAATCCCGCACGGCTGCATGAGTGCGGATACGGCATCGCGGCTGGCGTCACGCACATGCGGCTCTGCATCGCGTCTGGCGTGCGCACGCAGGCGCAAATGGCGTCCTGTCATGTCAGTGGATTTCACGGTTGGAAAGTGCGGCTTAAGCCCCGCGCTGAACGGTACAAACAGAAATACGTGCGGAACGCCGCACGTTAAGAGCTTCGGCGCGAGCTGAAGGCGTCGGGACTTCCCGGCGCGGATTGGTTGATGGATCACTCCTTCATTCCGATCTGTACGTCCCTTGACTTGCCCCCTGTCGCGTCGGAAGCCCGGCAGGGGGTCTTTCCTCAAGTGAGAGAGCCATGAATTACCAGGAGCAAATGGAGCATTACAAAGCGGTGCGTTCTCGCCTCATCAACGGCGCACCAAGGGCTGCAATAGCGCAGGAGGCGCAGGCGCAGAGCATCGCGGTGCCTTTCGTAGAGAAAGATCCACGGCGCGAGATACTGAGGGATTGCGCGAACGAATACGGATGTTCCGTCGCTGATCTGATGGGCCATTCAAGACGGTCGGAAATCGTTCATGCACGGCGCAAGGCGATGTACCTGATCTATAACCGGGGCAAGATGTCGAAGGCTGGGGTTGGGCGCTTCATGAACAAGGATCACACGACCGTGATGCACGCGCTGAAAAAGTACGAACATGAAAACGGAGGATCGAATGGATAGTTGCATGACCTGCAAGTACACGCTCATCAAAGACGGAGGGAGCCTGACCTGCAACAGGTTTCCGAAAGCGCAGCGTGTGGCGAGGGATTACGTGTGTGGGGAATGGCGTCCCGATATTCAAAAGGAGCGGAAAAATGGAACTGAGAAAAAACCTGCCAGCAAGTGAGTATCACCAGATTCGCGCGTTGAGCGCATCGACAGCCAAGACGTTGCTGAAGTCGCCTGCGCATTATCTTGCGAGCCTGGCGAACCCCAGAGAGCCGACAGCAGCTATGCGTCTGGGTACG
>Ga0209229_10000557_pt1 | contig 15239 bp, 3 predicted proteins | sample SanBayMetagenome_FD_187466 | JGI IMG/M metagenome (GOLD analysis project Ga0209229, IMG submission 187466) | Freshwater and sediment microbial communities from dead zone in Sandusky Bay, Ohio, USA (SPAdes) (version 2) | ecosystem: Environmental > Aquatic > Freshwater > Lentic > Sediment | place... | reverse complement strand
GACCCCACTAAGTCGGTGAATCTGCCAGGCTATTGGAGAGGAGTATACAAATGGTTCTACGACACAGATCGCCCGCACCGCTGTCCTTGGGAAATGTTAGGATTCTCAGAACAACCGTCATGGTGGAACGGTGTTTATGGACCTGCACCATATACCAGTAACAACTTGATTCTTTGGGAAGATCTCCGTGATGGTGTAGTTCGTCAAGGACCCAGAGCTGGCCGTTTAGATAGATACAAACGTCCGTCATTGTTGGATCATATTCCGGTAGATGCAGATGGTACGCTATTAAGTCCATTGGATTCTGGACTGGCACAAGATTTTTCTTTGATCAATAACAAAGGTCCGTTTGTATTGGGGGATATTGGTCCGGCCGAATACGCATGGAGATCCAGCGCTGAATGGCCGTTTGCTGTAACGATGGCCATGTGCCTAATGAAACCTTTTGAGTTTATCACTGACAGCTTTGATAGATCCGAAAGTATTCTTAATCTTTTAAATCAGTCTGTGAATAAAGGCAGTGATTTATTCACAACTAAAAATGATCTTACAGATCGCCCTCTTTCAGATCCACATGTGGGTCTATTGAAATATCTTGTAAGTTACATAAAATCTAGAGGTATCGCTGCTGAAACAATTTTAGATAAAATTAATAATTTAGATGTTGTATTATCTCATAGAATGAGCGGGTTTGTTGATCAACAACAGCAGAAGTTTTTATTAGATTCTAAGAACCCCTCATCTTCTGCAGCCAGTATCTTTATCCCTCCCGAAAATTACGACATTATTTTTAATGTTGGAGCACCTATTGCCAGCGTAAGCTATAGTGGAGTTATTTTAGAAAAAACAGAGGGCGGTTGGATAATTACTGGCTACGATGATATAGAACCGTATTTTAAATATCATCAAGCAATGCCTAATCAACGGGATCCGTTGATATCGGTAGGTGGAATCAGCGAGAAATTTTTAGACTGGACCCCAGATAAAAATTATAATAATGGAACTTTGGTTAGATACACTACAAATTTTTATAGAGCATTAACCACACATAGAAGTGGAGCAGAGTTTGAAACTTCTCGTTGGCAAAAACTGGGTGTAATACCTAAAATAGGTTCTGTTGAAGCTCTAAGAAGAAGAACATTTAATACATTGAGTGTGAAGAGATTAAGTTATGGTACAAAATTAATTTCTATACAACAGGTAGTTGATTTTCTATTAGGATACGAAAGCTATTTAAAATCACAGGGATTTAGATTTGATCGGTATGATCCAGAAAATCAAGTGTCTCAGGATTGGTTTACTTCTGTAAAAGAATTTATGTTTTGGACTAAACACAATTGGGAAATAGGCAGTTTAATTGCTCTAAGTCCTGCAGCAGAAAAAATAGATGTTACTATACCTGTAGGGGTAGCAGATAATATCCTCGATGGTTTTTATGATTATCAAATACTTAAAGGCGACGGAAAACCTCTGCAACCAAGATTCATTGATATCAATAGACAGTTTCAAAATATTACTGTCGAAACTGCCAATACCACAGATGGAATATTTTATTTAAAACTCTATTATGTTCTTAAAGAGCATATTACAGTATTTGATGATAAAACAGTATTTAATGATGTTATCTATGATAAAACTACAGGCTATCGTCAAAGCCGCATTAAAGTTCAAGGATTCCGCACGGTCGATTGGGACGGTGATTATACCAGTCCGGGATTCTTATTTGATAATGTTAATATTCAGGCCTGGCAACCCTTTACTGATTATCGATTAGGGGATATTGTTGCCTATAAGTCTTATAATTGGACCAGTTTAAAAAATCAATTAGGTACAGAATCTTTTGACGATGCCTTCTGGACTAAATTAGATACTTCGCCCCAGAAGGAACTTATTTCAAATTTTGATTATAAAGTTAATCAGTTCTCAGATTACTTTGAAGTGACATCACAGGGAGCCGGGCAGAGTCAGAGAGATCTTGCAAGACACACATTAGGATATCAGCAGAGAGATTATTTGCAAAATCTTTCAGAAGATTCAGTTACACAATTTCAAATATATCAAGGATTTATTAGAGAAAAGGGCTCAGCCAATGCAATTACTAAAATATTTAATAAGTTAAGTCGCTCCGGATCAGACAGTGTAATTTTAAATGAGGAGTGGGCATTTTTAATTGGGCGCCTAGGCGGTACTGATCAGTTGACAGAAATTGAAATACAATTAGAAAAAAATAAATTTGAATTAAATCCTCAGACATTTTTGATTGAGACAGGAAAATCTACTCAAGATATTGACCAAAATTATAGATTATCGATGTCAGATTTTACAATATCTCCAGTTCCTTACACCACTGATATTACACCACTTACGCTAGAGACAGACCCAACTGCTACAGCAGGGTATGTCACCCTAGAGCAGTTCGACCAGACAGTAATAACCAGAGCAGGATTAACTGATCTAGATATTACTACAGTAAATGAAAATGATCATATTTGGGTCACATTTGATAAAGATTCTTGGAATATTCTAAGAGTCAACGAAATTTTGTCATTGTATGTTACAGAAGTAACTCGAGTAGATGACACAATAGTTAAAATAATCTTTAATAGACCTCATACATTTGAAGTTGAACAGTATGTGGGTTTTAGAGAAATTATCAATTTAATTGGATTCTTTAAAATTATAGCTGTGACCAACGATTCTATTGATGTTGAGGTTTCAGCAGACATAGAAAATCCAGAATTAGATACCAGCACAGTGATTAATCCACAAGGATTGACAGAATGTAGATTTGCCAACTACGAAAGTCTTGTCGAGGGAATCGCTGCACTTTACAAAAACGGGTCAAAACTTTTTATTGATAACAACGGCGATAACTTATGGGAAGTAATCGAAAAGACCAAACAATATTCAGAAAAATTAATTACAGACTATGGCACATCTTCACCTCTTAAAACCGGCGAAAAAGTTATCTACGATAACAATAATAGACATACCATAGCCAGTATCTCGGGATCCGGAATAGTTGTAGTCTATGCAGAAAGTTCCGCCGGATTGATCTTAAAACAAATTATATCCCCGCCGACCGGATTTTTTAATAATACATTAGGATCGTTCGGTAAAAAAATGGCAATTAGTCCAGATAGCCGATATTTAGCTATTGGTGCTCCTGAAGCCAGCGGTATAACATCAAACTATCGTGGTGAATGGGAAAGTGATAATTTTTATGAACAAGATGATATAGTTTTATATGCTGGAAGATTATGGAAGGCGAAAAATGGTAATACCGCATTACCGGACGGTAGCACAGAATTAGCTATTAACACAGACGATTGGGAGCTGGCCACAAATATTCCTGCATTGACTTCAGGTAGAAGCCCAGGTTTATATCAGCAGGGAATGATAGCAATCTACAAGTATGCAAATGGTAGGTATACCATCGATAATGCCTATGTAAGTCCTCGTCCTGCAGACAATGAAAAATTTGGTTCAGAAATAGCCATTGGAGTCAGCGGCGAAAACTATTATCTGACTGTGTCTGCAGTTGGTTCTTACAATAACACAGGCAGAGTCTATCTTTACAAATCTAATGATAATCAGTGGAATCATCTTGAAAATAATAGATACAAGGGTATCTATGATACTCAAGAATCATATTACTCGGGCGACATTGTTTGGCAGGCTGCTCAAGATCCGGTAGCTGAAGGAGTTAGAGGTAATCTTTGGACCTCGTTAGAAGATTCGACCTCTGATGGTAGTACTCTTACACTTGAGTCCAACGGCTGGCTCAAAGTCAGTCCAGTGTCAACTCATTGTTCATTGCCGACAAATATTTCAGTGGAGGACGATGGTTCAACTTTAGAATTTGCCTATACAGGATTATTGTCAGATACACAGATGGCAGAACTTGTAAAATCTGGAGATCAATTCGGATTTAGTGTGGCCATGAATGTTGATGGCAGCATTTTAGTTATCGGCGCCCCAGATGCCGACGGACAATATTTTGCACACTACAGAGGACTGTGGAGAGGTGATGTTGAATATGTTGAGGGAGAAGTAGTAAGATTTAAAGATCCTACAGCTCCTGGTGATTCGTATCAATATTATCGACTGGGAGATGCATTCCTCGGCGCAGATTCTACTTATAGAAGTTATAACGAAGATCCATCAGACAGTGCAAATTGGCAGGTAGTAGGAGATAGCACTACACAGTCTAGCGGTAAGATATATGTTTACAAGAGAAACAACGAAGATATTTATGAACTAAAACAGATGATCAATGCAGGATCGATAATCTCATTCTCTGATATAGATTCGGGATTAGTAATTACCACAGGAGATCAGTTTGGGTTTGCAATGGATATGGATGCTGCCGGAAATACCTTAATTGTATCCAGTCCTCGGGCAGACATTAATTCTCAGGATCAAGGCAGTGTATATGTGTTAGACTTAGATGCTGCTACTACTGAATTTAGAGTCAAACAAAAACTCGAAAGTTTTGAAACATATGCAGATGAATATTTTGGCTACGGAGTTTCTATCAGTCCTAACGGTGAAAAGATCGCGGTAGGTGCAAGAAACAGTGCAAACAGTTTGCCCATTACTTTTGACATATTAGACGGAACAACTTTTGACAATAATAGAACTTCGTTCTCGAGTCCTCAAGGATTTACCGGCGGTGTTTATGTATTTGATAAAAAGGCACAGACTTTCTTTATTACTGAAAAACTTCAGGCGGTATTTTCACCAGATGAAGCCTTTGGATTCAGTGTAGATTGCGTAGGTTCATATATAGCTGTTGGATCACCATTTTATCGAGCACCAGCATTACATGTTGATAATACTGTGTCTTATGAAGGAGAACAGATCGGTAATGTTCGACTTTTCGTCAAAGATTCAAATTCTGAATCATGGAACACCTTGAGTTCTCAGCAACCAGTGACCGACCTAAGAAAAATAAGAAGCATTGAGCTCTATGACAATGTTAATAATATTAAAATACAAGACATTGATTATGTAGATGCTGCCAAAGGAAAGATACTTAATATCGCAGAACAAGAAATTAAATTTAAAACGCCTTATGATCCTGCGGTTTATAATGTCGGTACCGAAGACGTAGTAGTCGATGCACCGATTGCATGGTATGAAAAAAATGTAGGAAAACTTTGGTGGAACACTAATTCTGCTAAATGGTTGTATGCAGAACAAGGCGATATTGCCTATAGGCTAGGTAATTGGAATAAATTAGTCGCAGGCGGCAGTATTGATATCTATGAATGGGTAGAAACTCCGCTATTGCCCAGCGAGTGGGCTGCACTGGCAGATACCAACGAGGGTACAGTTTTAGGCATCTCGGGTCAACCTCTTTATCCCGATGACGATGTTTATAGTGTCAAACAATTTTTTAGTTCAACCACCGGTGCTGTTTCAGAAACTGTGTATTACTATTGGGTCAAAAACAAAGCTGTAGTTCCACCAAATAGACCCGATCGAACAAGATCAGCGGCCGAAGTTGCGGGATTAATATTCAATCCTGCAGGTGCAGGCGTAGCATTTATAGCAGTTGTTGACTCAGACAAATTTATCACATATAATTTTCAATCAACAATTTCTACAGATACTGCGTTGTTGAATATCAAATATAGAAATGATTTAAAATCTCTAACACCTATACACAGTGAATATCAATTGTTGACCGAAGATGTAGCAGATAGCCGCCCCGCAGAAAAATTAGAAAATAAATGGATTGATAGTTTAGTAGGTTCTGATTTAATAGGAAATCGTGTGCCTGATAGTAGCCTTCCAGCCAAACAAAAATACGGAATAAGTTATAGACCACGTCAAAGCATGTTTATTGATAGATTGGCTGCGTTGAAATTAGCAATTACTCGAATCAATAGTATTTTAGAAAAAGAACCGTTTATTGATACAGTTAATTTTAACACCTTAAATCTAATCGACGAAGCTCCAGATTCTGTTCTAAATCTTTATGATGTCACGGTGGATAATGAAATTGATCTGCAGGCAGTCGGTACAGTAAGAATCAAACAGGCTGTACTAAGACCCAATGTAGTTAATGGAGAATTAGATACAATTGATATTATCGATCCGGGGTTCGGATATAGAGTAGTTCCGCCAGTGGTAATTGAAGGAGACGGTGTTGGAGCTCAGGCTGAAGTTACTATAGACAATCAAGGTCGTATATCTTCAGTTACTGTGACTGCCAGAGGCAAAAAATATAATATTTTAAATGCAACCGTGAGATACTTTTCTGTATTGGTTAAAAATGATTCGACTATTGATAATTTCTGGAGCATTTATTCTTGGGACAATGTTCGTCGAAGTTTTTTCCGCAGCCAGTCTCAGTCCTTTGATACTACAAAATATTGGTCATACAAAGATTGGTGGAAAGCAGGCTACAGTGAAAACAGCAGAATTATCAGAGAGTTGTTAAGCATTTATCAAGAATCTGAATTTACAATATTAGTTGGTGATCTAATTAAAATCAAAGAATATACATCGGGCGGCTGGGCAGTTTTTGAAAAAATCTCCGATATAGGAGATACATTTATAGATCGATATACTATGGTAGGTAGAAAAGACGGGACTATAGAATTAGATGCTTCTCTCTATGACACTACAGTATTTGGTATCGGATTTGACAACACTCAGTCTTTTGATAATGCTAATTATGATATTGAAAATGCTAAAGAATTGCGAAATATTTTTAAAGCAATGAAAGAAGATTTCTTTATTGGAGATTATGCAGTTGAGTGGAACAAATTATTTTTCTCCAGTATACGATATGTACTGGCCGAACAACAATATGTTGATTGGGTATTTAAAACCAGCTTTTTAAATGCTACACACAATGTAGGTTCTCTTGAGCAAAAACCAAATTATAAAAATGATAATCTTGAAAGTTATCAGGATTATATTAATGAAGTTAAACCTTTTAGAACCACAGTTCGTGAATATACAAGTCGTTATAATAAAATAGAATCTTATGGATCAACAGTAGCAGATTTTGATTTACCGCCAGCATATAATGCATTAGATGGAAAAGTATCTCCAGTTACAACGTCTAACGAATTAATACAGTCTTATCCTTGGAAATGGTGGGTAGATAATAATGGATATTCTGTCAGTGCAATTGAAGTATATCTCGGAGGAGCAGATTATAGAACTCCTCCCACAGTGTTGATAGAGGGAGATGGTACAGGAGCTACTGCTCGTGCCTTTATTAATAACGGTCGAGTTTCTGGAATCGTTGTTTTAACAGAAGGTACAGGATATACTAAAGCTCCAACAGTAACTCTGGTTGGAGGAAATCCTTCTACATCAACACAGGCTCGAGCAGTTGCAATACTAAAAAATTCTAAGGTAAGAACATTTAATTTAACTGTTAAATTTGATAGAACTTCTAAAACAGGTGATTATTTAAATTATGAACAGACACAAACATTTGTAGCTTCTGGAACAACGTCTATATTTGAATTAAATTATGCGCCTTCCAGAGACAAAACTAAAATTTCTATATTAAAAAACGGTCAAGTGGTATTAGGAGGCGATTACACTATCAGTTTATATTATTCTTCCACAGACAGTTATGCACTGCTAAGAGGAAAAATAAGATTTAATCAAAATCCAGCCGCTGGAGATGTTATTAATATCGTATACGAAAAAAATACCGATTTATTAAATGCTGTTAATAGAATAGATAGATTTTATAATCCTTCTTCGGGAATGGCTGGTAAAGAATTAAATCAACTAATGACTGGTATTGATTTTGGCGGAGTACAAATACAAGGCACAACTTTTGATGTGACTGGTGGGTGGGATGCGTTACCTTGGTTTACTGATAATTGGGACAGTGTAGAAACAAGTTCTGATTACTACCATGTATGCGATGGAAGTACCAACGAAGTGACTCTGCCTTATGTTCCGGCTGCAGGACAACAGATCAATATCTATTTAAAACGAATAGTTCCTGCAGTTCCCCAAAATATTAATACGCTGGGTCCAGCAGATGCGCCTGTTGTGGTATCGATTGGATCCGATGCAGGAATATCAATAATTAGAATTGACGATCCTTTTTATACCAACGACGATTCGTCAACCGGCATTAATCCAACTGCTCAAATGCCAACATTTGTCGGTGATGGAGTTAATCGAATAGTAAACATTGGTGAATACATTTCAACTAATGACGGAGACATATTAATTTTCCGTCCTATTGAAAGTGACGGATCGGTTACTATTACAGATGAAAATTTATTAGACACTAGATTAAGCGGTGGATCTCTATCTGCAATCGATAGTGTATATGTTACTGCTACTGGTACAACCGCAGAAGAAATCGCTATCACCGGCGGAAAATTTACAGAACCAGATCATGTTCCTGCTCCTGAAGAAAACATTCCTGGGCAGGTATTAGAGAGTGTGAGTATTAGAGTCTATAACAATACTATATCTGGTACAGCTCCGTTGCAATCTAAAATTATCAAGGGAGATGGATCAACAACAGTGTATGATATTGGTCAACAAGTAATAGAAAATAAATCTACAATTGTATACGTAGACAAAATTAAAAAGATTATAGGAACAGATTACGAATTAAATTTAGATAATTATACAGTGACTTTTGAAACACCACCTGCTGTAAATTCAACTATAGAAATACTTTCTATAGGACTCGGCGGACTCGGTATTATCGATTATCAAGAATTTATAGCCGATGGTACAACTACGTTATTTTTAACCAATGCTAATTATGAATCAACGTCTTCGATTTTTGTCACGGTAAACGGAGAATTTTATGATGCAGGATTTAAAAATAGCACAGATATAGTCGATGCTGTAGGAAAAACTCTTGTTGAATTTGGATTTTTTCCGGTCGAAGGTGATGTAATAAAAATACTTTGTTTAGAAGCCGCAGCAGATGTGGACTCGCTTGGATTGGCTATTATAAGAATTAATACACAGACTGTTTATTTTGAAGGTAGTACCAGAAATTTTGAATTAGATAATTTTGTTGAACTGAGTAGAGGTTCAGCAGAAAATTCTATGATAGTTGAAGTTGATGGTACAATTCTTAAAGGAGCCGACACAGTCTATAACATTTACAACGGTACCAACAATTCGGTTACACTGGGATTAGATCCTATAGAGTCAGGAGGAACTATTTTACCTAGCAATATTAAAGTGTATATCAACAATACTTTGCAAACATTTGTAGTTGATTATATTTTTGATGGTCCGACTAAAGTAATTACAATTTATCCTTCTCGATTAACCGTAGGAGACATTATTAAGATAGAAAATGATTTTAGAGCTCAATACTCTATCGACGGAAATAATCTTATAATTTCTGCAGACTACCCGATGACCAGTATTAACGAGACTGACAATGTAAAAATAGATATTACTTGGTTTGGTGAATACCCTTCTCTTGATATTATTTCAGATCAAAGGTCGGGTGGAAAAGCACAGTATCAATTAGCGAGACCTCCCATATCGAGTAGTTATGTCTGGGTTTATAAAAACGGAGTACGTTTAACACAAGATAAAGAATACTATGTTGCTATTCCAAGAAACGTAGTGTATCTCAATGTGCCATCGACTAATGCCGACGATATTAAAACTATAACGTTTTCTTCAGAACTATTTAGATTGCCCAGTGCCTACGAAATTCATAAAGATATGCTGAATATTTTTCATTTTAACAGATTTTCTAAAGGAACAATTAAATTATCCACGGTTTTAAATTATTATGATACTTCAATCACAGTTACTGATGCCACAGAATTAACTAATCCAGTACCACAGAAAAATCAACCCGGAATCATTTATATTTCCGGAGAAAGAATTGAATATTTGGTTAAACAGGGCAACGTTCTAAGTCAGCTTAGACGAGGTACTCAAGGCACCTCTATAGGAGAAATTTATCAGGTCGGAACTTCAGTGGTTAACATCAGTTATGAAGATCGAATTCCTTACAATGAAACTCAAGAAAGAACAGATTTTGTCAGCGACGGCAGCACCTTATTAGTAGGACCATTAGATTTTGTTCCTGTCATAGGGTCAAGAACATCATGGACAAGAGAAACTATTCCTACAGAATACGGCGCCTGCGATCAAATTGAGGTATTTGCCGCAGGTAGAAGACTGCGTAAAGATCCTATAGCAGTATGGAATGAAAATAATGGAGCATATAGTCCCACAGCAGATGAAATAAGGGAAGCAGAATTTTCAGTAAATGGAACATCAGCATATCTACGCTTAACCGAACCCTTGCCCGCTGGAACAAGAATAACAGTGGTTAAACGAGTAGGAAAAACATGGTACAATAGGGGTGAGACCACAGCTACAGGTGGAGTAACCTTGTTAGAAAACACTACTCCCATAGCTAAATTCATAGCTGAGAAGACCACAAGTATACCTGAATAAATACACTATGATGGAGTTAGAAGAAAACAAAATGCCAGAAAACCAACAAAATACAAAGCCCAACGATCGGCCAAATGAAACAGGTGGATTTCATTTTGAAGGTCACATCAAGATTTTTGATCCCGAAACCAAAGAAGTTTATATCGACAAACGTAATGCTATTCACTATGAAAACATGAGTGTGGCCATGGTTCAAAGTCTTAGTAATCAAGGATTAGGTACTGTTTATCAAATGGTGTTCGGCAGCGGCGGGACCATAGTTGATCCAACGGGGTTAATAACATATCTTACTCCAAATACTATAGGTATTAATTCAAGTTTATATAATCAAACCTATACAAAAATAGTAGATCAAAATGCCACAGAAAACGTAGATCCCATACGTAATAAAATGGAAATTCGACATATCAGCGGAGCTACCTATAGTGATATTTTAATCAGCTGTTTATTAGATTATGGTGAGCCTTTAGATCAAGAAGCGTTTGATAACAGTGTTGATATGAACGGTAACTTTGTATTTGATGAATTAGGATTAAAAAGTTACAATCCTGACGGTGATGGCAAATTACTGACGCATGTGGTATTTCATCCAGTGCAAAAAAGTTTAAACAGACTGTTGCAGATTGATTATACGATCCGTGTACAGAGCTTAACCGGTTTCACAGAGGTATAATAGATGCCATATATTGTCAATTTTACAGATAGAGAAAACAAAACACCAATTACAGTGTTTGATAATACCTCCAGCACAGATACCAGTTTGACTTTTCCAGGTAGAAATGTCACAGGATACGGACAAATTATTGCTGAAAACTTTTTAGCACTATTAGAAAACTTTGCTTCAGCAGATGAACCAGTTAATCCAATAGAAGGTCAACTTTGGTATGACAGCACCGACGGCATTTTACAAATCTGGGATAACACCAGTTGGAAGGCAGCATCAGGAATACAAAAAGGTCCTTCAGAACCAGCTTTACCAGACAGCAAAGTTGGGGAACTGTGGGTTGATACTACAAATCAACAATTGCGCATCTATACTGGAACAAGATGGTTGTTAGTTGGACCCAGCGAAAGTTCAGTAGATGGTCTGCGATATGGTCCGGTAGTTGAAGGAATAGCAGATTCTGATAATATCACACGATATATTCTAATATTCTATCTTAGAGATATTCCAGTAGTTATTATCAGTAAAGATAGTTTTACACCAAAAGTTGTTATTTCTGGATTTGATTTTATTAGATCAGGTATTAATATTTCAAGTCCTGCCACTACAGCTGAAATTGAAACATTTATCGGTGGATTTCTTCCAAAATTAAACGGCACAGCAAAAAATGCTGATGCCCTAAATGTAGGAGGTATCGAAGTCTCTGCCGGCAAGTTTTTAAGATCTGATGTGGTCAATACTACTGATTTTGGTATCAATATAAGAAATAATAACGGAGTAGTACTTGGAGTTGATGGTACATTTAATCTTTCAACATCGGAAACATCAGCAAAAATTTATAACAGTGCTTCTGGTAGTTCAATAGATCTTCAAACTAATAGAAATGGAATACCATCTACTATTCTTAGAGTAGTTGAAACCACAGTCGGTATCAATCGAGCAGCACCCACCGAGGCTCTTGATGTAGACGGTAATTTTACATTGACTGGTTCAATCATTGCAACAAACACTACGCCCAGTACAAATTTGAATAATGGTTCCATTAGGACCGCCGGCGGTGTAGCTATCACTAAAAATTTAATAGTTGGTGATGGAGTTGATATTACTGGAGTTTTACAGACCAATGTTATTCAACCTAAAACCACTGACCTATATGACATAGGCACCGGGTTAAAAAGATGGAATAAAGTTATAGCTAAGACCGTGATTGCAGAAACTATCCAAGGGGTGTTAGAAGGAAATATTAGCGGTAATTCTAATACAGCAACCAGTCTAAAGGATGTTACTACTTTTCAAATAACAGGAGACATAGTTTCCCCTGCAATACAATTTGATGGGCAAATCGGTAGTTATACTAAAATATTTAACACCGAACTAACCTCTAATATCATTGCAGGCAAGGAGCAACCTTTCCCAAATGTTTCTAAATCCACTGATTTTGTATTAACCTATAGAGCCAGTGCAGCAACTTCATCCAGTTCTGGTTTATTCAAGCAAACTCGAGACACGTTTGTTGGAGATCTTGGTATTCCTATTGGTGGAATAATTCCCTATGCTGGAGCTAATGCTCCTTATGGTTTTTTATTCTGTGACGGTTCTGAAATAGAAAAGGCAAAATATTCTAATCTATTTGATGTTATAGGAAATACATATAACGGAGCCTCTGCGCTATTAGGCGTAAACACCTATAGATTACCAGATTTAAGAGGCAGGTTTGCGTTAGGTAAAGATAATATGGACAATGCGGGAACAGTTCCGATATCTGTTGGAGGATTCGTTGACGCAGGAGGAGGCACAGCCGGTAGAGTTCCAGACATCAAAGCGCAGATACTGGGCGAATCTGCTGGAGCGAGTTCTACCTCTCTGACCTTGTCTAATCTACCAGAACACAGCCATACTTTGCAATCAGCAAGACAAGACTATTCTGCAGTTGCAGTAACAACAACTGTTGATCCAGACGCTACAACAGGTCTGGGACCAACTGCTCCGGGGCAGGCCCAATATTTAAAAGATTCCGGCGGAATTAAAAAACCAGCAGGATCTACTCTGGGTACTGCTATAGGTATAATGAATCCCTATCTAACAATTAATTATATTATTAGATCGGGACCACCAGCATTTTAATTAGAGAATAATAATGGCATATCAGATCAATAAGACAGACGGCACAATAATTTCAACGGTAGCAGACGGTCAAGTAGACACATTGTCTACTGATCTTACATTAATAGGTAAAAATTACAGTGGATTTGGTGAGGCGCTGAATGAAAATTTTATCAAGTTGTTAGAAAATTTTTCCAGCACTCAAGCCCCAACATATCCTTTAAAGGGTCAGGTATGGTTTGATACTTCAGAAAATAAATTAAAAGTTTATAACGGATCAGATTTCATCCCAGTTAGTTCTGCTACGATATCCAGTACTCAACCAGAAACACTATCTATTGGGGATCTGTGGTGGAACGATGTGGCTGCACAATTATATTTCTTTGATGGTACAAATCCAGTGTTACTTGCTCCTGCATATTCGCAGACTCAGGGACGCAGTGGGTTAGAAGTAGCTAGCATTCTCGATACAGTAAATCAAACACGAGTAATAACCTACCTCTATAATAACGGAATACTATTAGGAATATTTGCCAAAGACAGCTTTACACCTAAAATAGAAATAATTGGCTTCACTGGTAATATTCAGCCTGGATTTAATGCTGGTAATTTAGCCGGTATAAAATTTAATGTTACCTGTACAAACTCAGAACAGTTGGGTGGTGCAGCAGCAACTACCTATGTGAGAACCGATACATCTAATATTATCAACGGACAGATAAGGATCAGCACAGATTCTGGACTGGTAGTTGGATCTGCCGGCCAAATGAATTTATATGTGACCGCAGGAGACATTTTCATGTCAAATGCAGCCACAGATAAAAATTTAATTCTTAATGTCAGAAAAGGTATCAATCAAGAAAACGCTATTGTTATTGAAGCAGGTACAAGAAAAATTAATTTTTATCAAGGATTTGCAGATAGTGAAGCTACTGTTGGTGGAAACCTAACAGTATCTGGAAATCTTACTGTAGAGGGTACAACTACAACTATTAATACGGCTACTTTAACAATAGAAGATAAAAATATTGTTATAGCAAATGTGACAAGTCCTACAGATATTACTGCTGATGGTGCAGGAATTACTATTAAAGGTGATACTGATAAAACCATATTGTATTCAGAATCAAATAATTGGTTAGATATTTCAGAAGATATTAATTTATCAAATCCACTAAAATCTTTTTTGATTGGAACTACTCCAGTAATTCAACCCATACTACCATTTACAGGTTTATATAAATTAGGAAGCGCAATTACTGAAATTCCTGGGGTTATCAACTTTGGTCCTCAGATTGCGTTAGATATCGGACCTGGATTGGTTGCACCTAGTTCTCCTCTTGCAAACGTAGAAATGCGATTAGAGGACAATCGTATCTCGACAGTTAAAGATAATTTAGATTTAGAATTATCCCCGGATGGCACAGGTAACGTGGCATTGATAGGTAATCCTCGAATAACAGGACTGGCAGATCCTTTACCGGGCCCCGGAAATGAACAAGATGCGGCCACAAGAGAATATGTTGATGCTACTATTGAAACACGATCAATTGCATTCAGTATGGATCTAACAGACGGAAAACCTAACTCTTATATTATAACCAATATTTTAGATATTCTTGCTCCTGTTTCTGAATACAGAACTGGAACAGTAGCAAGAATTTTATGTACCCTACTTAGCGCATCTTCGACCAGCCTGGATATTAATGCATTACCACCATCTGTAGGTACTTCTGCATTTATCACGGATCATATAACTGGAGCTTCAGCAAATGCAGTAACTAATATTACTTTTCCAGTAGCTAATATTCCTGCATCAGCGTTGTCGACATCGAGAATTATTAAAACTTTTATAATATCTGAGAGCGGTTTTCCAGCGGTAAAATTCTGGAGCCATACTGGTGCTGACACACTTCTACCCCCATAATGAAATCAGGAGCAACATAGATGGCCTATATAATTAATAAATTTAGCGGAGAGCAGTTAATAGTTTTAGAGGATGGAACTATAGACACTTCCACAAGCT
>Ga0209229_10000555_pt1 | contig 15261 bp, 37 predicted proteins | sample SanBayMetagenome_FD_187466 | JGI IMG/M metagenome (GOLD analysis project Ga0209229, IMG submission 187466) | Freshwater and sediment microbial communities from dead zone in Sandusky Bay, Ohio, USA (SPAdes) (version 2) | ecosystem: Environmental > Aquatic > Freshwater > Lentic > Sediment... | reverse complement strand
ATTCATTTTTTATAACATCTCTTAGTATCTCGGTCAGTCTGTATAACGTATAGTCTCTAAACTCCTCTATAGACTTGTCCCCTTTCAGGCTATTACATCTTCTACACGCAAACACTTTATTGTTTACAAGAGTGTTTCCTGCTGATACAGGAAGGAAATGATCTCTGGTGATATCTTCATAAGGAAACTCTTTCTTACAATAATAGCAACAGCCTCCTTGTTCCATATACTGATCGTAGAGTTGTTGACTGAACTTCCTTTGATTCATAAAAAATATTAAAATGCTAAGAAATTATTATTATCCTCCGGTACAGTAATTTTTAGCAAGGACACCGAAGCCCTAGATATATCATCATTTATATTATCTAAAGCCTCTACAACTGCTAAACGCAATTCCTTAGATACCGGGGAATTTCTTTTACCGAATAATTGACTGAACTCTAGTTTTTTATTTGGTTTGCTGTTGTTTACATACAGACCTAAAGTAGCTTCTTGTTCCTTCCAACTAATATGGTACGCTAGATAATCTCCGCTGTTTATAGAATTCCAGTAGTTAGTGTACACACAATGCTGCATCTGGGATCCCTCCATAAAAACCCTCTTCTGTGTATACAATGGCTCAAAGAACTCTGGTATATATGGGGCTATCCTTTCATATAAATTTATAGAAACTTCTTTATCTGGAACGCTAGCAACCTCAGCCTGCATTATATCTTTAGTCCAATTAATATGTTCCTCATCCATTCTTTTAGAAGACCATTTAAAATCAATCTTCCTATCTAATATCTTAGATTGATTAATCAAATCTTCTAAGTGATGAGTATGAGTACCACCCTTATCATTTAGTATATACTCTAAAAAATGATTAACATCTTTAGCAACGTAAGCACCTCTTAGAAACTTTAACTTAGTAGAAAGTTGGTTCTTTCTACAAGCCTCGTAAAACAATTTAGGAGACGCAGATATTCTAGATAGTTTAAGATACCCGCTTAAATAATCTATAGGATTAGTTATCTTACCTGTAATAACTTTTTCAAACAAGGTTTTAGTAATGAAAGGCCATAGTATATTCTCTTCATTAGAAAACCAATCTATCTTCAGTGCTTTTAAAGCCTGAGAAAAATGAGGATTGGATGCTAAATCGGAACCATACCATACCTTGAGTTTACCTTTCTCATCCACAGTAAAACCCTTTTTACTCTTTAGTTTTAAATAATACTTCTTACCCCTCTTAATTTTGTAAATGTTTAGAGCGTAATGTATCTTACCGTCATCAGTTTTTATTAGATCGGACTCTGTAAAATCTCTGTGAGTTGTTTCTCTGCTGTATATTATGTTTTTATATATACCCTCTTCCATATTTAGAAACACATCTATCTCATTAGATCTAGGTAATATTACTATTCTTTCCATACGCTTATAATTTTTTATAACCAAATTTACTCTTTAAAGTTTTGTTTCTTTATCTAAGTAATCTCCCAACATCATTGCCAACATCTTCCATAAAAAAAACACCGTAGTTCCAATTAAAAAAGCTCCCAATAAATAAACCATAATCATTATCTTTAATAAGCAAACAGCTGCAAAGATAATTAATATTAGTGCTGAAAGTACTTTAGGGTCTCTTAGTTTTTTCATGACAGGGGTATGTTTAGTTTGGAAAATATTCTAATTGCTATAGATCTGAAAAACTCGTTCGTCTCAAACAACTCATCAAAAGTATTACAAGCGTGTATCACTACGCTATGATCATACCCTGGTATTTCTGTTGCCACTGATACAGTACTTCTTTTCATGAAACACACAGCTATTTTGCAGTACACTTTTCTAGGTTCTACATAAACCCTCTTTCTAGTTTTCCTAGTAAGAAAATCCGCAGGAGCTTTAAACTCCTGCAAGATTGCTTCTACTAGATCCTCAGTAGTCAAGTTATTATATGCTACTTTAGAGTACATTTTTTTGGGAAGCATATAGTGCTTTAGTATTGGAAATACATAAGGCGATATTTTATTCATATTGTATTTTTAATTATTCTCCAATATCTAATAGCTTATCTAAGGTCACCCATTTAACAAGTCCATCACTTGCAGGCATTGCTAATAACAGGGTATCTTTCTCATCTCTTGCTATAGCTAGGAAGCCGAAGCCTTCGCATATCATTGTAACATATGTACCTTTATTTAACTTATTAAACTCATCGTAAATGTCAAAGTCGTAAGGCATCTGAGGATCATTAATTTCGCACCACTGTTTGCTGAAGTCTGCCATTGTTATTTGTTTTAAGTTATGATTAAAGCATTACTACAGCTTGATCGAATGCCTTAGAAATCTTATCGTTAGCATATCCATAGCTCATATCCTTCATCTTCTGATCAGCGTTCTTATAATCCTTAAGGAAATTATAGTAACCAGATACACCATTGTACGCTCCCCACAATGTTCTATAAGCAGCTTCAGTAGTTTGAGTAGGGTGAGTTATAGTAAACGAATATACTTGATCTACTAAGTTATTCATCCTTGTAGAAGCCTCCTTATCAGATTTGTCTATAGTAGTCTTCATGACAGTCTCAATGAAATATTTCATCTCTAGATCAGATAGCTTCCTTGTAGTCATACTCTCGAATGTCATGTTCACTTCATCCATATACTTAGAAGCGATTCCCATTACCCTAGAAGCCTCTTTCAATCTACTCTCTGCTGATGCAGTGTGTGATATGCTGACCTTGTTATCGAGGTTCTTAAGGGCTGCTGTGAGGGTGTTGTTACATACTACTCTTATAGGCGTGAACCCTGCAATGATTTTGCTGGTACCATCATGAGAGTTAGTCAACATGATATACTTCTCTACCTTCTCACCTCTAACCAACATGTCTTCTGGAAGCTTGGCAGTTACAAAAATCCTTTCTCCTTTACCTAGAGCCCCAGCTGTTTCAAAGATAGCTTCACCTTGATCAATGATAGTATCAAAGAATCCAAAGGCATCCTTGTTTTGTACAATACTATACCTACCTTTAACAATGCCTAAGATATCATTGTTGTCTGTTCTTACATTAGCATAATGACCTTCTGCTTCTACCATTGTGCCAGCCCATCCTGGTGCATAGAGGGGTCTCTTTTCTACTGTGTAGTTTAATCCGCCAAGCTCAATAGCTTGTTCTGAAGTCATTGCTTCTGATACGTACTGTCCTAGACCATGCCATGCTTTCTCTCCACGAGCTGCAAAAGATACCTTACCGTTGTTCTCATTTAAATTGTGTGCCATAACTGTTTGTTTTTATTGTTTGTTTTTTATTATAATTTAAATTCGTCACTGCCGTTATCAATATTGAACTCTACTTCTATCTCATCACCATTGTGCCTATCAGATAGGAAGTCTATCATACCTCCGATAACTGATAAGTCTTTAGTGTCGATCAAATGAAAGTTAAACTCCTTTACCAACTCGCCACCATCTAGAGACCAAGTGATAGCCTGGAGCTTTGCAAATGGTTTACCATTGTGCAATACTACATCATGACTAACGCTAAATTCTTTCTTCGGTGCATGTTTTACTGAACTGTTCTTGAATAGGACACACCCTGCCAGCAGGATGATGCAGAGAATTGCTGTTGCTTTTTTCATTTTGTTTGTTTTAAATTGTTATAATAATCATTAACGAATTTTACTTTCCACTCACCTGTATGTCCATCTTCATCAAGAGCATACATCATAGCATCTTTGATAAGTTGTTCTTCTATTGCTTTGGCTTGTGCATATATTCCTCCTGGAATAAAAAATCCTTTTTTAACTAATTCATCTTTAAAATATTCTACTGCTGTTTGTTGTGCCATAGTTTATTTATTATTTAATTAACCTACTAACTTTTTTATCTTGTCAAAGAAGGCTTGAATGTCTTCGCAGAATCTTATAGCCCTTTTCTCAGTCTTGGCATAAGCAAAGAACTGGGAATACTCTGAATCAAAATCAATCCCTTTACAGTCTACATGCTCCTGCAGATGCTCCTCGACATCGTAGTTACTGTTATACTCTTTAAAGCAATACTCTCTTGTAAGGTTACCTGTGATGGTGTAGTTCTTATCACCTTCATACTTGTTGATCTCGAATCCGAATGGATAGTTCTTTTCAAATAATTTCTTTGACATAACTGTTTGTTTATAAAAGGTTTTGATTTGAGTTTGATGTAGCAAAGTAACCGTACTTAAATGGTTGGTTACCAAAGTCACAGGGTTGTGACACATCTATAAAGTCTTCACCATCCTCTGTTTCATGTACAGATACAATAGTAAATCCTCTTTCTTCTAGATCTTTAGCCATTGCTATTTCTTCAGGATGTAGTATAAGGAAGTCCCCATACTCAGGATCATCTTGAGCAACTCTAATTAATCCACCACCATTTTTTTCAAAAAATTCTGTCTTTGTCATAACTGTTTGGTTTTTGTTTTTATTTATTTAATCATACAATATAATCCGAATCCAATACTGATAATAGTCTGAAAGGATACCCCGTCTGCTAACTCATCCTTATACACCCAGTGAGGAATCTCTCTAGGATTATACTTAACCCTGTCATACCCTTCATCCTTAAGGAAGTCTCCCTGTTTTACAAATAAGTCTTCACACAGTACCCAAGCGCATACTGATTTGTTAGCTCCATTGTAAATCTTCTCTGCTACATTCCTATAGTTCTTCAGTTTACAATTACGCATCACTAGTTGTACCTCTGTCACATCATGGTACTCTACAGTCTTGTCTGGATATTCTACCTTCCACTTCATATAGTTCTTACCTCTAGCTAGATTGAATCTTACTCTTATGCTTTTCATTCTGCAAATTTTATTTCTGTGTACTTATCAGTATCTACCTCATCATCCTCATTTAGATATATCTCTGTCTGCAACTCAGATACTACTAAAGCTGGGATATATCCTGCCGCATCTAACAAGGCTTGTGCTGATATATTAAACTTACCTTCAGTTGCTAAATCCGATGTAACACCATAGTCGTAAACAAAAGTCTCTTTCATGTCTTCATCAAAGAACCAGTCTATAAAAGATCCACGATCGATTAATAATACCTTGCCCTCTTCTTTAGCAGGCTTGATTATAAGATCCTTGCAGGCCTTTAGAAACTCTTCCATACATTCATACTCTCCTTTGTCTGAATCGTTGTAAAGAGACTCCTCATAATCATAGAACAATTCCTGTACCTCCTCAAACAATCTATCGTAAGGAGTTTCATTAGGATGGATAACATTGTAAAGCTGACTGAATAGAAAAAACGAATAATTGTTTTTCATGTTGTTTAATTTATAATACAAATTTAATAAAGATATCTTAAATAAAAAAACCCAGAATGTAGAAACAATCCGGGGATATTAATCACAATTAACCACTAACTATATTCCTGCTCTTTGGAAGTATAACTTTTCCAAAACCCTTTGATAGAAAGTATTGGGAATGAATACGTTGTCTTCCTCAACCATTACTAGTTTATCTGGAATTAAAAAGTCTAGCTTTTCTGTTGTAATCCTATACATGCCGGGTATCATATCGTTCTTGAATACGTTACTCTTCTTAAACTTAATACGAGCTGTGCTGTCGTATTTGAAATAAAGATCTTGTACCATAACTATTTTTTAATTTGTTCTTTATAGATAGCTAAGCATTCTGGACATCCTATCTCCTCAACCTTCTCTATCCTAGCCCAGTTGTTACTAAGCATTGGCGTTCCACATAAAGTTGTCCCAGACATATCTGATTTAGCTATGTGAGCTGTGTTACTCCACACATTGCCTTTGTTACCGAACATGTAGTAACTTTCTTTTAATTCTGATACTTTCATGATATTTGTTTTTATTTATATTATTCTTATAAACCATTCATACGATATCTCTTCACCATTGAATGCCGCCTCAAATCCTTTAAGGCTCCATACAAGTCCTTCTTTTTTTGCTTCTGCTATAAACTGTTCATCAGTTAAAGAGAATATATCCATTTCATAGCTATCTAAATCTATTGCGTAAACTTTAGTTTCTTTCATGTTATTTTATTTAGAATATCCTTTAATACCTTTCTTCCTTAGATTACTTAGAGCTGTAGAAGCCTTGGTTCCTTTCTTCTGGGAGCCATGAATCAATAGACCAAAGCTCTTCTTACCATCGTAAGCATGGCTGTCATCGTGATCTAGCTCAAGCTTAAGTTCCTTAGCCCGCTCCTCAGTGAATACAACCTCAGCATATTTAAGCTTGTTAAGATCTATAAGCACATCTAATCTACCTCCCTTTGAACTGGTAAGATTAAAGTTCTTAGGAATATCATCCCTTCTCTCTAACCAGTATGGAATACTCTTGGTGTAGGCATAGAACTTCTTCTTAGGAAATACTCTAGCCACAGCCATCCAAGCATCAAAGTACATCTGTGAGAAGAAGTCTCCTGATACATGGACCCTAACTGTGTTAGCTTTAGCTGGCAGACTGTCCACTATTAAGGTAGACATTTTATCCACAGTCTTAAGTTCCCTTAATAGATCGTAGTTGTGCCATCTAGCAGTTCTAGTGTTAGTGTACAATGCTTCCTGAGAAGCTGCAAAGCATCTGAATACTTGGTCTTTACCGTCCTTGATCTTTCCTGTGGTTCGATCAGCGGAAGCCTTACATTCAAATGCATAAGGACAGCTGTGCCCTGCTGGTAGGGAGAACGTGTAGATGTCTTTTGAAAGCTTGGCATTTCCTTTGCCAAACTTTAACTTGTCATTTTTTTGTTTGTTCATATATGTATTGGTTTACTTTTATTTCTACGTCCTTTGCTTTGCTCCTAAACTCATCATCTGTTTCATACAAGTTCTTGTAAACTCCTAGTCCATGTATAACAGAAGTATGGTCCTTATCTAACATAATAGCTATTCTATTTTTACGGAAGCCTATCTTGTGTAATGTATGGTATAAGGTATGCCTGGCTTTTGATATAGCATCCGTCTTCTTCTTAGAACAAAGCATCTCTTCTGTTATATCAAAGCCCTCTGATATAATTTTTATTAATGCGTTTATATCTATTTTACTTTCTACCTTTTCCATTTTTTATTTATTAAATGTTTGTTCATAATACTCTTTACCAAACCTTGGCGCTTTCTTTAAATCTCCATTAACCCAACCTATTTCGTAGGAATCTTTTATTTGCTCTTTCTCCCAGTGTTTAGCATCTTCAATAATATCCATTATTCCTTCATGTTGGTCTTTAGGTATTAGTTGTTCTACTAACCATTCTACTGCTGTTTGTTGTGCCATAGTTTATTGATTATTATCTACTCCGTACATAATACTGCTGAGATGTTGTTCTATATCATCGTCTTTATCTTTCTGATTAGGGACAGACTTCTCCAAAGAATCGGCTATCCTTTTTAACTGTCTTGCTATCTCTGGTAGAGTACCTTCTATTAGTTTTCTACCCATAAGAGTTTCGTGTAGTTGTGTCATGGTATTGTATTAAGATTATTTAATCCCTGTCTCTGAAATACTCTGTGATGTTTATAAGCTCCTTCACTAATTCAATCTCAGACTTCCTTGCCAGTTTAGCAACGTCATTTGGATTTGTAAATTCATCACCAGCAAAATCTAGGATTGCGTCAATCAATAATTCTCTTGTTGTTTCTTTTTCCATGTTGTTTATTTTAATCTTTAGTAAAAAATTGTGTGAACTCTTCCATACCTACTGGCTCTTCATACTCACAGGATATTACATCACCAGCCCAACTTCCCACATTCTCATCATCATCGTCTTTATAATCTCCACCACCTCTTCCATTACCTGAGGAGGTTAGAATAGACAATGGATGTATCTTCCAACCTTTATTCCAATCCTCATCTCCTGCTTCTACGCTAGAAACTTTAGACAAGTCTATGTACATATTCTTAGTATGATTTACTATGTATACAGTATCAGGTCCATCTACAGTAGTAGATTCTGTAAGATTTTCAAACTCATCTGAAGCGAGATCATACAGATTACGTTCTGGATCTTCTGTGAATAATCCTATATCCGAGTAGTCTCCTGTCCATACTATCCTTGTCTTATACCATGGATTTCCAGGAGATAATAGTTGTTGTATTTTGTTCATGAACGCATTACCTATCCATGAGTGTTCCATTAACTTTGCACCGAATGGATGTACACATTGCTTCTTATCTATTGATGCTGCTATATAGTATTGTCCCATAGTTATTAGTTATTATGTTATTCTTTTTCCTTATTAATATATTTTTCTATTGCGTTATCAACAATAGATTCTATTTCATAGCTATCAAAAGATACATCTGATATAGAAATTTCTACAGTGTTCCCCCTGGTATCTGTATCTATTTCAAATTCACTAATGATATCCCTGCCAATATTCTCAATTTGAGATATTATCTCTTGTGCAATTTCACTTATTGTATCAGAATCTATCTCAGATGATGATTCTGTCTCAAGGTCTTCAACCATAGTTATAACTTCTGATACTGGAATAAAAACATTTGATGCTACTGTTCCTGCTGCTTTAAGCTTCTCGATTAATTCTTGCTTTTTCATTTTCTATTTGTTTTATTGTTTGATAATTGTTTCTTACAAAGTTTACTAGCTCCTCTAGTGAATTAGCTTTTGATAGTTCATAGACTCCTTCCCTCCATGGGAACTCCTGTTCAAATATCCAATTAAGTAAGTCGTAGTCATCATAATGACTTATGCTTGATCTCTTTGACATGTTATCCAAATATTATTTCGTTATAAAATACTTGCTGAATGATTACGTCTGCTGTATCTCCATCATCGTTCTCATTGATCATGTCCATGAGATGTCTGCTAGGAGTGTTGGATACTCTCTCATGAACATCTTTAAGAGTTATTGTGGCATTGTTATCTCCATCTCCTTCCTCGTCTATCATCATCAAAGGCTTACCTATCCTTAACATTTCCATTAGAACATCTTCAAAGGATATAAAAACTCCTGGGTGTTCTCTTCCTAACTTAGTCTTTGCTTCTTCAAAGTCATCATCTGAATAGTCAAGATTTAGACCATACCCTGACGTTACATACCCAAGTCCATTACATAGTGCGTTGTAGAAGTACTCTTCTGATTCTTGTGGTGTTAGTTTAATTTCCATAACTGTTTGTTTTAAATTTTACTATCTCCAAATGTATCCCAATCTTGGGCCTCTTCATCAGCAGACATTTTACTATCAATTTTTTCTGAACGTACAATCTCATTAAATAGGGAATCTATTCTTTTTAAAACGTCCTCAGAAGCATACCCAGAGTCCTCAAAAATAATAAGCAATTCACAAGCTTCATTTAATAAGTTTTTAAGTTGCTCTTTTTTCATAACTTTTATTTTATTAATAATCATCTTCTAAACGTTCTCCTGCGTATGATTCATCATAGTACCTATCCTTTCTATAAGGATAGTTGTTCTCATAACAGTCATCGCAGTAATGTCCCGTTGCATATCCATATGCATCTTGTCTTAATTCTACATAAGCTTCTTCCTTGATTGTCTCACAACCTCTACAGGGGATTTCATTCTTCTGGTGGTTCATTGTAGTTTTGTTTTAATAACATATTTTTTCTACCTTGCCTAAGATGGTATGTTACTGATTTTAAATCTCTAGGCATAAACTCTGAATTTATATCATCGGGGCATTCTAGTACCATATTATTCCTACAGAAAGCCACAAGGTCATCTTCTGTTACAATAATTAAATCAGACTCTCTTAACGATGTTACTTCACTTTCTATCTGTTTTGTAATGATGAAGTATCTATTGTTCATTACTTTCCTTAGAGTTATCATTCGTAATCATTTATATCATAGTAATGTACAGACGGGTAAACTACCACTGACTCAAGCTCAGGAAAATCAATTAACCTTTTTACTTCACCAAACAACTCTTCTTTGCTATGGCATGGGTAATCTGCAAAGGTTCCGTCCAAGTGTGTCCTGGTAATCCTAGCCATATTGTAATCCGGAATGTACCCACTAAACCTAGCGTTAAAATAATCCTTATCAGTATCAAAGGTAAAGTCTACTTCAGGAATTAATAGTTTGTTTAACATCTTTTTTAATTAAATGATTAACAATGCTTTCTGCTTCTTCCATGCATGAGTCTTCCCCGTACCATCCCCAGCAACAATCTGTATTTTCTCTGTGTTCATGGCCATGATCGCATACAGAAATCTCATACACTTTATACCCATAGACATCACCTGTAAGGTATTGATCATACGTTTCCACTTCTCCTTTCAAATAACCTTCAACGCGTTCCTTTAATTTCTGTGTAACAATTTTACCACCGTACTCTTTTAACATTTTATCTTTTGAAATAAAGATAAAACCAATTTGTCCACTATCCCAACTACAAGCAAAAGGAGTTGTGCTAATTGTAATTCCAGAATGTTCATAAAGATACAGAGGTAGGATAACACCTACGTTTTCATTCTTAATGATTGCTTTTTCCATTTCTTCCCACCCATCGTAATCGCTGTGTCTGTAATCATGCTTGTCTCCTAGATTATAACTACGATGAAAGCAAACCATTGTACCAAGATTATCCCACTCCCTTGGAGAATCTGGTGATTCATCTTGAAAGATTTCTATTTCATAATTTTCTATACGTTTTGTTATTACGGCTTCCATTTTATATAGGTTTTGATTTTTTGCGAAACGCAGAGGACTTTCGGTTAAATAAAAAGGGGATAAGATTTCTCCTACCCCCTTACAAACAACCAACACAACAACTAGTCAAATACTCTTGAGATAGTTTGGTCCAAAGGATTGTACTCTACCTGATTGTAAGAATGGTAGGTGCCTTTCTCGAATACCATCCTATCATGTTCGTCATGAGTCAATACTCCCATTTCATTTAACATGAAGGTGATACTGTCTGCTGTTGCTTCATACTCGATCTCTTTCTTTGAGTCAAGAATGTGCTTGATCATCTGTCCGGTCACTGCTGAAACGTGTTCACCTTCACCTAGGCATAAACGTTTTGCTGTCTTAGCTGTCTTCTTACTTGCATTTTTCTTTGCCATTTTATTGGGTTTTGATTGTTAAAAACAAAGTTAATAAATAAATTTTAATTTTCTAAATTTTCTAATTCTTTTTCTAAGGACCATTCTTTCATCGGCTTCAAATCGGATAACTCAAACTCAGCCTCAGCAATATCCCAGTTGTCAGTGTAGTCTACCATCCTATAATACACATAGTCACCACATATATGAATATGTTCTGAGTAAGGAACGAACCTACAAGGATCATCAAACATTGACTCTTCTGGATCCTTATAGATAACTAATTCCGCTTCTATAGGATACTTTATAGATATACCAACACCTTCTGAATTTGTGTTTTCTTTACTGTTATCCTTAGTGCTGGTGAACTCTATGTACTTTTCAATTTGAGCTACATCATAATCACTAAGAACTATTACTACATTCTTAGGTCTGTAGTCCCATGCTTCCTCCTTAGATAAATAAGGAGTGTCAAGCACAGCGTAGAAATACTGCGGTTGTTTTACTCTTCCCATATTACTAGGTTTCAGAATACATAAGAGATAGATATTGTTCTTTGCTAAGATGGTACGGAGTAGTCTTGGTAGAGTCAGGTCCCTCCTTAGCAATGATGATATCACCTTGACGGTAGATCTTCTCAGGATTCTTTATGTCAATCCGGATAGTCCAAGCAATACCTTTAACAGCATCATATTCTTTCTTATCATCCCATTGCCTGAACCCTTCCTTCAAAGCATTTTCCTCAGGAACATAGATCCAGTACTCACGCTGAGTAGAAGTACACCAGCACCTTACTGCAATGTAATTAGTTCTAGCTCTCCATCTAGATACATTCTGATCATCTGTATCCTTGTACAACTCATTAGGATCGATAGAGTACAACTCATACACATCTTCGAACTCGTAGTCATAAGGATCATTCTTCTCATCCCATCTCATTCTTTTCTTCTTGATAACTTGTTTGTCAAGGAGCTTAGGATTAGCAGCCTTGAACAACTCAACAACTCCTATGCAGTCAAAGTACAATCTACGCATCTCTGCATTCTTTTGTTCGAATGCTTCCTTTGTGCTGATTGGAGTGATATCATCCCACATCTCTTGGATGAACTCTCCAAAATCTTTTAGTGCGTCTGACTTGATTACTGCCCTACGGAAGTGTTCGTAGGATGGGAACTTTGTTTTCCATAGACGCATGGCGTGATCCAACGTCATGTTAGGCATACCTGATACGGTATAGCTAGCTGTCTTGAAATCGAACTGTTTCATTTGTTTTTGTTTTGTGGTTTATAATTGAATTTTTATTTCTTTATCTGATTCTACGTACTTGCTGTATATAATTTCTGTTAGTGCATGATATGGGTTACCATCTTTATCAACACTGAGAACGTCTCTTCCTATAGGCCCATCATTAAGCCACAGGTCTCTCACCTCATCTACATCATCGAACAACTGATTAGCTACCTTCTGTATAGCTTTAACAGACTTACTTTCAAAATCTATATGTTCTTGTACAACAGGTCCGTTTGTTATAGACAGTCTTACTGTTGCATCAATATCGTCATCATATCCTGACATATCTACTTCTATTGTATCAAACCATAGATCCTTTGGTATTGTAAGTATTAAAGGTTTCCTGAACTTGTAAGTGAACTCTTGTACTTCTTCGTAGGAGTCATACCCTACGAAAGCTCCTTCCTCTACATCATATATAACTTCACCGTTAGTATTGTAGTCTCCTGCAAACGATCCATAGCCTATCTCATCTCCTATGTAATCTACAAGATCGTAAGCCCCGTCTTTATGATTCCAGTCTATATCAATATCTTTACCATCAACATGTAGATAGAAAGACCCTTCATCATTACCTCCTTCCCATGTGATCTTGACTTCTTCTACTCCTTCAGATAGTAGCTTAGTTAAATACTTTTTTGCTTTTTGTTTCTGTGTCATTTTTATTTATTTATTTCTATATGATGTGATTGATACCTTGTGTTGTTATAACTAAAGCCTATCTCATTAATAAAGCCTACTAGAACATCTCCAACTTCTTTGAATGATTCTCTTTTAATAGACCATTCATTATAAACCCATCCTACTTCTTCATCCTTACAAGCTTTATCTGTCCCCAGAATATGCTCCACTGATTCCCTGACATGAGTCTCCATGTCATTTTCCACCACAGTGTGCTCTGGGAATACAGGACCATTATTTATTGCAAATCTACAAGTCGCAGTTAGTTCTCCCCAACAGTAAGTGCCCTCAGTAGTTATTTCAATACTGTCAAAGTTTAAAGCTTTTGGAACTCTGATCTCAATATTAACATTTTCTAACAAACCATTTTCTGAGTCTGTATCTTTACCCTCACCAATAAAGGCACCCTCATCAGAATTATAAACTACAAATCCATCAGCGAAGAAATCTCCAGACCATGATCCGTAATTTATACTATCTGATAAAACATCTACTATTTCGTCATAAGCAACATCCCCATAGTGAACTTCATCACCGTCTATGAAAAGATTGTACCCTCCAGAATCATTGCCACCTTCCCAAGTTACTTTAATCTCTTTGCCTTGTGATGCTAGATCATCAAGCTTCTGTCGTAGAGTCAATTCTTTGTTCTCCATTTTCTTTTATTTTTAATTCTTCTAAATCTATTTCTTTTCTTATCTTTCTAGATTCGTCTGCTTTCATCATCCATGGTTGGACTTGGATATGCTTAAGCCAGTCTTCTACTGTAGGAAGAAACCCACAATCTTCATAGATATGATCATAAGCAATCTGTCTAACCTCTACCATCTTACCTTCGGAGTTAGTTACATAATCACCAAATACTTGTTCAGCTAATAACATACCAAAAGAGTTGTGTAGGATTGCACGATGTTTGAACATAGGCATGTTTCCTTTTGTAGAATCAAACCATCTGTGAATTGCAATGTAGTCTTTGATTTCACCGCCATACTTCCTCACTGAGGACTTGGCATGTAGTAGTGGAGTTCCCATTTTTATAAGTTTAGGTTATTATAAATTTTTATTCTTCCTCTTCTTCATCTACAAACTCACAATGATCTTGGCAGTCTGGACAAATGCCATAGTCCAACATTACTGGATCGGTTACTGGTGATCCGCAGCAGTCTGATACTATCATGACTTATTGTTTATTAGGTTCATAAAAATCAAACAGAAAACTATACACATCTTTTATTTGGTACAGGTCTATAATCTTTTTCACTATAGGAAAAGGCACTCTTCTTCTATGTGTTTCGTATCCATGATACCTAGACCTAGATACTCCTATAGATTCTGCAAACTTTGTTTGGGTCATATCTAGATGACCTCTTAAGTTTATTAAGTTGATTGCAATGGTTTCTTTATTTAATGTCATCGTTTTCTATTTTGCTTAGTTCTTCATAACACAGGTCTATCAATTCTTCTTCATCATATTCTGCTGGGCTATTACTAACCCAATTTATAATGTTAGTGAGATCTCCTGTGTCATGGTTATAAATTTCCTGTAATGTAAATTGAAATTCATTTTCATTTTCATCTTCTACTGTACAGGAGTAGAAAACTGTTGTAGCATATTCTTCAATGTTTGATAACTTTAGCATAACTCTTGTTTTTAATTGTTATAGAAAGTGTCCAAATCTTTCTTCTTTCTCTGTTAAGAATAGATTGAACAGATGATTTTGAAAGGCTCTTGAACAATCTTTAAACCCTGTCTTAAGATGTTCATTCTCTTCTATTAGAGTCTTTACTATCTCTTTCCTACCTTCTTCAAATAATCTACTAGCTAGGAGTATCTTACCTTGAAAGGCTCTACCTAGTGTAGCAATATCTTCAAACTCTACAATCTCTATAGGATAGTTTATATTGTATTGAGTTTCTTCACAAAAACTTAAGCAGTCTTTTAATAAGAAGTCTTGCTTAGGGGTAGAGACTACACTCTTAAAGCCTACTGTATCCCCTGAGTCATCCATACCATATATTTTGACGTCAGAGAAGGATCTCTTTATCTGCTGTGCCATTTCTATAGATACAATGTAGCATGGAGTACTTTGTTGTATTTCCATAAAATATCCTGATACATTATCTACAATTATAACATGGTTGTCTATAGCCTCTCTCCAAGTTGAGCTAAGAGATGTTCCAATTCCATATCTCCAAGGTAGCCTAGCCTCCCAATGATTCTCCACAAAAGCTTTCTTCAATATATTCCTAGC
>Ga0209229_10000554_pt1 | contig 15266 bp, 6 predicted proteins | sample SanBayMetagenome_FD_187466 | JGI IMG/M metagenome (GOLD analysis project Ga0209229, IMG submission 187466) | Freshwater and sediment microbial communities from dead zone in Sandusky Bay, Ohio, USA (SPAdes) (version 2) | ecosystem: Environmental > Aquatic > Freshwater > Lentic > Sediment | place... | reverse complement strand
CAACCTGATCGATGCGGCTGGCATTCGGTCTGCGGAAGCAACGGAGCGGATCCCACCGGTGCTCCAGCCGACGGTCGACGCGATTGCCGAGTGCCGGAGGACGGTGGTTGCGCTGGCGAACGCGGCCGGTGACGAGCACGCGGCGAGTGAGGTCGCGCTCAGGCTGGCAGCCAGAATCGCGCGGCTCTACTCGGTGGCCGCCGCCGCGGCGAACATCCAGACCGACGACCGCGACGGAATCGGCAAATCGATCGATTCCGACCGCGTCGCCGCTCTCCTGAGAATTCTCGACCCGCGGGATGCAATCACTGTCGGCGACTCGACGATCGCCGGACTGGCACGCTGGAATTCGGCAGCCACGCTGGGGATGAAGTTGACGGTCGCCGATGGTGAGCCGAAGGTCGGCGCGCCGCAGGTGGCGAGGCTCTCCGTGCTCGACAGCGATTCGCTGACTGCATCTGCAAAACTCCGGTTCCGCTACGATCCCGCGGAGATTGCCCTGCGTTTTCCGGACGGCAACGCGATTCCACCGGGATCCGCCGTGTCCGTCCGCGAACTCCCGTGGCGATCGAACCAGATCGATCTGCAGATCATCCCGCTGCGGCTCGCGAGAGCGGCCGGCCGCGATGCCGGCGCCGCCGTCGAGGCGGTGATCGAGATGGAGGAATATGCGGAAAAAGCCGTTCTGGCCGCGCCCCTGCCGTCGGGTCGGAACCTCATTCTGGCGGTCCGCGGGGCGCCGGGAACGGTCGCGGGAGTGGCGCGCAAAGATGGCTGGGTGCGGTCCGAGCGGGGCTCCGACACGACTGGCTCACCCACGGAGGCGGCGTCTGCGTCGATCGTGCTCCAGCCCTGGCCAGCGGGGGTGTGCGCGTGGGAACTCGGACTCGAAAATGTCGGTGCCGGTGACCGCAAAGTGACGGTGGAGATTCATTCCATCGACACCGCAAGCGATGGGATGGGGCGCGTGCGTGGCTGGGCGACTGCGGAGGCGGCCATCCTCGCGGGCACATTTCGCTCGCAGCCGCTGGCCACGTCTGCGGCCGTCTCGGTGGCTGCATCGGGAGGGATCGTCCCGATCAGTCTGAAGCCTGAAGGTACGAAACAGCCCGCGGAGAATCTTCCGCCGCCGCCGGGTGCTCAGGAAGCATCGACTCCCTCCGGCAGCTCTGCAGATCTCGCATTGCCTGCTGGTAACGGGTCGACCGCAGCCGCCGCCACGCCGATCGCCCCCGACCTGGCCGTTGTCATGCGGGATCAGGCCGCCGATGGCTCAGCGCGGATTTCCGTCACGCGCGTCGTGCTGTCAGTCCAGCATCCCCGCGACATCCTCTCGGCCTTGGCACGCTACGATGGCCGGCAGCGCACGATCACGATCGCGCTCGAACCGATCGGCGGCGACCCCAAGCTGATTCCAACGGGTGGTATGCAGGTGTCTTTGCAGCCGCTGCCGACCGCTTCGGCGGCGAGCGTGCCACCGGTCGTGGCCCGCAAGGGAACTGCCATGCTCACGCTCAACGCTCCGCAGGACGAACTCGTCGCTTCCTGGAACGGAACGGAACAGAGCTTGGCCTGGCTCTGCCTCGACGTGAATGGCTATCCCAGGGCGTTCACGTTCGCGGTCGATTGCTCGGCGGCCGCGGATGGCCGGCCGCAGCGGCCGCAGCACGACTGGCGAAACGTGCGAATCCTCGAACCCCGCGAGCCTCGGACGCTCGTCAAGGCGCCCGCGAAGGGCGTGCCGATGCGGGTGGCTTTTGACGCGCCGGCCGACACGTTTCGCGTCGGCGGCATCAACGCCGTGACGGACCAATCCGGCGGCGTCGCCGTCGTCTTTCGTCAGATTGGCGCAAGCCTGTCGGAGCGGAGCGTCGAGAGGGTCGTCTGGCAGGCCAACGACGAGAGGCAGGTGTCTTTTGCGTTCGTGCCGGCACCGGCCCCGGGGGCGCTGGCCGTCGCCACCACCGTGGACGACTGGACGATCACGGCCTCCGGCGAGGGGTTCGTCAACGTGGATGTGGCGGCCGAGGCCCGGCTCACGATCGCGGGAGCCCGGCAGCCGATCGTAGACTCCCGCGAGTATGTCTTCGACGGGACGGCCCCGGTGCTCGACGTGCCGCCCTCGGTGCAGGCGGCGGTCGGAAGGGCTCTCGTCGTGCCGATCCGAGCCGCCGACGACTCCACCGAAGGCTATCTCATCGACCCGCAACGTCGCCGGTCGGGCGTGTCGGGGCTCGCAAAGGTCGAGTGGGCCATCGACGTCGAGGGCACCGGCACGCCGAAGGAGTGGCAGCCGGCGGTATGGCTTGGTGGCGTGAACTACGAGCTGCGGGTGTCTACCGAAAAGCTGCCGGCGGGCACACGGCTGCCCCTGCTCGTGCGGGCCACCGATCGCGTCGGTCTCTCCGATCCCCCGGCACGAATCTGGCTGGAGGTGGCGGCGGAGCCCGCGAGCAAACGCAACGCCATCGTCGGAAAACTGCTGCTCTCAGGACGCGGTGAGCCCGACCTTCCGGTCACGCTGACCGGCCCTGGGGGACCGTTCACGGCCCGCAGCGGCGCCAACGGTTCTTTCCGGTTCGAAAATCTCGAGCCGGGGGAATACAAGGCCTCGTGCCAGGGCCCCATCCGCAACCGCATCTACCGGGCCGAACCGGTGACCGTGACGGTGGCCCCGGCGCCGGCGCCGCCCGCGAGTGTGACGCTCGAACTGAAGTGATGTGGCGGCCGGCCCCCCGTGCGGCCTGCACGCGCGGCATCCGCGGCAGGATCGCTACCCCGCTTCGGATCGTTTCGCGAGGCCCAATCCGCACTTTGCCGAAAAGCCCCATCCTGCCCGACTTGCCCCGACGATAACGGGCGATGGTGGGAGGACCGGACCTGCGTGGACGTGGGCCCGGAGAAGGGATTTGCCAACGGTCGTGCCGCGACATGGATGTCGCCCGTGCGCGTCCGCGGGGGAACACGCGAGATGTTCGCTGTCACTGGGTGGTGCCGGCTGGGCCGGCTTGCCCTTCCCCTGCGCGCCCGCATGTGGGAAGTCTGGATCCTCGGGGCCACCCTGTGCCTCATGGCTCCGGCCACCGCCTTCGGGCAGACCACCGGCTCCGCGACGATCTGGAGCTTTATGGGCGTGCCGAATCCGTTTGGCCTCAACGCCGCCGATCAGCAGTCCGCAAACCCGGCGATTCAGGCCGCCGCGAAGGCCAAGGCGGCGAAGCACGAGATCTGCAAGAAGAAGAAGGCGATCGCCTATCTGGCCGGGCTGGGCTGCACCCCGGAACATCCCGAGGTCGGCCCCGCGCTGATCGCCGCGATGAGCGACCCGGATGAGCCCGTCCGGTACGAGGCGGTCAAGGCCGTGCTGCAGACGGCCGGCGCATGCCAGTCGGCGGAGCAGAAACGCGAGGCGAAGAAGGCCCAGTCGCACTGCGACCGCTGCCACGACCTCAAGAAAAAAATCGAGAAGGCGTTTTGCGACTGCATCGACCGCCTCTTCGGCAAGGTGCCGCCGAAAGAGCACAAGCACAAACACAAGAACACGCTTGCCAAACTCTTCGGTCGGGAGGAGTGCGAGGACCCGTGCAAAAAAGACTGTGATTCCGCCGCTGGCCTCGGCTCGTGCTGCAGTCCGGAGATGCAGGAGAAATTGTGGAAGCTTGCCTACGGGCGGGATGATCAAGGCTGCTTCCTGGAACGCAGCCAGCGGGTGCGCGACATGGCCGAGCAGGCGATCAAGGCCTGCAACGCCTGCAGCGGCTGCGGAGAGTGCGGCCCCTGCTCGGCGGGTACCTCGGAGTATGCGGCCCGCGAGATGCCCCCCAGCGACGCGCGGGAATTGCCACCGGCGGATACCGACGGCGACTGCGTTCACGACAGCATGATGGTGCCTCTGCCGGCCGAGCAGGCACATCCCGAAAGCGGCCCGGCCGGTGTGCCCACGCTCGAGCCGCTGGCGATGCCTCCGCCTGCCCCGGAGCCGATCCCCCTGCCACCATCGGTGCTCGTTCCAAACCGGGCCTCCGAACGGAGTGCCGCGCTTCTCCCGCCCTCCGGCGTGCGGAGATTCGCCGGCGAACCGGTGCCGGCAATCGTCGCCCGAGCTCCCACACGGCAAGTCATTCCGTCGTCGGTCTGGAATCCGGTCGACCCGCTGCAGATTTTCGATTCCACCGGCAGCGACCGCGAGCCCGGCTTCCCGCCCCACCCGCGGCCGACCAGGCTCCAACTGGCCCGCACGATGGCCGGCACCGCCGCGGTGGCGGAGCGAGCAGCGACATGGCCGAATCTTCCGGCGATGATTCCTGCGCCGGAGCCAGCCGTGGCGGCAGCGGAAGTTTCGGGCGGCAGTGCAACGTCGTCCGGACTCCGAATCGTTGCGGTCGCGGCCTTCGCGCTCGCGCTCGCCGAAGGAGCGCGGACGGTGGTCCGCTGGGGGCGAAGGCGACAGACCTCGTAGGGGGCATGTACGATGAGCGCGACGGTCACGCCGATCGCCCCTCGACCGTTTCCATGAATCCAGCAGCCGACGACGACGAGCAGCACGTGCCGCCACGGTCGTGGCGGACGGGGGGTGTTTTTACGCGCCACACCGTTCAGCGGGGTGCTCAAGAGAAGCGTCCCGGCTTCGTCCCGGCCGCGGCTCCCCTGGCGCCGAGTGTGCAGGGATCGTGGCGCGGCGTCGGCCTGGACACGGCCTCGCGCATGCAGGCCTGGTGGCTGGTCGCCCGGCGCATCGGATTCACGGTCGGCGCGATCGTGCTCGCGTTCATGCTCATTCGCACGCTGCTCACGGTGCGGCGCCAGGTGCCGATCGTGGTGGGGTTCGTGACGAGCTATCGTCCGCCGCTGCCCCCGCTCGAGCTTGCCGGCGAGGATCGCGAGCTCCTGCGGGGCCTCGCCGATGCGGGATTGTCGTTCTTCGACCCCGGCACAGCCGTGTTTTACGACGAGAGCGAAGCGATCTCCAATGCGACGGCCGACCAGATGGTGACGGCGCTGACCTCCCGGCTGCGTCAGGTGCGGCCCGGCGGCCCGGACAAGGACGTCGCGATCGTCTATCTGTCCGCCTCCGGCACGGTCGACGAGAAGGGGCGACCGTGCATCGTGCCGCCGGGCGCCTCCGAGGATCCGGTCAGCATGACGGAAGATGCCTACCTTCCAGTCGAGCATCTGCTGGCGTCACTGCGGCAGGCTGTGCCCGGTCGCGTGAACATTCTGGTCGTTCTCGATGCGACTCACGCTGGCATGGACTGGAACTTGGAGATCGACGACGGAGGTTTCACTCCGGCGGTTGAATCGCTGCTCCAAACCCTCGCCTTGGATCGGGTGTGGGTGATGGTGCCTTCGGCGACCGGCCAGCGGGCCCTTGCGAGTTCGATCCAGGGGTCGGGCGGATTCGCCATCCAGTTCGCGCTCGGCATGCGCGGAGCGGCCGACGCCCGTCCGTGGGGCGATGCCGACGGCCGCGTCGAACTCAAAGAACTCGCCCGCTTCGTGGCCGACCGGGTCGATCGGTGGGCCCACGCCATGTATGGCGATCGCCAGACCCCCACCCTGATCCCGGCCCTTTCCGGCGACAGCCCCGACGTGGCGCTGGCGTGGACGGTGACGAGGAAACCACGAGACGACCGCCGCAACCCCGTGGTGGGCGGCAATGATTGGTGGCTCGAGCAGCGATGGCGTTTGGCCGACGCCCTCCGCGAGCGTGCCATCCAGGAGAAGCCGCTGAATTGGGCCGCTTACGAACACCAGCTGTTGCGGGCCGAAATATTGCGGACGGCCGGCTCCGCGTTTCATGACGAACAGATCGAGGTCGACACCGCAGTCGAGCGGATGGAGAGAAATCTGTCGCTGCCGATCGTCACGGCGACGAAGTTGCTGCCCGCCATGCAGCTTTCCGCCACGCGGTTCGGCGTGGGCGAGGCGGGAGATATCGACGAGGTCGCCCAGTGGCGTGCAGGAATTGAAACGTTCATGATGCCGAGGCCGAACCAGCCCCCGGCGAGTCCGGCCGGCGCGGGGCCCGCTCCCGGCGAGCCTGCTCCTCCCGTGCCCGCCGCGCCGCAGGACGACGCAGCATGGCTGCTGCATACCGAAGTGGGCTGGCGATGGCTGCTTGATACGCTCGATTCGAACGCCACCTTCGACAAGGCGTCTCTCGCCCGGTGGATCGAGTGGGTGGGCACGCGGCCGGAGGGGCCGGTGTTTCATCCCGTGCAGCTCCACGTCGTTCGCATGCTGTCGCGATGGACGCAGGACGAGGACTGGCAGCGGAATGGCGACGTCTTTCGAATCCTGATCAGGCTGGTGTCGCGTGCCTGGGAGGTGGCCTATGGACTGGACGTGCGCGTGGATCCGTTTCTGACATCCGAAGCCGTGGCCGCGTATTACATAGAGGCCAACGAGGAGATACGGCGGGCACTCGATTTTGCCTTTGTGGGCGGGCCGGCCGCGATGGCGGAATCGCGGCGGCTGGCCGCGGCGAGCCTTGCGAAGTTTGACGGGCTCGTGAAGATCGCGGACCAACGCGCGCGGGCCCTGAACCTGCTCGACACCATCCGGGCCGAACTTCCTTTTTTGGCGTCATGGTGGGTGGGCGAGCAGCGGGCGGTGGCACGGCAGGCGGGAGAACAAGGAGTTGTCCCTGCGGAAGCTCCGGCGTTTGATTGGCCGGCGATGCTCGTCGCCGTGGATCAACTCGAGGCCTCGATCGACGGAGCTGCCGCCAGGAACCAAAACATCCCGACTGGCTCGGACACGGATGGCGAGCTGGAGCGGATTCGAACGCGATGCGACCTGCTGTTCGAAACGCTGCGTCGCCAGTATGCGGACGCCTGCGTTGATCTCGCGATGCAGGCACCAGCGACCCCACGGACGAATGGTGCCATCCGTCGGGCGCTGGCGATCCCGCTGATCCGCGGGGAGATGCGGCTGCGGCTGCTGCGGCGTGCCCAGGAACTCGCCCGGCGTTTCGCCGCGGAGCTGGGGCAGACTGCCGCCGACGAGGATCCGCTCCCGCCCTCCGACCCCAAGGCCGCCGTCGCCGGCTGGATCCCGTGGCGCGACGCGTTGATGCATCCGGTGTTGCCGATTCTCGTGGCCGACGGCTCCGGCGTGAGCGTTCTTCCCACATCTGCCTCTGATATCGCGATTGCAGTTGGACGGCAGGCCTCGGCCTGCCGCAACGCAGCCCGCTCGCTCCCCACACTGATCGCGAAGCTTGATCGAGAACGAACGGAGTCGGAGATCGGGAGCCTGCGCAGCAGCGTCAAGGTGCTGGAACTGCTGGCCCGCGGCAGCCATGCCAGCCGACGCCTGGCGGTCGTCGCCGGGCAGCGTCCGCAGATCGTCGGTGCCACGACGCCGACGATGCGTTATTTGGCCGCAGCCTGGCACACGCGGCTCGTGAGGCAAGCACGGAACACAATCGAAGACTTCTGGGGGGCTGTCGAGCCGGGTGAGCCTGTGTATTGCACGGCCAAGGCCAACATGCTGCTGGAAACGGCCGCCGAAATCGTGCGGAACAACGGCGTGGTCTTTGGCGAGGTGGAGCGCGGCGCCGTCTCGGCCCGGCTCGCAGAACTCGAAGCCGGGATGAAATCCTTCGCCGAGGTGAAGCTCTCCCCGAACCGCGTCATGCTGCCGACGACCGCCATCGCCGACCCTCCTCGCAACACGGTGGCGCTCGACCCGAGGGCGGGCGTGCCGCCGGGCATTGCGGCTGCCTGGCTTTCGCAGGCGGCCAACGATCGACCACTCTCGGTCCTGCGTGATCCTGCCGGCGGCCCGGCCACCAGCCGCATCGCCGTGGAGGTGGGCAAGCCGATCCGCGCGACGACATGGCAACTCGACCCTGCCGGAGCCGGGCTGATCGAAGGGAGCCGCATGGCGGTGCTCGACTTCACCGCCTGGTATCGCGGGCACAGGATTCTTTCCGGGATGCCCGTGGCTGCGGCCAACGCCGCCCGCACGACTGACTGGACGTTCACTCCCGCGGCCGATCCGCAGATCACGGTGCGTGGCGACATGCCGCGGACGCAGGCTGTCGCCGTCATCTTCGACTGCTCGGGCAGCATGGGGCAGCGCTTGCCCGACGGTCGGACGCGGCTCGATGCCGGCCGCCGGTCTGTTTCCGAGCTGCTCGCCGCTCTCGCCAAAAACGGCAACTGGGACGTGTCGCTCTGGCTCTACGGCCACCGCACGCAATGGTCTCGCGACCAGAGCGGCCGCTACACATCCGGGCTGACGGCGGCCGGGCAGGCAGCCAAGGCGGCCGCGGAGAAGCAGGACACGCCCTTCACGCTCGTGCCCGGCGACGACGTCGAGCAGATGCTGCCGATGCAGGCGCTCACGCCCGGTGTCGCGACGCGCATCGACATGATCCTGCAGCCGCTCGCCCCCGGGGGCGAGACGCCGCTCTACCACGCCATCGCGGAGGCGCTGGCCACCGATTTCGGCCGGGGTCGTGAGGCGGTGCCCGGGCACGTGCTCGTCGTGACCGACGGGGCCAACGACCAGACGGGCGGGACGATCGTGACGGCTGCGGGCGTGGAGGATCGACTTGCCCGACTCAACTCGAGGCGCACGATGCCGCTCCGCGTCGACATCGTCGGCTTCGCGATGTTTGCCGATGCCATGGAGCGCGCGATGCGGATGGGCGAACTCCGCGACCTGGCCAATGCATCCGGGGGCCGCTTCTACGAGGCCGCCAACGCCGACAACCTCGCGCGGTCGCTGCGGCAGTCGCTCCGCGTGCTGCAGTGGCGGGTGACGGGCCCCGGCGCTCCCCGGGATCCGGCCAACCTTGGCGACTCGGTGCGGCTGCCATTATCGCTGCCGGGGCAGCCGCAAGCCTACGAGGTCGTGCTCGATGCCGGACCCACGTCGCCGCGTCGAGGCGTGGCGGTCGAGGGGAGCGAGGGGCTGGAACTCTTCGTCACCGGCGGCGGGAGGGGGCTGGAATGCCGGCGTTACGACGGCGGGACGGAGCAAGGACTCCGTGACAGCCGCTCGGAAGTCGTCGATCCGGCCAACCCGCGCCGGAGATCGTTCATCGGGGCCCACATGGCGACCCGGACGGGCGACACCATCCGGTTTCCGATTTCGGTGCAAAACGCGAACGCCGCCGAATTCTCGCCGCGACCGGTGGAGATGTGGGTGGAGGTCACGCCAGTCGCCGCCGGTCAGGCGACGAGCGCGCCATTCGTCGTGTACGACCTTGCACTCCAGCCGGCGCGACCCGTGCCGGTATTCGATCTCGTCGCGCGCAACTGGCCGCGGAATGCCGATGCGGCCGAGATCCGGGCGTGGTTTCGGTTCGCGGCGGTTGCCCCCGACATGGCGGTGCCCGTGAGCGAACTGGTGCCGGGCGTGGATCGCAGCCTCACGATCGCGGGGTTTCCAAAATCCGAGCTTCGGGCGACGCTCGCGCCGCCGGATTCACCCGACACGCTGCGATTGTCGGTCGTCGAAAATCATCCGCCGGCGCTCGCCACGCAACTCCCCTCCCTCCGCGTCGTCGTCGCGCCCAACTGCCTGCGGGCGGTGCACGTCGTCGAGCCTGAAACCGGCCGAGTGCGACACGAGTTCACGCTGAAGGCCGAGGGTGGCCGGGTGCCGGCCAACACGATGCTGCAGGTCACGGATCGGCAGCGGATCGTCAACGGAGCGGTGAGCGCAACTGCCGGCGGGGCGCCGCCCCTGGCCGTGCCCGTGCCGGCGGAGTGAATTCGACGCCGGGTCGGACCGGGGTCGAGCCGGAGAGATCGACCGCTTCCGGACTTCCTGATTCGCTCTAGCCTCGGGGCGAAGTACGACATCTTCATGACCACGACGTGGACGTACGTCTCCACGGCCTGAAGACGCAATCGGCCCTCTTCACTGACGAACTCGGCCAAATGAAACGTATTGTGAGCGGGTCACGGACGCGACGTTTCGGACACCGTCGTTAACCGAGCCTACCGAGTTTGCTCGCGACTTGGCGACCGAGTTCCTGCATCGCCCTACGCCGATCGCTGGTTTTTTTCGTGCGCAGGTGGCTCTCCACCTGCTTTCCGATTCGGTACAGGAGCCGCTGGGCTCTTGCCGGATTGCCGTCGGTGACGGCGCTGTGGTAGAGGGGCAGCAAGCGATCGATTTCGGCGACCTGATCGCGGCGAGCGCCGACGCTCACGTATGAAGCCGATCGCCACCCCACCAGGTCGAAAATACCGTACTTACTCCCACCCTTGGGATTTACTCCCTGGATCGTGATCTGAGACGCCAAAGACTGCAGTTCTTGCGGACGAGGAGGCACGTCGATGAACTTCGTGCCGGGGTCTTTGAGGTCGACCTCGTCGCCAGGTGCTTCGAGGTTACGCATCATACCGAGCCGCACCAACATGATGTAGGACTCGGGGTATGCCGCCTTAAACTGATCAGCGAGGATTCGACTTACCCAACCATCCTGATCCTTGTATCGCCCCAACTCCTGGCATAAGAACTCTGACGCCCAACAATCGCGGTGATGCTTATTCATGAAGAATATGTGATCACGCATCTCGTTGGTGATGTCGTCGGCTCGCCGATTGCGCCAGTAGCTGCTTGCAAATCCAATCGTGGTGACGACGGGTATCGAAATAAGGGTTCCCATAGCGACCGTCAAGGGGTGGCAGTTCGCAATATCTTTCGGATTAGCCTTCGCAACCAGCGCCATTTTATGGAGGCGGGAATACTCCTCGACGTATTGTGCGGTAGTCAACTTTGCTTGGGCCAAGAAGGGGACCCCCCATTTCTCGAACTGCTCCAGGAGCAAGCTGAGCGCGATACGGCTGGCCGGGAAACGTGGGAGGTAGCTCTTGACGCAATCGCTGTGTTCGCCGAACAGCGGCACGTGCATGGGCGTGATGCCGCTCTCAAAACGCAGGCGATTGGGCCCGAGTACGCCGAAAAAGACCCTTTTGTCCACCTCCATCAGAATTCCGAAATAGTGCTCTACGTTGGGGGGCAGCACCTCGGGGGTCTTGCCGTCGAGGCCGAGTGTGGCGCGATCCGCCGCATCGAGTTCCCACCAGGTGCTGAAGTCGAAGACGCCCCCGGGGACCGGATCAAACGCGAAGATGTTGCAGCCCACCCTCCCTTCGAACACGCGGTTGATCGCGTGCGCGATCATGTGGCAGGTGACTGCACCTCGGCTGTGTCCGATAAGGTTGACTTTGGTGATCCGGTGCTGTTCGTCGGCCTCCTTCAGCGCTGTCAACACACGTTTCACGTTGCTCCCCCAGCCCTTCCCGAACAAAGTGCCGCGCAACTTTTTGGGAGTCTTGTCGGTCGTCAGCTGCAGAGGTGCGTTCGCCGGTGCTTCGAATCCTTTGAACATTTTACTGCCGGGGCCGTCGACAATGTGCCTTTGATGCGAAGGGCTCCTGTCGTAAGTGAGATATATTTCCGGCAACAGTTCCGTTCTATCGTTGGCGTTGTTGTTCGTACCCATGCAGTAGACGTTGTGGATCATGGCACGACCGCCTTCACAAGCTTGGAAAGAATTTGCACGAGTATGAAAAGGACCACCGACTCAGCCGAGTAATTCGCAGGCGATCTTGTCGTAGCCGAGCGAGACCCGCTCGACGGCGAAGTCGTAGCTCGTCGTGTCGAGGCTCCCCTGGGCGACCGCCGCGATCCACGCGCCTTTGAACGTCCAGCGGCGAATGGCATTGCCGTCATTAACGGCCGTCACCACGAAGCTGCGACGGGGCCGGCCCGAGGGGCTTTGGCTGCCGAGCGTCTCGACGAGCCAGCGGTTGAAGACGGTGTCGCGGCTATCCTCGACCTGCTTGGTGAAGCTCAAGAGCTGCTTGTCGGCATCGCCCTCGGCTGTCAGATACTCGAACATGTCGCACGACAGGATCGTGTCGATCGCCTCGCCATCGAGCGTGACGACGAACTCGTTGACCTGCAGCGAGTTCACTCCGGAAACATTAATCATCAAAAGGCCTCCTATCTTGTCGGTGCGATCTTTGGCCACACGAGCCGCGCATTCCTCCGAAGGTTAGTCCGTTCAATGGCACTTCCGCAACCATTGCCCGGCTGATGAGCGACTCGTGATTTGCGAAACCGCTTCTTCCAACGGTAGAAAGTCTGCTCGCTGATCCCCAGCCTGCGGATGATCTCGGCCACCGAAGTGCCCGACTCAGCCTGTCGCAAAGCGAACGCGATCTGCTCCTCCGAAAACTGCTTCTTGCCCAACCGAAAAACCCACCCTTTCCTGGTGATGCCAAGGTCAAAACACCTAACATCCCGGATGGATTAAGAAGCGGGGAGAACGTCAGACCTACCGTGGCTTCATGACCCCAAACTCCTCGTCGGCGGCAGTCTCCAACATGAGCAGTCTTTCAAAGACGCCCATGGCGGTGGTGTTGTCGTTGATGGCCTTGATCATGACATCACGAATCTCGACGTCCGTCAGCTCGAGCCCCGTCTCACGCCGAATCGCCAGGATCAAGACCCGTTCCTCGCCACGCTTGTAGTCGCCAAGCAACCACGCCCTGATTGCCGACATGGCGTCAAGGTGTTCGAGCCGGTCGTAGGGGTCTTTCTTCGTCAACATGGCCAGTTCCTCCTTGGGTGGCAGGAGCGTAGCTGACGATGATGAGCGTCGTGCGACTCACAAAAAACTAAGACTCGGCCCGGTAATCATGAGTCTCCCGTGAGGACATCCCAACGGCGGATGCAGACGACGACGCGATTGACGGCAGCAAGGCCAAGGCGTTGGCCGCAGCCGAGCACGAGGCCCGAACCGCTGGCCGTGGCCTGTGGGCCGACAAGGCACCCGTGCCACCGTGGGAGTGGCGAGTCACGGCCAAGGATCGCAAGGCACTGAAGGCACGATGACGAACGGCCGACTACCAGTCCCGCAGGCGCACGCGTTCGTTGTGTGCCGCGAGGTCTGGCACAACCCGCGCACAAATGAATTCATGATCGCCGGGCCGGTGAGCCACGTCCCGGTTCCGCAGTTCCCCGCGAGCATCCGGCTATCGGTCTACGCGCACTTCACGGGCGGGCACGGCACCTATAATCTGGCCGACGAACTGCGGCCCCCAGTCTCAGAATCGCTGGAGTTCTGTACGGTTGCTACGACTGCGTTTCCGCAACCGCACAGGGCTGGTATTGTATTATTGAGCGGAAAACCATCTCAACTTAAGACGCGCCATCATTCATGATGGGCAGATCGATCAGCCAGCCAACCTCAGGAGGAATTCGTGGCCTTCTCCGTAATCATTGTTGAAGCCGCTGGACACACGGCGGCGATGTCGCAGCCACAGGCTTTCGAATATCTCTGCGATAAAGCCAACCTTACAAAAGGGAACTGGGACAAACAACGGCGGCATCTTTCTACGGCCCTCAACGCTGTATTCTCAATACCCGACGTAAAGGGGCTGGAAGGGAAATCCAACGGCGATCTGTTGTACAACTTTAAAAAAACCCGTCACGCTTCGGCCGGTATAGAAGATCTTGGAACTAGCGTCACCCTGTTTTTCTATGTCATCATGGACGTCGCCTATATTTTTGCTGTGGGCGAGCATATAAACGCCAACAGTTATAGGATTAGTCATTTTGGCCAGCCGGGCACGGAGTTTGCAATGAACGCGAAAATCGTCTTAGGAGACGCAGCTCAGGGCGTACGCAAAAAAGGAAGGAAACATTGACTGGCACGGCAGCCTGCCTATCCGCTGATCCATCCCGATCCGCTGACGCCGCAACAGTTGGCGTTCCGCGAATTGATCGTGAGCGTGCAGGAGCCAGGGCGGTATGACATGGTGCTCGTGGCCGGTGCTGACGAGATCGCCCGGCATCCGCTTCTGATCGGGCCAGCGGCGGCATTCGCCCGCGAGGGGTGAGGCGGGCGGTAGGCGGTGGGGCGGTGGGGCGGTAGGCGGCTGGGCGGTGCAAGCTGCCACGTCCGCCGCTATACTCTCCCGTCATCGCGGCCGGATTCGCGGCATGGACGCATCGCGGATTTGGGCGGGCGGGGTACCCAAAGGGGTACCCAAGCCAAAAAATAGCGATTTGGAGGGTAAGCGAATGGCTAGCGGCGACACTGGAAATGTCGTGCCCCGAAAGGGGTTGTGGGTTCGAGTCCCATGCCCTCCGCTGTTTCACGCCCGCAGCACTATTCCGGCTGGTGCGGGCTGACTTCACGAGCCCGCCATCCGGGCGGCCGGACGGCGGTGGTGCATGGCGGTTCTTCTCGACATCAAAAACGTCTCGAAGCGCTACGGCGATCAGGTGCTGCTCGACGGCGCCTCGGCCACGATCACCGACGACGGTAAGATCGGCTTCATCGGCCGCAACGGCGCCGGCAAGAGCACCCTCCTGCGGATCATCCTCGGGGAGGAGGAACTCGACTCCGGCGAGATCGTCCGCCATCCCCGGCTCAAGCTCGGCTATCTCCGCCAGCACGATCCCTTCCTGCCCGGTGAGACGGCGCTCGACTTCCTGATGCGCGACAGCGGCCAGCCCGACTGGAAGTGCGGCGAGGTGGCCGGCCAGTTCGAGCTGAAAACACAGCAGCTCGCCGGCCCCGTGCAGGAGCTCTCGGGCGGCTGGCAGACCCGCGTCAAGCTCGCCGCCCTGCTCCTCCACGAGCCCACGCTGCTCCTGCTCGACGAGCCGACGAACTTTCTCGACCTGCGCACGCAGATCCTGCTCGAGCATTTTCTGCGAGGGTATCGGGAGGCGGCCTTGATCGTGTCGCACGACCGCGCGTTTCTCGGCGCGACATGCGACCAGACGCTCGATCTCTCGCAGGGCGAACTGACGGTGTTCCCCGGCAAGGTTGAAGCGTTTCTTGAGTATCAGCGGGAACAAGCCCTCCATGTGGAGCGCACGAACGCCGCCGTGCTCGCCAAGCGCCGGCAGCTCGAGGACTTCATCGCCCGCAACAAGGCCCGGGCGTCGACGGCGTCGCGGGCGAAGTCGAAGAGCAAGCAGCTCGAGAAGCTGGAACTGGAAGAGGTCGAGATGGCGGCCCCGACAGCGGCGATCCGCTGCCCCGCTGTTGCACCCCGCCAGGGGCCGGCCGTCCGCTGCCGTGATCTTGCGATCGGCTACGCGGCCACGGCCGATGGTCCCGCCCGCACGATCGCCGCCGGGATCGACCTCGAGATCGTACACGGGTCGCGGGCCGCGATCGTGGGCGACAACGGCCAGGGCAAGACCACGTTCTTGCGGACGCTTGTCGGATCGCTCGCGCCGCTCGCAGGCCAGGTGAAGTGGGGCTATGGCTG
>Ga0209229_10000553_pt1 | contig 15271 bp, 19 predicted proteins | sample SanBayMetagenome_FD_187466 | JGI IMG/M metagenome (GOLD analysis project Ga0209229, IMG submission 187466) | Freshwater and sediment microbial communities from dead zone in Sandusky Bay, Ohio, USA (SPAdes) (version 2) | ecosystem: Environmental > Aquatic > Freshwater > Lentic > Sediment... | reverse complement strand
TTACGCCAAATGTAATTAGCAATAAAAATTCTGATGCTCAAAACCTTAAGCTGAGGACACAGTTTGATTCTGGTAAGATTGATACCATTGCTTCCTTCAAAATGCTTAAGCAGGGTGCTAACCTAAAGAACTTGGATAATACTATTATGATGTCTTACTATTCCAAAGAGCTTGATATGATTCAAGCTATTGGTCGTCAAAGAGTTAGTGATAAGACAGGTAATATCTTTATCTATGTGACAAGAGGTAGCCAAGAAGTAAAATGGTATAAAAAAGCTATGGAAAATATCAATAACTATGAAGAGATCCAGTGCTATTCCACGGACGACTGTATTACAAAATACAGGGCAATCCTTGCGGAAGAAATTACAAAAGACAAACCAGAAGAGCAACCTCAAGAAATTCAATGAATTAGCTAAAATTGAGCAATCAGACAGAATGTTAATGTATAAAAACCTTGGATATGTTTGAATTATTGATTATCTTTATCTTATTATATCTAGTAGTTACAGTGCATTCTGCCAAGATAGTCTACCATAGATTTGATGGATACTATCTTTACTATCAGGTCAAAGAGTTTGACATATGGTTTAAATCTTTTAGACCGGTAGTTAGGAAAAAGTTACTGTGGAGTACAAAGTCAAGAGATGAAGAAGACTCAATCTTCTGAGGTTTGTATGTATTGTTTCGGGGCAAGGGAGCTTACTAAAGATGGTAAGCTCCCCGTGCCTTGTCCCCTTTGTAAAGGCGGTACATTGAGTTTAGAAGAATTGAAGAAGGCTAACAAGAAGCTTAAAACTTATACTAGATTCACAGAAGATGACGATTAGTCTGGATTTAGAGTTTTTAGAATCTTTGGATCTTAGCCCTAATGAATATGTGATACTACATTGCATATATCAGGGTAAGAATCCTAAAGATGTATTATGTTGTGTACCCGATATGACCTATGCAGCTCTTGCAGGGTCCGGGTATCTAAGAGAAAATCCTAATTCTGATTGGACATTTCCTTATTCTTTGACAGGTGATGGCTTGGCTCTGTTTGAAAGAACAGATACATTCTCATCATTTGCAGAAGAATATAGGAATTTGTTTCCAAAAGGTATTAAATCAGGTAATGGTACTCCAATACGGGGTGATAAACAAGGTGTTATCAAGAAGATGGAATGGTTCCTCAGAACTTACCCAGAATTCTCTAAGTCTACAATCATAGCTGCAACCAAGCTATATGTAGAACAAATGCGTCAGAAAGGTTATGTCTATATGACTCAAGCAGATTACTTGATTCAGAAAGACAATGGCTCTAAGCTGGCTGCATTGTGTGAGGACTTTGATAATAAAACAGCTTATATCATTAAATCAGGAGAGAGGCGCATATGAGTATATTCAAGAATGTCAAAGCCGAAATTAAGAAGAACAAAAAAATCAGGCTTGACGGAGGGTATACATGTATTCCCTTTGTACTATTACCAAAGCTTGGTCAAGTAGTTCCTGGCATTGAGCAAGAGAAATATTACTTGGTTACTGCCAATAGTAAAGTGGGTAAAACTAAGCTTGCAGACTTTTTGTTTGTGTACAATCCTTATGAGTTTGTAACTACAAAGCAAACAGACATAAAGCTTAAGGTATTCTACTTCTCATTAGAGGTCAGCAAAGAAGAAAAGCTGAGTCAATATTATAGCTACAGGCTGTTCAAAGACCATCAGATTGTAATATCTCCAGAGAAACTCAAGTCAAGATTTGAGAATTATATTCTTGAAGATGACCTAGAAGCTTTGGTAGATAGCTATGATGAAGAGATGGAAAGGTTCGAGTCTATGGTTCATTTCATAGATAATATCAAGAATCCCTTTGGTATCTATAAGTATGTACGTGACTATGCATATGCCAATGGTGAGCACTATGATAAGACAGGGAAAATCATTCCTAAAGCTGACTTGATGAGCAGTAATCCTGAGATTAGGGACGCAGCTAATCTGAAAATTTCAGATTATCGTCCCAATAATCCGCAAGAATATGTCATAATAGTAGTTGACCACTTCAGCTTGCTTCATACAGAAAAGGGACAGGACTTGTGGACTACCATGTTCAATTTCAGTAGTAAGTATTGTCTTGCTATGCGTGACAGATGGAGATACATTCCTGTAGGTATTCAGCAGCAGGCTGCAGACCAAGAGAAACAACAATTCACCTTCAGGGGTGATAGTATTATTGCGAAGCTTAGACCAAGTCCTGACGGTCTAGCCGATTGTAAACTTACACAGCGTGATGTGAATGTCATGTTTGGTTTATTTGCTCCTCACAGGTACAAGATTGAGAATTACGAGGGGTATGAGATAGACAAATTGGGTGACAATTACAGAGAGTTCAATGTAATGTTGAATCGTAATGGTTCAGGATTTATAAACCTAGACTTATATTTCAATGGGGCTGCTAATGTCTTTAAAGAACTTCTTCCAGCGGATCAAATGGAAGAAAAACACTACAAAGGAATCAGTGCAATCAATAAAGGAGCAAAATGACAAGACAGAAAAGGACCTAAAAGAAGTACAAGAAGGTACAGATGAGTTTGCAAAGGCTTTGAAAGAGTTGCATGTAGAACTTGAAAAGTATAAACAAAGTCTCACAAGTAGCCTTGATAAAATAAAAGAGGAATTTGAGCAGAATACAACTTATACAAGTATCTTTGATGTAGAAGAGGATAATCTATCTCCAGTATTTGTTACTGAAAAGACAGATAGCATACTTGACTTTATCAATTCATGTGATGATGCGACTAAAGACCAAGTGCTTGGAGCTCTTAAAGGTACAGGTGCAGACAAAGCACTGTTTCTTACATCTATGAAGGATGATGAAAAAACCTATGTAGTATTGATGAATATCAATAGTCTTCCTGACCATGAAGGATTGGCTCTTGCATATTCTAAGGATTTGAAAAGTCTAAGTTTCTTCTTATCTGAATTAACAACACTTACACAAGATGAGGTCAAAAAGAGTTTCGGTCCAGGAGCCTGAGGATAATACTCCTAACATTGATGAGCTAATCAATGATACATGTGATGAGATTAAAAGATTGTTACTTGCAAAAAATCACAAGTACAATAACTCGTTACATAGGGAAGCTCCACTGTTTGAGATAGACTCTATCACTGGTATAAAAGCCAGAATAAATGACAAGTTGAATCGTATCAAGCAGACTGGTCTGAATGATGACACAGAGGACACTCTTGATGACTTAATTGGCTATTTGATTCATTTAAAAATTGCATACACCATAAAATCAAATTATTAAACATTATGATTACAATCAAAGACAAAGCACTGGGCAAGTACAGTGTAGTAGAAGATTTCCAAGGACATAAAGTTCTTGATGAGCAAGGCAAAACACTTGTAAAAGTAGGAGCATTTGAAGAAGCACTAAGGTATGTAGCCTCACGTATTATCCTTGACCAGGATGCTACTTACACGCTAAGTGAGTACACACGTAGAAAGAAGGAGGTTTATGATGCAATTGTAAATGCACAAGAAGGTGCTGAACAACAATCAATTCCATTTGAGGAGGTACAATAATGTCTGAACTTGTAAAACAGGAAGAACAAAAATTATCTACTGTAAATGTTCCAGCTAATGAGATGGAGCAATTACAGATGCTTATTGACTCTAAGGTATTACCAGCTAATATCAAGACTATTCAACAAGCTTTTGCCATTGCACAATATGGCAAAGATTTAGGAATGAAGCCTATGCAGGCTTTTCATCAAGTATATTCTATTCAAGGTCGTCTTGCTCTAAGTTCTAAAGGTCTGGGTGCATTGTTGTGGGCCAACGGCATTCAATACAAGACTATTCAGGACTTTGAGAAGGTTACCAAAGAAGACGGTAAAAGTGATTTTATTACTACGATTGAGTTTTATCGTGGTAGGGTCACAGACCGTGCTTCATTTACTTGGTCTGATGCAGTCCGTGCAGGATGGACTACAAAGGATAACTGGGTTAAAATGCCTGAATAGTTTGGGCATTTAAAATTGGGTGAATTGCTGGAAAGCTAAGTCAGAGATGATATGCCAATCAGCAGCCAAGCTACTGAAAGTCAACTAGTAAGTAGAAGGTTCAACGCATAGACAGTGAGTAGACTAAACAATAATCTGTCCACGAGTGCCCAACATTGAATATATTCTATTATCTTTGCATTATGGATAATATCTTATGCATAGAAGAGGTTTGGAAACCAGTTGTAGGTTATGAAGGTTTATATGAAGTATCTAATTTAGGAAAAGTTAAATCTTTACCTAAAAAAGGTTTTAAAAAAGAGGTGATTAGAAAAACAGGCATGGATGTAAGGAATGGGTATGTAACAGTAATGCTACGTAAAAATAATATTCCTTATACAAAAAGAGTTCATTCTCTTGTAGTAGAAGCATTCTTAGGAATAAAAACTACTAAAAAATTAGTCGCTAATCATATAAACGGTATAAAAACAGATAATAGGTTAGAAAATTTAGAAGTAATTTCTCAAAAAGAAAATATCAAACATGCTTTTAAAGTAGGATTAGTTAAAGTACCTACTAAAGATGCACGATATAATTCTGTAATAAAGGAAAAAGATTTCCCTAAATTATTAGAGTTATTTAAGACTGATATGACTTCTAAAGATATAGCTAAATTATTTGGAGTAAATCCTACAACAATTAGTAGAATAAGAACAGGTAAGAGACGCTCTTACTTATTCAATGGTGATATATGCTGAACTTATAGGAAACTATAAGAACTAAAGGATAAAAAACCTTTAGGGTAACAAATTGAAACATATGTTATACGCAAGATGTCTTGCTCTAGGTGCTCAGCGTATTGCACCAGACAAGATTCTTGGTCTGTATACTGTTGAAGAGATGGTAGATGTAACCAATGCCCCAGGTGTATCTATCAATGAAGAAGGGGAAGTAACAATCAATGCTTAAAACTATGGCACAGACACAAGTTTCAATGAGTGCATTTATTGCAGCTCGCAAAGAAGGTAAAACAGTAAAAGAACTTTCTGAACAATTCAGCATTTCTGCTGCTAATTGCAAAGCTATCATCCAACAACTTGATTTGCCAAAGCGTGCTACTAAGCCAGGCTTTGTGCTTGTAGATGATACAAATTCAACTCCAGTAAATAACCAATCAAACAACCAATTCACAACTATATAATTATGGCATACGGTAGTAAAAAGACCTCAGACGGTAAAGAGATTGTAGCAGATGACTCAAGAGTAATGCCCTCAGTAGGCATTGTAGATAATTGCATGGTGAAAGGAGGCTTTGAGCTGAATGATGATAAGAATGTAGCAAGCATTACATTTGTTCAGCCAAATGGTGCAGAGATTACTCACAAAGAGTGGCTCAATGATGATGCAGCAGCTCAAGATGATACTAATCGTCGTGTGAAGCACATCTGCACTAAATTCATCGGAGAAGCAATGTACAATGCTATTCCCGAGGCTACTAGCTTTGAAGATTTCTTCAGTAAAGTAAATGAAGCTATTGCAGGAAAAACTGATGGTAAATACCGTGTATTGTTTCACTATAACAATAAAGGTTATGTGACTATACCAAGGTATCCTAACTTCATTGAGTCTATGACTACTAATCCATCCAAGATTATTATCACCAAATATGTAGCAGATAGGTTGACTAAACCTGCTGCTCCTAAGGCTGATCCTGAGATGGACGTAGCAGCAGACGTGCTTCCATTCTAAGTAATTTCATAGGGTATATTGGAAAATCTAGGGGGAGGGAGACCTCCCCTTGGATTTTTTGCATATTTGTGGTACTAATAGTACCAATATATCATGTACGGTAAACCTAAAGATCTGACAATAGACGAGATACTGAAAAAAGTATCTGAATGGGATTTGTGGCAGTATTATATACCAGGAGTCCAGCTAAAAAAGAAATTCAAGAGCCCTCTTCGTAAAGATGATACTCCATCCGTGGCACTGTTCGTGTCACATAATGGAGCATTACTTCTTAAGGACTTTGCTACTAGTCAAACTATGAATATCTGGACTTTCCTGCAAGCTAGATATGGTTTGAATTTTAGGGAAGTCTTAGTGACTGTAAATAATGACTTTAACCTTAAATTGTTGGCTAAACCCCGGATGTCCAAGCCCACAATGGAAATCTTTGGAGTAGTTACCAATGAAAAGGTTGAACAGACAGAAAGTTGCAGCATTAAAATAAAGAAGAGAGATTGGTCTGTAGCAGATCAAATCTATTGGGCACAATATGGACTGACTACAGAATTTCTTGATAGTCGTATGGTAAAACCATTACAGAATTATTGGATTAATGATAACCTGGTGTATTGGCATTCTGAAGCTAACCCTGCATACAGCTATGAGTTTGGTGGAGCAAAGAGAAAAGTCTACAGTCCTTTCTCTAAGAAATTCAAATTCTTGACTAATGCTGGGGATAGTATCATACAAGGCGAACAGTATTTACCAGAACATGCTGATATTCTGATAATTACAAAAGCTTACAAAGATGTCTTAGTACTGCAGAATCTAGGATTTAATTCTATAGCTCCTCAGAGTGAAAGCATGAAAATTTCAGAAAGATTCATGCAGAATCTCAAAGTCAGGTTTGACCTAATATTCTTACTATATGACAATGATGCTACAGGTATTAAATTCAGCAAAAAACTTTGTGACGAACATAGGTTAATACCTATATTTGTTCCAGAGCCTACTAAAGATATATCTGACTTCAGGAAGAATTTTGGTATAGTCGAGACTGTAGGTTTACTAAAGACTCTAATTAATGAGAACAGACAAAGAGAAGAAGTCCCAAAAGGTGATAAGATCCAGGCCCAAAGCCAAGGTATCATCCAAGACGGGAAGTAGGGCAAGGCGTAAAGGTCATAACTATGAAAGGGCTATAGTCAAATTCTTTAAGGATTTAGGCTTTGAGCAAGCTAAAACCAGCAGGTTAGGAAGCAGGTTATTAGATTCAGCCAAAGTAGATATTTGTGACATTCCATTTAATGTACAATGTAAAGCAGTCGAAGCACACATTGATTATTACAAGTTAACTGATGAGGTAACTTCTGAAGTGACTAAGCTTGTCCCAAGGCGGGCTGAGTACCCTGTAATAATCTTTCATAAGAAGAACAAGAAGACCAACGTAGTAATGACTATGGATGAATTTACCAAGTTCTTTAAAATGATGTTTGCAAATAAACTAATCTATGAATCTTATATTTAGTAGTGAGTACAAAGTAGAATGTTTTGAGGCATTCAAGTTTTCTCCATACATTAATAAAGTAATGGAGTCCTTGGAAGTAGGACATTCAGCTAATCTTAGGTCTTATATGGATGCGTCCATAGATGATTTACAACATGAAATCAACCAGGTTATTGGTGAAGGTGAACACAGCATACACAATAGCAGAGTTAGGCAACTTAAGGCTATGTATGGTTGTTGGTACCAACTATTTAATTTATTAGAAGAAAGTGAACATGAATTACTTCGAGATTCCCGCAATTAGTAATTCTAGCTTATCTACATTCAGTTATGACCCTTCGTATTATCATAAGGTGTATGTAACTAAAGAACTTGTAGACAAGAAAGAAAGTAGTTCTTTGACTTTTGGCTCTTTAGTTCATTGCTTATTGCTTGAACCAGAAGAAGTCCAAAACAGATATGTAGTTTCAAAACTAAGACCTGAGGATAAACCCTCAGGCATGATGTTAGAATTTATAAATGCTTTATCCAAGTATGAAGTACTTGATGATATAAGCACAGATGCAGCTTATGTAGCTTCAGGTTATAAGATTAGCAAAGAGAAAGTGCTAGAATCTTTTAACAAATCAGCCAATAAAGCTTACTATGATGAATTAGTAGAATCTAAAGACAAAGCTTTAATTACTCAGAATGAGTATAATCTGGCTGTGCAATGTTCAGAGATAGCCAAGAACAATCCTCAATGGGATAAAATCCTTGGAGAAGATAGAGGTGCATGGACTGAGTACAGGGAGTTAGAAATACTCTTTGAACGGGATATAATGACTTCTGTACAAGACGTAGCATTCTTTAAAGTCCTGAATCTTAAGTCTAAGCTTGACCATCTGTTTGTACATAAGGTAGGAGACATTCTGTTTGTCAAGTACTTTGACTATAAGACTGATAGTCAGAAACCTGTACACAAGTACATTGAGACTTTCGAGTATTGGAAGACTTACAGACAAATGGGCTTCTATTATATGGCTATAGAAGCATGGGTCAAACAGAACTATCCAGAAGTCAAGCCAGATAATGTACGTATATCTTTGTATCTTGTACCTATTGACGTAGTACGTCTTAAGTCACTGATTTACAATGTAGACAGAAGCTATTGGAGAAAAGGTCAGATAGAGGTACAAAAAGATTTAGGTGATCTTGTATGGCATAGTGAGACAGGTAACTGGGAATATCCTAGGAGTATCTATGATGCACAAGCTTTAGGAGGTGGCCTAACTCTTGCAGACCCAGAATATTACGCAGCAAAAGGTTTAACACCAGTAGGAGTATGATTGAGCAGTTAGGAAAAGTGGAAGAGTTCCACAAGGCGTTTGGAGTACCTGTAAACTATAAACCGGTTATTCCTGATGAACAAACAATCCAATTAAGATATGATTTGGCTCAAGAAGAGTTAAATGAGTTTCTTGAAGCCTGTCATAATAAAGATGTAACAGCTATATTTGATGCTCTTGTAGATCAGTTATACATTCTTCTTGGTACTGCTCATGCCTTTGGGTTAGGCGCAGCACTAGAAGATGGATTTACTGAGGTGCATAAATCAAATATGACTAAACTAGATGAGTTTGGTAGACCAGTATATCGTGCAGATGGTAAAGTAATAAAGTCAGAGCTTTATGAAAGACCTAATTTGCAAAGAGTATTGGACGAAACTTATCCATTCTGATAAGGACATGAGGAAGACAAGATTTGAACCCAAAGAACGGAACAAGTCCTATATCTTTCTTCCTCCTATGCTTGACATAGATCCTGTATTTATGCAGCTACATCTTTTGCTAAATGTATATATAGCATCAGATGATTGGCCTGAAGTGAAGAATACCATGTTCTTGCATTATGAGTACCAAGACATAGAAGGTTCTTTTGCTCGGTTGGAAAACAACATGAAGAAGAACCTGCATTTCAGAGGTATGTATGAACCAGATAGGTATACCACCCTATTCTATTTCCATATACCTACACATTGGTATGAAGACTATTTGTTATTCTTAGATAGCAAGTATAGTCGCATATCTGAAGGACTGAAAAGAAAAATCTTGAGATTCTATAATTTGGGACCTCACTCACAGGTTTATAAAGTGCTCTACAGAGATGAGGCGAGAAGGAGAGAGTTAGAAGAACAACTGGACGTAGATCTGCCTGAAGATGCAGAAATAGCCAGTGCGCTAGACTTTAACAATGAGACGTATACTGAAGCACACAAAATAACAGCTGTAAATAAACCAAATAAAGAACTCTGGGAAATATAAACTATACCTGACGGGGTATGATTTAATCCGACTTGGATTATTTTATACCCCGTTGGGTATTAATTCATCATTATGAGCACTCTGATTATTCCAGAATCTGCATTAAGTAACTCTGATGCATTTAAAGACTGGTGCTCAACAGTTCATCAAGAACTGTTTGGTTGCCCATTTATTGAAAGAAAAATAGATCGACTTTTTCCTACACATAAGAAAGAAGAAGGTCTTGAATTATTTAACCTTATAGCTGGTAAGGTAAATCTTGTATTATTTAATGACCCTACTATATTTAAATTCGGGGCAAAGATAAAGAAGTATCCTACTAAAATATCAGATGTACTAGCTGTAACATGTTTTGTTATTATAGAACAATATGATGTAAAACTCAGTCACTTAGCTAACCTTATTGGAGTGCATCATGCAACAATAATCTACTACAAGAAGAAACTTGATATAATGTTCTTTAATGGTAGAGACGTATTTATAAAGCAATATGCAAGAATACTAGTGACGTTAATCAATACTAATATACTACCAAACATTCGTCCGCCACGTCCTGAAGTAGAAAAGTATATCAAAGATAAACAAATGTTCATGGACCAATTCAAGCCTATACCAACACAAGTCGAAGGATTAGCATAGTGTTCCATTGTTGTTTTGAAAAGAAAAGGGGCGGTAAAACGCCCCTTTTTAATTATCTTCCTATATATTCTTTTAATTGTTCTTCAGGAGTCATTGCTCTGAGTAATTGGTTGTAAACTGGCAATAAATCATTAAATCTTTTTTGTATCTTATAATCTCCTTTTTCATAAGGTCCAGTTTGTCTTTCGTATTGTTCAAAAGGATTCATCATTTGGTAAATAAACTTTTGAGTTTTTTCCATTACAGTCAATGTAGCTGATGGGTTTCTAAGAATACGCAAAGGTTCGTATATATTTACAGGAGTAAAGAACATAAAATCTCCTGCTAATCTTCTAGTCTGAAGAATCATCTGATCTTGTAACCAAGAATTTGGTTCATCATCATCATCTCCTTTTAAAGCAGCATACAGTGCAAGCATAGTAACCATTGTAGTTACTTCAGCTAAAGCTTTAGCTCTAGCAGCTTTCTGATCATCTGTTAGGTTATTACCAAACAACAAATCAGTTTTACCTTCTTTAAGTTCATTATATAAACCTGTAAAGAACTTACGGTAATAACCTTCCTCTACTACACCACTTTCTATATTTACAAATTCTGAAGAGTACCTACGCTGTACACCAGAATAAATCCAGTTCCTAAACAACATTACAAGTTTACCATACCACCTTCTTTTTAAAGTAGGACTGTCAAACTTATTGTAAATACCATGCATGCCTTTATTTAAAGCATGTAATTTTTGCATAAAAGCAAATTGGTCTTGTTGTGACCAAATAGCTCCTTTCTTAAGATTACCTTTATCATCATAAGCATCCCATAAAGAACTTGTAGTACCATTTTCAAACTTGACTTGTTGCTTCTTAGCCATAGCTATAAAACCAGTAGCTTGAATTTGATGTTCTGCGCCATGAGTTAAGAAGAACAAACTATTAGTACTGAACATACGTTTAGCTTTATTACCTGATAAATTCTGACCATAGCTTTCTTCAAATGTACCTTGTATCGCATCATAAATAACCATCATTTTACCTAGTTTGCTTTTTGGGTATCCATGAGATATGTCTCCAAGAACTTCAGGTAAATGTTTAAAGTATGAAGCTTCAGCTTCAAGAAAATCTTTTTTACCGAAATACTGCCCCGCAAAAGATTCTATGGCCATTGTAAAATTGCCAAGCAGAGTATTGTTAAAGAAAGAATTTACATTGAAAGCCAACCCATTTAAACTAGCATATGAAATAGCTTTTCTACTAAGCTTGTTCATACTGTACTGTTTATCTCCTACAGTAAATATAGAAGGTATCTCATATTCTCCATATACTACTTTGTCAAGAAATTCTACAAGAGCTTCATTTACTTTAGCAGTACGCGCTTTTAAAGGAGTACCAGTCATAGGTTCAGTCTTTATTATACCTTGAGCATTCATCATTTGAACATCTCTAGGTTTAATATTGACTACACTATTACCTTCTACTGCATCATAGACCATTTCTATAAATGGTTCTATTTTAGTCATTGCATTATAGTTGTTAGCCATTTGATAATAAGCTAACGTAGATTCAAGCAAGTCAAGACTTAATTCTCGTTCATCTAGCATATCTGTAAAATAGATAGGAACATATTTTAAGTCTTTCTTATCAGGAGTCTGTAGTCCATATACTGTGTCATAGGTTTCTATGTTTACAGCATGCCCAAAATCATCTTTAAGATTCTGAAGTAAAGAAGTACCATTACCATTGATATACTTATCATATCCTGTAGCTCGTCTTTGAGGGATAATTCCATACTTAAGCCTTTTGGATTCATGTACTCTGTTATTAGCATCAGTATAAGCTTTTAACAAAGCCTGGTAATATTCATCTTGAGCTACCTTTTGATATTCAGGATTTATATATGCATCTGAAGGTCTGTAAAAATCAGATACATCTTTATAAATAATGAAAGTCTTACCATCTTTAGCTACATTATGGATTTTTTCAGCTCCAAAATAATCCATATTACTTGCTCCATTAGTATAATACTTAACAGCTACACGTTCTGTATTTTCAGAAAACCACCTGTCAAATTCTAAAGGAGTAAGGTCTTTACGTTTCTGTTCTATAATTACAGTAGGGTCATCTATACGTACTGTATTTTTTCTCATCCAATCTCTACGAGCTTCTATCCTTTTTAAGATAGCAGCTTCATCCATATCCTCTGTAGGCATAGATTGATTAAAAGCTCTATAAGCTTTCCAAAAGACATCCTCTTTAAACTTAGTAATAAATCCTTTGCGTTTTACATACCTTTTTTCACCTTTTACCCTGCCTGTTACTTCATCATATACAAGTTTACCGTCTTTATCTTTTTGAGGTACAAACTCATAGCTATAAACATCACGTAAGTATTTTTTATTGAATTCTTCAGGATTATTAGAACCTCCTGTAGCCCTGTATAAGTTTACAAGGTTATCCTGTACATCAACATTATCAAGATGTCTTTTGTAAGATTCTTCTTTAATAGCTGCAGCTACAAGACCTGTCAAAGGATCTTTACTATTAGCTTGAGCACCAAACATTTTTTCCCATGTAGAAATATCTGAGATAGCTGTGTTTATAAGGTGCTTAATACGACTTTTAGTAAGAATGTATTGAGCCTTACCTTGAGCCTCTACTCCTTTATTTACACGCTCAGCTTGAGTAGCTAACCAAGATGCAAGTACTTCTTCATGTAACTCTTTATAATTCCTTACAATATTCCTAGTACTGCGCATAGTTTCTTCAAGAGCCTTCATTGTAGGGTCAGTATCTGGAAGAAGAAGTTCTATATCTTGCAGAATATTATAAGTAGATACAAACCTTTTTATCTCATGCATAGTCTCAGCAATACGAACTAATTCATCTTGAGATAAATTACTAAAGTTATTACCATACTTTGTCTTTATATCACTCAATTTCTGCAATACTTGAGTACTACTTGCCTTTGCAAATTCAAGCATTTTCAAAAGACCGACAAGGTTATTATTTGATATTAAATCATTCATAACTTCATCAATCTCTTGTACGTACTTCTTACCTCCAACTCTTTTAGAATAAATCTTTTTCTGGATAGTCAGTACACGAAGAAGTTCCTTCTTTAACTCTGTAGTTACTTTAGCATCTACTTCAGCTCTTGCTTTTACAAGAGCTTCAGCCTGTTGTACAGAATCAAATCCTTTGTAACCTGTAAGAATCCATGCTTTAAATGCATAATCTTCTCCATGTTTAGCTACTGTCTCTTTGTATGGAGGCCAGCTTTTATTAGGGCAAAGTATATCTATCATTGTTTATTTATTTACACAGGGCTTTTCTTAACTCCATTGTTTCTTCTGGAGTAGCTTGGTCAATTGTCTTATTAAGTGCAGCAACCATTTGACTAGCAGATTTTCCACTTATTCCTGGGTTCTCTTTTAAAATTTTTTTCAAGATAGGATTGGTACTAGCTCCTATTGATACTGCCATTGTAAGTTTATTAGAATCTCGATTAGGTATTTTAGCTAATGCAGCAAGTTCAGCCTTTAATTTATCCTTGTCATTAAGCAAAGCTTCATCTGTAGTCAAACTAGTGGCTACTAAAGTACTCATATTTTTATTAACAAGCTGTTCTTGTTTAGATACTGGAGTAACTTCTACCTTTTTAACATTCTTTAGCAATGCTGCAAACTCCTTGTTAAATACTACATTACTAGGAATAGGCAAAGCGCTAAACATATTAGCCATTTCTTGAGCAGTATATCCATTAAGATTCTTGCCAACTCCATAAGCTACTAAGAATTCTTTATCAGGATTAGCTAAAGCAGTTTGGTATAGTTCATCTATATTATCTATAATCTGCTCAGGCATAACACTCTTTTCTCCAGCTGCTGGATAAGTTATACTAGTAGAAGGTTCTGTAAATCCTGGTGTAAGGTTCTTAGTTACAAGTCCATATGACTGCCCTTGTAAACCTCTACCTTGAGATTGTTTAGCCCCAAACTTATTCTTAGCTAATTGAGCTGTACCAAGTCCATGCCTACCTTCAGGGTTACTTCCAAAGACAAAGATTTGATTTGGCTGAAGACTTTCTATTGTACCTTCATAAGTTTTTACAGGTCCAGAGGTAGTAGGTTGTAAAGTAGATTGAAGTAATGGAGCATTGGCTGTAATCTCATCTTCTCCTACATGTTCATTAGGACTTTCTGCAACATCATCTACACTTTTAGTTTTAGCAGCTTTTCTTGCTGCATCCATAAGCTCAAAATTCTTTGCTTCATTCTGAGCTTTAGTCCTACCATAAGGTGTAGAATTATTACCTCCATACCTAGTTACTATTTCATACTCTGCAGCTGTTCCTATGTACTTACCATTTTTATCTGGAGTAGTTTGGAACCTATCTGTTTTGTCAAACCTTTTTTCAACCGGTACAAAAGATTTTAACTTGTATAATTGCCTACCTACTTTAATGAATCTTGGAAAGTCGTATACTACAGTTCTACCTATTTTAAGAGTTTTAAGTTTTGTAGCAGGATCTACTTTTTCTGTTTGGTAAGCTTTTAAATATCTGTCAAATCCAAACTCTCCAAGTACAGCTCTATTCCTCCTTTTTTGTATTTCTTTAGAACTCTTATCTTCATTATTAGGTATGTATTCTCCATCTTCTGTATACTCACCTTCTTCAAACATATTTGCTGAAGAACCATATCCTAAATGAGCATCTACGTCAACTGTAAATCCAGTATCTGTCTTAGTTACAGGAGTAATACTTTTTGCTTTTTCTCCATCTTCTTTAAAGACCTTTTCATTTACATACGTAACATAAGCATTATTATTTATATCACGCATGAAGAACTCTTGGAACTCTTCTAGCAAATCACGTTTAGACATTCCAAACATTCTAGTGTAAGAAGCATCATCTTCTCCATTAAGAATGCCGGTATATTCATTAGTACGGTCTGACAAAGTCACTCCATCTACTTTAAACACATCTTCTAGAATTTGAGGACCTATCAATCCAATAGGACTATCATTCCTAAACTGCATACTATTCTTTGCCAAGAGGTGTTTTAAAGTAGCTACTACAAGAGGTTTAGCAGGACTATTGTATAACCTACGCAT
>Ga0209229_10000552_pt1 | contig 15275 bp, 10 predicted proteins | sample SanBayMetagenome_FD_187466 | JGI IMG/M metagenome (GOLD analysis project Ga0209229, IMG submission 187466) | Freshwater and sediment microbial communities from dead zone in Sandusky Bay, Ohio, USA (SPAdes) (version 2) | ecosystem: Environmental > Aquatic > Freshwater > Lentic > Sediment... | reverse complement strand
GCGCCCGTCAGTTATGTTCACAGCGCAGCCATGCATCCCGTAGAGCGCTGCATCTCGAGGTCGAACGTGAGGGTCTTGCAGCAACGGCAACAACGAAAGACCTTGCACCTCGGGTGGCGACGTGACCCCAAACATGTCCAGGATGGTGGGCGCCAAGTCAATCGTCTGAGTGAGTGCGGCCCTCCTTTGGCCCGCTTGATCGGCATATGTCGGATGCCATACGAATAAGGGGATGTGCGCTACCTCGTTGTAGACGGGCATGATGATCTTGCCCCACAGTTCCTTTTCGCCGAGCAGGAACCCATGGTCTGTGCTGACTATGAGCGCTGTATCGCGCCAGAGATCGAGCCTATCGAACGTGTCGAGCAGTCGCCCAAGTTGGAAATCGCAATGTGCAAGGGTGGCGGCATAGTTGGCACGCAACTCCTCGACTTCTTCTGGAGTCTCGGTAACCGGACCATATTGCGGCCAATCCAGTGTCGGTCCGCGGTACGAGGTGGGATGGTTTGCGCGCCACTGTTCCGGCGCATCGAAGGGCTCGTGCGGATCGAAGGTTTCGATCTGCAAGCACCAGTTGTCGGACCGCCAATTACGCTCAATGAAGTCCAGCCCAGCAGAGAAAGTCTGTGCCGCAGGGTAGTCGTACGCAGACTGGATGAACTCGCGATTGACAAGGTTGCGCCGCTGGGCGTGGCGCCTAGAAGCGTTGACCTGTGAACGGTGAAAACGCTTCAGCCAAGTGTCTTCGTCTGGCTCGACGATCCCTTTCCAAGCGTCTCCTTCCTGGCCACGAATGAACTCTGCACTGTCGTATCGAGTGTGATAAGTCGCACCTCCGTCCTCCCAGTAATGAGCATGGTCTGTGACGAGGTGGCAATAGGTGCCTTGCTGTTCACCCAACAGCTCTGGCCAAGCATGGTCGAACGGCTCGAGCGGACCCCACGATCGGTGCAAGAAGTTGTAGCGCCCTGTCATCATCTCGCGCCGCGCCGGGATGCACGGCAAACTGCCGACGTAGTGGTTATCGAAGACCAACGAGTGACGAGCGAGACGGTCGAAGTTAGGGGTTTTGATCGTGGTGCCGCCGTAGCAGCCAAGTGATCGCCTGTTGAGCGTATCGAATAAAGCGAAGACTACTCGCATCGACTCTGGATCCCCTGCTCGAGAACGACTGCCGCGAAGGGTGGCAGGCTCAGGACAGCACTGTCGAAGTCCGCCCCCGGGGTTGAGTGGAGGCTACGCCATGGCCCATCTTCGACCACTCGGTAGCTGATCTGGCTCGGACCCACGTTGAATATGCAAAGCAACTTGCCATTACCTAGCGTTCGTGTCCAGCCGAGCAAAGGTTCCTCAAGCGGCAACATCGAAATGTCGCCTACGCGCAGCGTCTGTACGCCTTTGCGCAATGCCAACCATCCACGAACTTTCTCAAGAGTCGAGGTTATGTCTCGAGCCTGATCTTTGACGTTCAGCGCTAGGTGCCGCGGATCGTAGGGCAGCCATGGGTCGGCCCCTGTGGGCTCGTCAGGACTCCACGGCATGGGTGTCCGAGCGCCATCGCGCTTGAGGCTATGCGGGAAGAAGCGCATACCCTCGCGGTCACGCAATTTTTCCCGCGGCACTTCGGCGTGAGGCAGGCCCAACTCATCTCCCTGATACACCAAGAGATTGCCACGTAGACACACGAGGATTGCGATCAGGAGTTCAGCAAAGCGCGAGCCATGCGACTGCCCGCCACATCGAGTGACTGCCCGGACGATGTCATGGTTGCTGAATGCCCATGTCGGCCACGCGCCGAAATCCATGATTTCGATAACCTGCTCTCGGATGGCAACTGCCGAGAGTTCGGTTTCAGCGGGCGATATGACGAAGTAGGCCGTATCAAGGTGCCCGGGCGCCAGGTAGGCCATATTGTTGTCCCGAGGCTTGTCCGGCGTTAGCTCAGCCAGCGTGTGGCGGTCGGGTTGGACCTTGATTAGGTCATGGATGTCCCTCATGAACCCTAAGTTTTCGGGCCAGGAGCGGTCGTACAGATGCAATTGAGCCTCTGTCGGAAAGTCGAACGAAATCCCTGCCGACGGGTTGTCCCGCAGTTCGGGATCCACCATGGCCAGGTTGATGACGTCGAGCCTGAACCCGTCGACACCACGCGCCAACCAGAAGTCCGCCACTTCGAGAAGGGCCTGCCTCACCTTCGGGTTGTTGACGTTCAAGTGCGGCATTTCGGGATAAAAGTGAGTCAGGTAGTACTGGCGTCGTGTGACGTCCCACTCCCACGCAGGTCCCCCGAAGATGGACTGCCAGTTGTTAGGTGGCGTGCCATCGGGCTTTGCATCGGCCCAAACGTACCAGTCATGTCGAGGGTTATCGCGTGACGATCGGCTTTCCTCGAACCAGGGGTGCCTGTTCGAGCTGTACGTGTAGACCTGATCGATGAGTACCTTGAGGCCGAGCCCGTGTGCCCGGGCCAGCAACGCATCAAAGTCAGCCATCGTTCCTAAGCGTGGGTCGACTGCGCAGAAGTCCTCGCAGTCGTACCCAAAGTCGTTCATCGGTGACTTGAAGAACGGGCTTAACCAGATACCGTCTGCGCCAAGTCTTGCAACGTGCTCCAAGTGTTGCGTTACACCTGGAAGATCCCCCCACCCGTCGCCGTTGCTGTCCGCGTAGCTCAATGGGTAAATCTGGTACAGAACCGCGCCCTCCCACCAGGGGCGAGCAGCGTGATCTGACGGGAACTCAACTGTTTGGGATTCGCTCATTCAAAGGAGACCCAGTGCGCGACGCATGCGATGCGGGTCAGTCTAGCTGAACCTCTATTTGTTGTCGACACGTAGAATACAAAAACGAAAGACTCGTCGTCGAGGTCGGCCTAAACTGCTTCATCCGGTCGTTCACTGCGGTCGTTAACCACTGTTCAGACACCATGGCATCGACAAGACAGAATGAGCTCAAGCGGGCTTCTGCATCTCCATCGGCCAAGCGCACCGCCAAGCGAGGCGAGACCAAGCCGGGCCGAGGTTTTGGAGCCGCTGCTGTATACGAAGGACTTAGAGAGGACATCCTGTCCCTTAAGCTTCAACCCGGCACCTTGCTGGATGAGACGGAACTCGCCGGGCGCTTCAAGGTTTCACGTTCGCCCGTACGCGAAGCACTCATCCGCCTATCAGGTGAAGGGCTGGTGCAGACGCTGCGTAATCGCAGCTCGATCGTCGCACCGTTCGACGTTGCGATGATCCAAAGTCACCTCAACGCGCTGGTCCTGATGTACTGCGTTACCTCACGGCTAGCAGCGGTTAACCGAACCACTGCACAGATCGAAGACCTTCGGTCCATGGTCAAAGCTCATCGGGCCGAGATGAAGCAGGGAGATCGCGCCAAGTTAGTCGCCAACAATCGGGACTTTCATGTGGCCATAGCTACGGCTGGCGGAAACCCATTCTTCATCGCGTGGATGACGACTGTCCTCGATCAGGGTCAACGACTCATGGGCCTGTATTTGGAGGATGTCGGTGGCAAACGCTCAGACGCCATGCTGGATGAACACGTGACCATCGTCGATGCGATAGCCGCCGGTGATCCCGATGCGGCAGAGAAAGCCGCTCGCGATGACGCCATGATTTTGTTTGAACAGTTACAAAAGCATCTGTTCACGGACCAACTCCGCGGCGCGGACGTCAGTGCCATGACCCGAGCACGCTGAACCTGGCTATCAAGCTGGCGAGCCAGCCAGCGTTCGGGCGGCAATCCAGCCGAAAGTCATGGCCGGCCCTATGGTGATGCCACCAGCCGGATAGGTCCCGCCGAACAGGCTCGCTGCATCATTGCCAGCCACACACAGACCGGGAATGGCGCGACCGGTCGTGTCCAGCACACGAGCTCCCTCATCACTGGCGAGACCAGCCAGCGAGCCGATGTCCCCAGTGTGTAGCCGTACTGCGTAGTAGGGAGGGTTCTCAAGCGCGCCCAGATTCGGATGGGGACTGTGTCTCGGGTCACCATAAGCTCGGTCTACGGCGCTTTCTCCACGGTTGAATTCGGGGTCGTGACCGGTTCTAGCTCCCGTGTTGAACGCCTGAATGGTCGAGTTCAACGTTTCGGCATCAACCCCAATCCTAGCGGCCAGTTCCAACAAGTTGTGCGCCTCAATGAGATAACCTGATCTCAGATGGCGGCCGATGCTCATTGGAAACGGAGGTGCCGCGCCCATTCCATACCTGCGCAGTGCCGGTCGGTCGCAAATCAGCCAGCAGGCGGGCTGTGAACCATTCGCATCCGCCAACATGGCCTGAACGAAAAGGGAATAGCTGGTCGCCTCGTTCACAAAACGCCGCCCCTTGTCATTGACAGCAATGAAGCCGGGTTTTTGGCGCTCCATAAAGTGTGGGAATCCTTCTTCGCAGCCTGCCAGTGATGCAGGTACCCGCGACGCCGGAGCCCATGAAGCGGCATTGGAAAAAGCGATGACTTGCGCGCCGACTGCTTCGGCCATTTTCAGCGTGTCGCCAGCCACGCATTCGGGCACGATCCGCACGTGCTCTGAACCTGAAGCGCCAGAAGGAAAGAACCGCTTCCTCATCGACGCGTTTCCGCTAAATCCGCCACCAGCCAACACTACGCCACGTAGCGTGCTTAAGTTGATTTCGACGCCTTTGCGGTCAATCGATGCGCCCACAACACGCAAGCTCCCGGCTTGGTCAGCGGTGCGTAAACCGGTCAGACTTGAAGAAGTCCAGAGCTGAACACCTTGGCGCATGCAGGCATATGCAAGTGCCGCGATGAGTCCATTGCCGTTTGCAATGCGCGTGCCTCGCGGTCTGCCCATCGCACGATCCACTGCGTACCGGCCGATCAAGCGTACTGCGTGCCAAGCAGCGAATGGGTCGCGGTGAGCCCGGCGCATCGTCATCAGTTCGCCGCTGCCTATGGTCATGCCACCAAATACCAGCGTGGACTCCAAGGGCCTACGCAATCGGTTGAAGTCAGCACCTAGGAGTCGACCATCGAATAGCCCGGGTATAAGTGAGCGGGCGCCGCATGACGCGCCCGGCCAGTCTGCGTGGTAGTCCATCGAGCCGGCTGCCAGAGTGAATCTGGGGCCGCCTGCACTCTCCACAAATGACAGCATTTTTGGACCGGCTTCCAAGAATGCACGAGCGCGTACAGGACTGAAAGCGGAGCCCGCCGCTCGCTCCATGTAAGCCAGAGCTGACTCTGCAGAGTCCGTCACGCCAGCTTCGCGCGCCTGTCGACTACCCGGGATCCAGACCATCCCCTCGCTGAGCGCGGTTGTTCCCCCAAAAAAATCGGCTCTTTCGGCAATGATGACCTTTAGGCCGGCACCTGCCGCAGTCAGAGCAGCAGTCAGTCCAGCTGCTCCGCTCCCGACGACCAACAGGTCACAGGTTGTTGCGGTTGTTTCGGGCTTTTCCGCTGTCACTTCTCGGACGCCCGATCTCTGAGTTTGCCGATATATGCGAGTCCGGTGGCCAGCATGCCGCCATCGACGTATACCGTCTGCCCGGTCATCCAGGTGGCCTGCGAGAGAAAGCGTACGGCGCCCACGATGTCCTCGACCTTGCCGAACCGGCCCAACGGTGTTCGCTCCAAGTCGTGCCGCAGTACGTCCGGATCGCTGCGCGTGCTCACCATTGAGGGGTTGCTGGCTTCAAGTGGTCCAGGCGCCACTGCATTGACCAAGATTCCAAATGGAGCCAGTTCGATCGCCATGGCCTGTGTGAGCGATGCCTGGGCACCTTTCGTAGCGCAATAGATCGGTTCGGTAGCCCATGCAGTCACCGCTGCCACTGAGGTGACGTGGATGATGCGACCGCCCCCAGCTGCCTTCATTCGTCGGCCGACATGCTGCCCACAGAGCACCATTCCCCGGACGTTGACATCGACCATCGCCTGTATGTCTTCCAGACTTGCATCGAGAAAATGCGCAGCCCGACTGATGGACGCGCAAGCTACGAAGACGTCCGGCGAATGTCCCTGCCAGTGCGCATCTACGTTTGCGAAAGCATTAGCTATTTGTGCAGGGTCGGCAAGATCGACCATCACGCTGTGAAACACAGGGTGAGCATCCAGGCTGGGCTCTTGTCGATCGAGGCCTATGACGCTCGCTCCCTCCTGGCAAAAGGCATTCGCGCAGGCCTGACCAATCCCACTTGACGTGCCAGTAATCAGTACACGGGTAGGGCGGTTCGTACTGCCGACGTTAGTGCTCAATCGGGTCATTGGACTTCAGGAGGGGCCTGGTAATGGTGCTCAGTGACGACGAGACGAGCGAAGCGACTTGTGTGCGCCAGTGTGTCCGCACGCGTTGGGCTGTCGGCTCGACCATAAACAGCGTTGAACGCGGCTTCGTCTGCGAACCACTGCTCGGCAACGCCGTCCCACTCAAACTCATGCTGCGTCGCTCCTGTCAACCCGCTGTCGTCGGCTCGCACGTTGACTGTGTAACGCAGTAGGTGCGGCCCTTGATGTCGAGCCACGTCATGCGCGTGTCGATGAAGCCACCACTCGCGAAAGTCCTCGAGGCTCAAGCCTTCAGCACGCTTAAGGAACCACATTACCTTGATCATCGTGTAGCGGTCACTGCATCAGTTCGATTCGCGCGAATTCTATTTAGTGCACACGGTGTCGACAAGACATTTCGTGGTGTTGTTTCCGATCTACCCATGTAGGCGCGCAGAGAGTTGACGACAGGTCAGGTGCCAAGTTACGCTGTAGACTTCTTGTCGACAACCCGTCGACGAAGTATGTCATTCGTCACTATGGAGACATCGATGCAGCATCAGCCAAGACGCACACCACACGACCTCCTCACACCTCGCGCTAGTGCACTTGCAGTGCACGTGCTGCTGGGTACCTGTTCGGCGGCCGCAATCTTTACGATTCCAACTGAGGTACACGCCCAGCTTGCATCAGATTCGGCCACCCAGACAGTTGCCATCTCAACCACCGCTCGCAAGAAGAGCGAGTCTGCGCAGGATGTTCCGATCTCGATGGACATCATCGGCGGGCGTGAAATCAAGGATTCCGGCATTTCGCGAGTGCAAGACATCCAAGCCAACGTGCCGGGACTCGTCATTGACAGCCTCGAGTCAAGCGGCCGCATCTCGCTACGAGGAGTGGGAACCGGCGACCTTGGCCTAGGCACAGACCAGTCAGTTGCCATTCATGTCGATGGTGTGTATCAAGTCTTCGGTAGTGCAGGGCTGGCGCGCTTTTTCGACATAGACCGTGTGGAGGTCTTACGCGGTCCGCAAGGTACCCTTTATGGCCGCAACGCAACGGCTGGGGTCATCAATATCGTCTCACGCGCGCCCCAAAAATCCTTCGGGGGCGAGGCTGAACTTTCGTTCGGGTCCTTCGGCACACGGCAATTGCAGGGAACGCTCAACCTGCCCCTGTCCTCGGACACGGCTATGCGATTCGCTATGGTTGGCGCGAACAGTGACGGCTCGATTACCAACACGTTGGACGGTAGCAAGACGGGCAAAGCTGATGACTTCATGGGCTTTCGCGGAAGCCTGCGCACCCGGTTCGGCTCGGTCAACGCCGACGTGACTGTTCAGCTCATTGACGACAAGAGCAACATCGGGGTTGCCCTGGTTCCCAACCCTTACAAGCCGGCCTTGCGCCTAGGTACCGGGCAAGATGACTCCTTCGAACTCGGCTACTTTGACAAACCAGTCTCGCAGAGAAAGAAGGACCTCGCTGCATCATTCAAGCTCTCCGGGAACCTGGGTGACGTAAGCCTGATAGCCACCACTGGATATGGAAAGCACACAGGTGGATATGACCTGATCTTCTCCACTCCCAAGCGGCCTAAGGGTCAGTGGGCACGTGTGGTGCTCAACGAACCGTACGAACAATGGTCACAGGAATTGCAGGCCAATTTCAATGTGGGAAGTGCGCAGTGGACAACTGGGCTGTACTACATCGACTACAAGGGCGCCGACAAGCGGAGCATCGACCAATACAACATTCCCTTCAACCTCTCGACCACAGATAGCCAAGGGCTGGGCAAGTCGTACGCGGCATATGGCGATGTCAACTATGGTTTGACGAAAGCTCTTCGACTCAACGTGGGATTGCGCTATACCCACGATGAGAAGACGGGGGTTTCATCCGCGACCAGTGACGACCCGTATAGCGTGGTCAATCCGCCCGCACGCCTCACAAAGTCTTGGAGCGCAACGACAGGCCGAATTGGTCTGGATTACTCGCTCAACAAGGCCACCTTGATCTTCGGCAGCCTGTCTACTGGCTACAAGTCTGGTGGTGTCGCGCCAGCGGCATATTCGTTTGTACCGAACTCGGTCTACAACCCAGAGAAGCTTACGGCCTTTGAGATAGGACAGAAGACCACCATTGCTGGTGGCGGCATCTTCAATGTCTCCGCCTTCAGCTATGACTACAAGGACAAGGTCGAAATCTATTCACCTGATGGAATCAACTTCGACTTCTACAACGTACCCAAGGCACGCATCAAGGGCATTGACGCCTACCTGGAACTTAGAGTTGCACGAAACTTGCGCTGGGATCTGAATGCAAGCTTGCTGGACGCCAAGTTCACCGACTTCCCCGCATTCGACTTTGCAACCAACGCTGCCGTGAACTACGCTGGGAACACACCAGCGCGCGCACCGAAGTCAAGCGCGACGACTGGCCTGACGGTGGACCAGATACCCGTGTTCGGTTTTGGTCGGGCACAGCTTCGAGCTGAGTATGTCCACAGAGACAAGATCTACTTCACGTTCCAGAATCAACCGGATCGCCTGGAGAACTCGATAGGCTTGGTTAACGCATCGGCGCGATTCACGTCCAACGATGGCAAGTGGAGCGCCTTCATTGCCGGTCGGAATCTGGGCGACAAGCGTTACGTTGCGAACATCATTGCAACTCCGGCTGGGCAGTTCGCGGTGCCAGCTTCCGGCCGCACTTGGCAGCTTGGTGGCTCTGTCGCCTTCTGACAGTGCTGAGGACGGCCTCGAAAGCGAAAGCCAGGATACGCAATGAGCTTTCGAGGCCTCTTGGCATGCTCTCTCACCATTGCTTTCAGTCTCGTAACCGCCTCTCCAGGCAGCCACCCGGTGCCAGACAACTGCGAGGCGCCGGAATACGGGCGGCTCGACTTTGTCGTCGGCAAGTTCACCATGCGAACTGTCAAGGGCGTACTGGCCGGAACGCTGCAGTTTGAAAAGAAACTAGGTGGCTGTGTTGTATTCGGCCGGTGGTCTGGTTCTCAGGGGGGCCAAGGCGAAGTCTCTCTGTATTTCGACCGTAGCGATCAACGCTGGCACCAGCTCTACATAGCCGATGACGGCTGGGTCCTCCGCTTCACGGGTGGGTTTGATGGGCAGGCTCTCGTGATGACTGGAATGAACACCTTCGCGGACGGCCGCAGAGGGCTGCAACGTATGACCTGGGCGCTCCTGCCAGACGGGACCCTACGGCAATTTTGGGAAATGACAGACAACAGTTTTAGTAATTGGCAAACGCTGTTCGATGCACGCGGCAGTCGATAGGTGGGCAAGAGGCTGCTGATCCAGCGCCTCGTTTATCAGAGTCCGAAGCGCTGTGGAGAGAATGGATCCGACGCGATCTCCGGGCGCTGTCCAGTCATCAGTGCTCCCAACACACTGCCCGAACCCGCTGCCAACGTCCACCCCATGTGGCCGTGTCCCGTGTTGAGGTAGAGACCGGCAATCCGCGTTGCCCCAATGAGGGGTTTCCCGTCAGAGCACATCGGACGAAGGCCAGCCCATTTTTTGGAAGCTAGTTGGGGCTGCCTGCTCGCCAACTCTGGGTACACGCGGGCAAAGTTACGCTCAAGATTGGCAATACGTCCACGTTCGATAGAGACGTCGTAGCCACAGAACTCTGCTGTACCAGCCACTCGCAAGGCGCCCTTACCAACAGGGATCACGGCTAGATGCAGCTCGCTGTCCACAATGGGGACCGTCGGTGGCGCTTCGACGCCTTCCAAGTCAAACGTTATCGAGTATCCCTTGGCGGGCCTGACTGGGAGCTCTAGCCCACATGTCCGGGCCAGGTCAGTGCTATGCGCGCCCGCTGACAACACGACTGCATCAAATCGCTCTCCCACGAAACCGGGATGGCGCAAGCCACGCACGGATCCGGCGTCTACCTCTATCGAGCTCACCGATTGGCCGTAGACGAAGCGAACCCCCTGGGCTGCCAACCGCGCTTCCAATTGGACGCAATAACGGTGGGAGTCGCCAGCTTCGTCATCGATGTTGTGCACCGCACCAACCAACTCATCAGCAATTGGGGCCAATTGAGGCTCAAGCTCAATCAATGACGCCACATCGAGAAAGCGTGGCCTGAGGCCGCTGGACTCTAGGGTGGATGACCATTCTTGTGCGCGGCGCAACGCCGCGGCATCGCGATGGATCACAAGGGTTCCGCGGGCGTAGTGGTCATAAGCGATGCCGTCAGACGCTATTTCAGACATGCACGCCATGCTGTGCTGAGCCAGCGCCACGTTAGCCATCGTGTTTGCCAAGAATCGGTCAGGGGAAGACTCGCGCACGAATCGCACGCCCCAACCGAGCAGCGATGGCAGTGCTCGCATGCGTAGTAATACAGCGGCCTCGTCGTTCCCGAGGTTTCTCAGCACATACGAAAGAATGCCAGGGGAGTTCCAAGGCTCGACAAGAGATGGATGCAGCAAAGCGCCGTTGGCGAGGCTGGTCTCGAGACCAGGACCAGGCTGACGATCAAAGACGGTGATGTTGGACTTGCCGCGGGCCAGTAGCGATCGCGCAGTAGAGAGGCCAATGACTCCCGCTCCAACGATGGCGATCTTCATGGTCCAGTACCAGCCAGAAGGGACGGAACTGGCGTGAAGTTGCCATCCAGCGGATGTATTGGGCGTCGCAGGTTCCGATAAGGAATTCGCATCGGATCGAGACACAAGCTGCCCGGGCTGTCGCAGAAGACCATGTGTCCTGCAACCCCTTTGAAGCCGTTGACGAAGTGGGTCGATGACTTCACAACGACCAAACGCGCTTTGGATAGGTCGATTCCATGCTCAGTAAAGCAACGGGGCTCCCAAACCTGCGTGCGTTCAGTCGCAATGACGACCTCCACACCCTGCACTCTTAACCAAGCGCTGCGGCCGATGGGCTCGTTAGGTTCGCCTTGACCGAAGCGAGCCTGTCGAACATCTGAGCGCACAGCCATGACCACGACATCGACATCGAGCGGCATCCCTGACATTTCACTGACCTTGCCGCCTATGCGCATGCGTAATCGAGCTCCTTCGCCAGCGCGGTGCGCGAAGTCCACGGCCACCGGATCCCATAGGATGCCGAAAACAGCCCGCTCGACGTGCCTAGAAAGCAGTTCCTGCAGCAGCCAGGTGGAATCCCCGGCACAGCCGCCACCCGGGTTATCGCCACTATCGGCAATCACCACTGGCCAGCGCTCGCAACTAAGAGCTTCTTCGAAGGACTGATCCACATTTCGCTGTCTTGGCGCGCTCAAGGCTGCCTTGACGAACGCCGCACTCAGCCGATGACCGATGGCTTGCAAGTCTGCGGAGCAATGAGCCTCAGCAGTCACGATCAGACTTGCTGAGGTGTGTTTTGTATCCCCCAGCGGAAAGCCGTGGAAAGCAGATATCGACAGGACACCCGGCGCCGACTGCTCTTGGCGCAGCGTTTCCACAAACGACTTCATGGGGCCTTCGGTCGTTCGGAAGATGCCCAACAGCGGAATCCTCCAGGCTAGCCTCACAGGCTGAATCTTCTCGCGCACGACCCTGTCCAGCAACTCAAATGCGTGCTGCGTCCGTTCTGCGTAGTCTGTGTGCGGATACTCCAGGCAAGCCACGACAAAGGTGCTGTTCTCAATCATCCGCTCGGTCAGATTGCCATGCAGATCGAGTTCTATAGCTATGGGCACTTGAGGTCCGACAAGTGCCCTGACTGCTTCTACCAGGTCGCCCTCGACGTCATCGCAATCCTGGGCAATCTGCGCGCCATGCATGAACAGGAATACACGGTCTACAGGCATGGATCTGGTCAGGTCCTCCAGGATTTCGGTGCGTAAGGCAGCATGGTCTCGCGCTTGAAGGGGCGCGCTTGGTGCAGCTAACGCATAAAGACCAGCACGAACTTCAATTCCGTTCGCCTCGCATAGCCTAGCGAACTGACCGTATCCCATCGTGTCAATTTCGGATGGGCGATAAATTTCTCCTCGGCCATGAACGGTTTCGGCCTCAAAGCTCAGAGTGTTCGTTGGAATAGGAGAGAACGAGTTCGTCTCGTGAACGAGGCCAGCGATAAAGGCGCGTGGTGTTTTCATGTCAGACCTGGCTCAAGAGTTATCACGGGCAATTCCAGACATGACGGATGCGCCCGGTCATGGAACACGGACTGCTGCGCTACTCGTGGCGCTTTGATGTTTGTGGTCACGGGATCTCCCGTGCCTGGGTTCGGAAAGGCCTCCGGATACGCGCTGCTGCAAACGCTGAGGCGCAGGCGATGACCTGCGAGGAAGGTGTGTCCAATACCACCGAGGTCAAGGATCAGCTCAACCAAGGTGCCAGGTGTGTACGGCTGTTCCTCGACCTGTGGGCCTTGGCGCGCGCGTAACCTACACCTTGCTGCTTGGTGTGATCCCAGGCGCATGCCACGGCCGTCTGGTGCAATATCTTCAATCCGACAGAAGAAATCAGCGTCCAGAGCATCGCTGGAGACAAAGAGATGCACCTTCACATCTCCCGCCACGGTCAAGTCGACATCAAATGGTGTGCTCAAGTAGACGAGCACATCACCCCGATCCAGCAGTGGTGCCAGGTCGCGCGGCCACTCTCGTAGTCTGCGCATGACACCGGCCTGATCTGGGAGGCGGGACGGTACGGGCATCAATGGGTCATGAACATAGTGGTCAGCCGTCTCATCTGCAGGTAACGTCCAGTCCAGTGAGCCATCGCCCCGCATGCCGTTGGCGTGTCCTTTGCTGTGGAGATAAAGCCGGCACCGCTTGGCTGCCGGCAAAGGATAGTCATCAGCCTCAATCCAACGGTTTGACCCTGTGAGAAACAAGCGCACTCGCGGCGCCGCAAACACAGGGCCACCCTTGAGGTGATGGTCGAAAAAGGCACGGATCACTTCCCGAGCCACGACAAAGCCATGCTCTGGAACCGAGAGGTCTCCCAACTGGTAGACCGGTTGACCAGTGAGGTAGTCATGCCCGCCGTCGGGCGCGGTAATGTGGTCCCAGGGGCCCACCACCAAATACTGCTGGTCGCGAGCAGGCGATTCTTTGCGCATGGCGCAGAAGTGCGCCAAGGGCCCAGCCAGACAGCCATCTTGCCAGCCGGTAAAGGCGAGCGATGGTAAGGCGATGTGCTCGTGGTCAGACGGGCCGAACGCTTGCGGGTGCGGTGACCCGTCGCCTCGGTAGTACTTGGCCATCTGCCTGAATCCAGGACTGACCTCGCCCAACGCGCGCTCATCGACCGTAATCACGGGCATGTGGGACAGAAGTGCGTCCCAGTCAAGATCTTCGGGTAGTGCGGGTTGTCCTGAACGCGCCCTCGAGCCCCAACTCAATGAATGCTCAAAGCTGAAGATGCCACCAAACCAAGTGATCTCGTCCCTGATGTTTGAAGTGCTTGCGCTGGGAGAAATGGCCTTCAGCTGAGGCGGTCTCGCCTGTGCTGCCAGCCACGGGTTGGACCCTGTGTAGGAGGACCCGCGCATGCCGACGTGACCGTCGCAGAAGGACTGTTTCGCAATCCATTCAATGATCTCAAAGCAATCCGCTCGCTCGTGTGTAAAGGCCTCGAATTGCCCTTGTGACTCTCCCTTACCACGGCAGTCTGCAATCACCATCACATATCCGTGCGACACCCAGTAAGACGCTTCGTCTCGAAAGCTGATTCCGCCGGGTCCTTTGCCGTATGGGGTTACTTCCAGGACAACAGGCAACCTGATGTCTGGCCTAGCGCCATAGACATCTGCGGCAAGCACCGTGCCATCACTCATTGGAATGAACACGGACAAGAACGGTATTGTTGACATGAGGCTTTGTTGAACGTTCAACTTTGTCGACAGGCAGTCTACAAGAAGTCTTGAGTGACGACTAGACCTGCGTAACGAGACTGCACTCGTCGTGACTGCTTATCTCGTCAAGGACTTTCAGGAGAAAGGGACCATGGACATAGAGAGCGGGTCAGCTCAAGATTCCCCTGCCATGGCCTGATTGACCCTCACCACACCATGCTCTGAATCCCAGCTGAACGTGGCATGTCTTCCCTCATGTCTCACGGGTGTCTGGTCACGCTGAACTTATGTGGCGCGGACTCCAGTCCGCCCCCGTTACACCGCCCGCACCGGGATCACCCGCCGTGCCTGCGGCGTCTTCGCCGGCGCAGGCTCAGGCGTACGGCCGTGCCAGGCATCTAGCAAGGCCTGCCACTGGGCGCGTGCGGTGACCAGATTGGCCAGCTTGACGGGGCCGAAGCCGCGCACCTGCTGCACCACCTCGGCCAGTCGCACGGCCAGGGCCAGGTTATCGGGGCGCAGCGCTGGCAGCAGTTCCACGGTGATCAGCGCTTCGTAGTCGCGGGCCAACTGCCGCTCCAGGCGGCGCTCCTGCGTGTAGCCGAAGACATCCAGGACCGTGCCGCGAAGGCGTTTCATGCCTGCCAGCAGGCGGAAGGCGCCGCGTACCCACGGGCCGAAGGCCCGCTTGCGCGGCCGTCCGTCGGGGCCGGGCCGGGACAGCAGCGGCGGCGCGAGGTGGTGGACGATGCGGTCCCACTGCGCGAACTGCTGCTTCAGCTGCGCCTCAAAGCCGCTGTCCAGGTGCAAGCGCGCCACCTCGTACTCGTCCTTCACTGCCAGCAAGCGCGCGTACTGGTGCGCCACCGCGCGGGTGAGCGCAAGACCTTGAGCCGCCGGCCCGCCGAGTGCGGTCTCGACCTGGCGCACCTGCGCCACCAGGGCTGTATGGCGGTCGGCCAGGGCGGCATCCTGGTAGGCGGTGAGGAAGCGCCGGCGCCGCTGCAGCAACCCGTCCGGTCCGTCCAGCGCCTCGGGGTCGGGGGCGGAGTCTGTGGCCCCCGCCAGGCGCCGCAGCGCCTCGGGTGCGGCCAGGGCCAGCCGCCCCAGCGCGAAGGCGCGCAGGTTCTGCGCCACGGCCACGCCGTTCAGGGCGATGGCGCGCTCCAGTGCCGGCAGGCTCACGGGCACCAGCCCGGCTTGCCAGGCCGCACCGAGCATCAC
>Ga0209229_10000551_pt1 | contig 15280 bp, 12 predicted proteins | sample SanBayMetagenome_FD_187466 | JGI IMG/M metagenome (GOLD analysis project Ga0209229, IMG submission 187466) | Freshwater and sediment microbial communities from dead zone in Sandusky Bay, Ohio, USA (SPAdes) (version 2) | ecosystem: Environmental > Aquatic > Freshwater > Lentic > Sediment... | reverse complement strand
AGGAGCTCGCACGTCAGATACGGGACGCATTTGTAAAACAGACTGGGTGCTATCCTCATGTTGTTTACAATCTGCTAAACCGCAAGAAACTTGATATGAATCGGGATGTGATATCTGCCACCGATAGCAACAACGTTACCGCCGCGTACTGGAACGAATACCATGCGTATATCGATTCGGCAAAGTCAGACATCCTAATAAAATTTGGAAAGGGGCTGTTCATAGATCTTCACGGTCATGGCCATAAAAAACAGCGAATTGAATATGGCTATCTTCTGTATGGAAGTCAGCTACGTGAGAGTGATTCCGTTCTCAACACCACAAAACGCGTGAATGTTAGCTCGATACGCAATCTTGTTAGCACAAATATTTCTGCAACAACTCATGCCGGACTTTTGCGAGGTCCTCACGCCCTTGGCACCCTCTTCGCTAACCAAGGTTATTCTGGGGTTCCATCAACGCAGGATCCATTTCCTGAAGAAGCAGACGATTACTTTAATGGTGGATACAACACACTTGTGCATGGGTCTAACCCAGGTGGAAAGATCGATGCAATTCAGATGGAGCTCTATTCAGCCATTCGCTTTAACGCGTCGCAGCGAGCAGCATTTGCTGATGCATTTGCATCGGTGATAAGAGCCTTTCTTCTACAGCACTACTTTGTGGGGTTTCAGGAATATACCTGCAATCAAACATCTGTCGCACCATACCGCACGGGTGATCTTGAGATCTCGCCCAACCCTGCTGCAGATCACATTGTTATCGATGAGCAGGGTAGGTCCTCCGACACTTATACTGTGCGTATTGTAGACCTATTCGGTCGCGAAGTATTCTATAGCGGTTCGGCCACGTTACCCTTGGTGCTCAACATCAACACCCTGCAGGCAGGATCATATCATGTATACCTTGTTGGCTCGGCAAACACGTTAATCACAAAACAATTGGTGGTGTTGTGAATCCACCGTGCGTAAGCAACGGATTCCCTTTTGAAAGACATGATCTCAAAGGGGCTTATCTATGTTGTCTGGCTTTGCGAGAATTCCCTAGTATCAGAGTTGGAGTACCTGTATGAATGCAATTTCTTGGTTCGAAATACCGACATCTGATTCTGAACGTGCTGTTCGCTTTTACGAGTCCATACTTGTGTGCTCAATGCTGATCCCAATTTGGATGTCGTATTGTCGCGCGTGGTAGAAGCTGGGGGCACTATCATTATGACGAAGGTTCAACTGTCAAACAACTTCGGATACATGGCGATTTTTATCGATAGCTTCGCCAGTCCCGATTCGTTCTACGAAATCGTTGACCACTAAGCCGTCACCACGCGCTCGGTGAACATCAATATCTTCGATGGATGAACATGACCTCGAAATTCAATCCTGCGGTTTACTTTGAGATTCCGGTCACAGACCTTGATCGGGCTGTTGAATTCTACGGGGCAGTGTTGGACGTTGCGTTCTATCGGACGGTTATCGATCATTACGAGATGGCGCTGTTTCCATTCGACGAGCAGCTTTCTGGAATCACGGGTGCATTGTGCAAAGGAGATGTCTACCGGCCGACTCATGAAGGCGTGATCCTGTACCTGCGAACCGTAGATATTCGAGACACACTACAACGTGTGATGGCAAACGGCGGCCGGATCGTGCTCGAGATAACATCGGCTACTGAATGGGGCCGCGTTGCCGAGTTCGTAGACAGCGAAGGCAATAGGATCGGATTATTTCAATCAAACATCACGTAGTCTCCTCGCTGCCTGTCTACCAGATCTAGAATGGTCTACGGCAGTGGTTGAAGATTAGGCGACATATTGTAAACAGATTGTGTGGGGATGAGCTTCGCATCGCTTCCGTCGGGCTTGATGCTACACAGCTTATAGCCCCCTGCGCGATCACTTGCGAAAATGATGCGCTGTCCGTCTGGTGTCCAATGGGGTGTGACCTCTCCACGCATAACTGGAAAAACTCCCCCTGGACGAAATGGGTTCGGATTGTATGCAGCTTGCGTGAGCTGGGTGATTTTCTTTGTTGCGATGTCAACCACGCATAACTGTCCAACACTATCAATATTGTTATGAAAAACGATTTGTGTTCCATCGGGAGACCAACTACGGGACTCAGCATTATCAATGTTGGAGGCAATGCACGTTGATGTTCCGGTAGCAAGATCGAGGAGATATAGAAACTTTGTTAGTGGTGTTTGCGTTGGTCTGTCTCTGTTACTTGCATAAACAAGTGTGCTTCCGTCTGGAGCGATCTTTGGCCCAACATTCTCAATCGGTGCATCTGTGAATGTAAGTTGAGTTCGTTGGGATCCATCAGTGCGGATCTTGTAGAGCTCATAGTTGCCATCGGCATCGGAACAATAGTAAATCCAGCTGCCATCCGGTGAGAAGCACGGCACCATGCTCTGCCCGCTGGAATTTGTGACCTGGCGCTGACCAGAGCCGTCGGCATTCATCATCCAGATATCGAATTGTCCGTTGGACTCTTGACGAGTAAAACAGATCTGCTTACCATCAAACGACCAAGAGGGATGTGCATCGATAAAGGGGCTTTGGGTAAGCTGCTGCGCGTCGGAACCATCTATGGCAACAGAATAGATATGAACCCTCGATGAGTCAACAGCTGCATTCGGTTGCAGACCTTCGTAAAGCAATCTTGCTTTCATGGTGGAATCCGGGTCTGCACTATTTGTGCACGCAGAAACACCAAAAGCAAGAATTAAACATAAGAGCCACTCATGGTTGCGAATCATAGAACTATTATGTGCTGTTTACAGCAGCCGTTGGTGATCTAAACAAACGTCTTTCACGATAATACAAAACAGAGGAGAGACCTGCTCCCACGGTTGAGTTGACGGTTAGCGGAGGTCCACTTACAAATGTGTTATGGGGTAACAACGTACATATGCGCAGCACTGACGTACTGTGCTTCTGAGTATGGCAGACCCTCTGAAACCATTGGGTTTAGAGGGTCTAACATCGTTTGTATCCAACCACTTGACGTGGTTCCGAGAGTGGTTCGGGAGGATATATGTGTGGTCAGGGAGGGAATTGAACCCCCGACACGAGGATTTTCAGTCCTCTGCTCTACCAACTGAGCTACCTGACCAGCCTATTGGGACTGCAAATATAACAAATAGCAGAGAATTGAGAATCAGGCGAGCCACCGGCTCGCCCCTACCGACATCGCCGGCGTACTACCATGGCGTCCATGCAAAATTCACAATTGGCACCAAGACGCCTTGTGGCAAGAGGCCAAGGCCAAAATCGTAAGTGAGCTGGTTGTTGGTCTGACGAAGGCCCACGAAGAGACCGGATTGAGATGGACGTGAAATGTCTGCGCCCCAGAGTTCCCCGAGCAAATGCACATCATGCAGTTCTGGAAAGCGAATGTCCATCATCAACCCCACCCCGAGTGTTCCGTTGATATATGGAAATTGAAAGGGGCTAGCAAGACTTCCTGTGCTAACAGTGTACACGTCTTTACCAACAGCTTTCCAATGAACCAGGGTTGTTACACGTGTACGCTTGCCTGTAAATGTTGCGGCACCGTAGATGTGTCCAATGAAGTTCACATCCCCAACCCATGAAGCATTAAACCCTACTGCATAGAACTGTTTGCCCCCTTCTACGAGACCGTTCTCTGCTTCGTAAACGGTAGACTTAATGTTAACGAGTGAGAATTGATTGCCCGCCCCAATTCCAGGTATGATGGTCCTGCCAGCTACAATGTTGAGATACGGGGTATAGCCAATACCTATGGTTGGCATTACTGCTTCGGTAACACCTATGTAACTATCGTTACCAATGGGTTCGGCGTTGGGAATAAAAAGGCCCCTGCTGTCTGCGCGGTAACTGTCGATGTAAAGTCCGATCCACGCGATGTTTTCTTCGTAGATCTTGATTCTACCGTTAATGGTTGTAAGCTCGATGTAATTGCCCTTTCCGTCTTCCTTTACCTGCGTAGAGAGTCCCGAGAGCACATCTCCGTTGATGGTGCGGACGTAGTACACAAGCTCGGGGTCTGGGTCAAAGCTTTCCAGTGGAAACTTATCATTTGCATAGAGCCCTGTCAGGCAAGACATAACAGTAAGCAATAGCACAAGGGCTCTCTGTAGCAGGGGGCTCATGCTGCATTGCTTTCTGTAGAAAAGGCTAGTTGGCCACACGCAGCATCGATGTCTTCACCGGATGACGATCTGATAAAGACGTTTACATCTTCGTTGCGAAGCTCGCGGATGAACCATTCAAATCTCTCACGTGACGATGGACGCAGCTCCTTGGCAAAGCCCTGCGGCTGGGTAAAGTCGATGTCGTGAAATGGAATAACGTTCACCTTCGTGGGCATCCTTCGCGCAAGTTTGCCAAGCCTGCGAACGTCCTCAATACTATCATTGAATCCGTCAAACAAGATGTACTCGTACGTTACGCTCTTGCGCGTCTTGCGGTAATAGTACTCAAGAGCATCGATCAACTCAGGGAGCGTGTACTTTTTAGCAATCGGCATCAGCTCTGCACGCCTTTCCTGTGTTGTTGCGTGTAACGATACGGCTAGCTTTATGATGCGTCCCTCATCTGCCATGCGAACAATCCCCGGAACAACACCCGCCGTAGAAAGCGTTACCCGCCGGGGGGCTACCATCTTGGTGCGTTGGTCGGTAAAGATCTCCGTTGCTAACATCACATTGTCGTAGTTGTTTATGGGCTCGCCCATGCCCATGAAGACAATGTTTGTGATAGGCTTTGTGGAGTGCTTCTGTGCCTCAAGAAACTGGTCTACGATCTCTCCAGACGTCAGATTGCGTGTAAGCTTCAAAGAAGCGGTGGCACAGAAGACGCACCCCAGGTTGCAGCCTACTTGTGTAGACACGCACAGTGTAAGCCTGCGGGGATGTCCGTCGGACTCGACCATCTCACTTGGAATCAGGACACTTTCGACCGAACGTCCGTCCCAAAGATCGAACAGGAACTTCTTCGTACCATCCAGCGAGTGCTGCAATGTTTTTAGCTCTACACTTTGTGTCCGGAATTCGGAACTAAGCTTCTCGCGCAGGGGTTGAGGCAGTTGTACGATGTCGTCTATTCCTGCTACACGCTGGATATATATCGCATCGTACACCTGTTTTGCGCGATACTTACGCTCTCCATGCTCAAGAAAGAGCTGTTCGAGCTGGGCAAGGGGCTGTCCCTTGAGCTCTATCGGACCCTTAACAATGTCGCGCTGTGCTGTTGCCATGGTTAGCAAAAGTACTGACTTATTGAAGAATTGTGGAAAACTCCCTTATTATTACAAGGGTTTATAAAATATTTTGGCAATGACAGGATGCTCCGGGAACTCGATCCTCGTCGTAGTGGTTCTCTCTTTATCATTTTTCAACGGAGGTTCACGATGACCAATGTTCTACGCACTGCATTGTGGGTGCTGACTGTTCTCTGCCTTGGTTCTTCGACAGCTTTTGCTGCCGGAGGCACTTTGAATCCGGGCGACTATATCGGATTCACGTTCTTTACTGGCTATATGGCCATGTTTGCTGCGTCGGTATTCTTCTTCTTCGAGCGCGGACGCGTTGCGGACAAGTGGAAGACGTCGCTGTTGATTTCTGGCTTGATCACCATGATCGCAGCCGTGCACTATTTCTACATGCGCGGCGTGTGGCTCGAAACGGGCACATCACCAACGCAGTTCCGTTACATCGACTGGACACTTACAGTTCCATTGATGTGCGTTGAGTTCTTCATGCTTCTGCGTCCCGCTGGCGCTTCAACTGGCATGATGTGGCGTTTGATCGCTTCATCTGTCCTGATGCTTGTAGCTGGCTATATGGGCGAAGCAGTGCAGCCACAGAGCAACGTCCTCTGGGGTGTGATCTCAACAATCGGTTGGGCAGGCATCATTTATGAAATTTTCATGGGCGAAGGTAAGAAGGTAGCTGCCGCTTCAGGTAATCCTGTTGTACAAGCCGCTTTTAAGCAACTGAGCATGTTTGCACTTATCGGATGGGCTATCTATCCTATCGGTTATATGCTACTTCCTGGCAACCTGCTTGCAGGTATTGCTCCACCATCGAACATGGACTTGATCTATAACATTGGCGATGCAGTGAACAAGATTGGTTTTGGTCTTGTTGTCTACGCAATGGCGATCAAGGATACGAAGTAAACATCCTTCCCAGTTTACATGCACAAGCGCAGTTGTCATCTAAGTATGGCAGCTGCGCTTGTTGCTATTGTGCTGCTGAGTGCTACACCCATGCCGTTGCATCCAAATGCGACAACCGTATGCGGATGCACGCGTTGTACAAATGGCTGTTTGTTTGACGTAAATGCCATGGTGCCTGCCCATCGATGTTCGATCTCAACGTTATCGTGATGCGGCACGATTACCGTGCGAAGCAAGTCTTCAAGTGCATCCTGTATTGTCGTCGTTGTTTCGTGCGATGTGGTTTGCTCAGTGGTAAAATCTATGTTGCGTCCGCCCCCTAGCAGCACCCTTTCTCCAAGACGGCGGAAGTAGTAATATCCTTCGTCGTAATGAAACGATCCCCTTATCCGAAGGTTGCGAAGGGGCTTCGTAACGAGTACTTGTCCTCTACCCGGAAGGATCTCTGGAATCAGATCTCTAGATACGAGATTCGGAATCCATGCATTCGCTGCCACCACCACATCATTTGTCGTTACCCTGACATCTCCTGACAGAGTGCGCACGGTAATCTGCGCGCCATCAGCGTGATCGTCGATGTGCAGCACTTCGGCCCCCGTCAGAATTCGCACTCCGAGCTGTGCGGCAATTCCCCAAAGTGTACGAACGAGTTTGCCAGAATCAATAGTTGCTTCGTGCGGTGTGCGTATTAGTGTTGCAACCTTGTCGCTCAAACCATACTGCATTGCAAGGGGTGTGCGTTCGACGAATGCCGCAGGGCCTAATATCGACTCGATGCAATTGTTTACTTCTTCAATCCGACGTATCGCTGGATGTTCATGCAGATAGATCTCGTGTCCACCGTCATCAACAAATCCGATATCAGCCCCTTTACATCGGCTTCGCAGGCGGGCCAAGCCCTCTACGCGCTGCCGAACGAGCTCGCACGCAGCATCTGTGCCAATCAGATCGATATCTGAGGCAATCTCACTTACAGAACCAAAGCAAGCAAATCCTGCATTGCGCGTTGACGCTCCCGTTGGGACAAGGCCACGCTCTAACACCAGAACGGTTTTTCCGATGTTGTGCTCAAGAAATTCTATGGCAGTTGAAATGCCGACGAGACCACCGCCAATCACTACGACGTCGGCCTCGAGCCAGGAGCTTTGCTCCCAAATTGAATGCATGCACAAACATACATCTGTAACTCAATTACCGTAAGTGGTTTCTTACACTGTAGACAACGAAATTTGGATGCCATGCACACACTCATGACAGATGAAGAACTCTTTGCCCTGGTTCGTGACCACAATGACGAACAGGCGTTCCGGAGTCTCTTTAAGCGCTACGACAAACGTCTGTATGCCTACTGTCTGCGTGCGCTTGGAAGCCCTGAAGAAGCTCAGGATATGTTCCAGACGATCTCGCTCACAGTGTACGACAAGCGACAGTCGTTCTCCGAAGGCTCGTTTGCGGCTTGGTTGTTTACGATTGCGAGGAATTTTTGCCTGAAAGCTCTACGTGGACGCAAGCACACAACGGAGTATTCAGACGAGATGATGCCTCCAGAAGAGCGCGAGCAGCATAGCAGTGACTTTATGCTGAAGCAAGCTCTGCACAACGCCATCGCACAGCTGCCGGAGGAGTTTCGCGAGGCTCTCGAAATGAAGTACTTTGATGATCTACCCTATGAAGACATTGCGAAAGCACTAGGAATAACGCTCTCACTTGCAAAGGTGCGCGTATTCCGCGCCAAGAAAATGATACAAGAACAACTGTCAACGATTATCAGTGAACTACGATGACGAATCAAGAACTACTCTTGGGCTTCCTTGATCGCTCGCTTAGTGAGGATCAGCTACTCGAATTTGAACAACGACAACTAGAGTCGCCAGAGTTCGCACAGGAAGTGCGTGAGATGCTTACCGTAGAGGATCTGCTTACGCAGTCTGCCCCGCGTGTGCGCTACCCACTCGAATTTCTCGCAAGCGTCGAATCTTCGGTTGCCGCCAAGGTTGTTGCTGGTGCGGCAGCCGCTGGAATCCTTGGTGCGCTTACCAAGAGTGTGTGGGCGTGGATCGCATCCGGTGCAGCAGTTGCTGTAACAGGCGGCGCGATATACTACGCCACACAGCATACACCCGAGCCGGCACCGACCCCTGCACCCTCTGCTCGAACAACAGCCGTGTCTCCTGCGCCCGCAGCTACTTCAGAAACACCTGCAGTAGTAGAATTCGAACCACCAGTTGCGGTAAAGAACGTAACAGGCGTTGATGTGGACGCAAAGGCAACAGCAACGAACTCGGTAGTAGATCAGCTCCGTGCAGATTACGAATCATGCGCCATAGGAAAAGACCCTGTGCGATGCAGTCAGCTCGCACTGCAGCTGGGACGCAAGTACCGTCAGGTGGGTCAGGGGGCTGATGCACAACAGTTCTTGCAAGCTGCTGTTGAACATGCACGTACGGCACGACTTGCACAGTTTGAAGTTGATGCACTTGGGGAGCTTGGCTTCCTCGCGAAGTCTCGCAGTGATCTTTCGGATGCGCGTGGCTTCTTTGAACGTGCAATAGAACGCGCAGCATCTGCCAAACTCACAACAACAAAATGGCAGGCCGAGTTAGATCAACTATCGAATAAGTAGCAAACAAGTTCACAACGCCTAATGTTGTGTGTGTGTGGAAGAGCGTCATCTGTACTACGGTTGGCGCTCTTCTTGTATGTAGGCCTTTGCCTCTCCTTCATAGAGCAGTAGTTCGGGTCCGACCAGCCCCTTCACAGCCCATGCAGGAGCGAGAATGGTCTTTTGTCCGGTCGACGCTGCCGCCTGCTGCTGCATTGCGGCATTACCTGCAATGCGCAGAATCTCCGTACGACGTAATGGGGTGGCACGTTCAGATGGACGCAGCGCTTTTGACGTAAGCTTCAGTACGGCTGGTTCACTCTGTGTGCTGGTTCCTTCGTTGTCCTGCAAACGAAGGATGAAAGACAACGAAGATCTCATCGCCACATCTGGAGACATCACATCGTTAAGGTCTATAGTAACCTCGTGTAGTTCTCCTGTGCTGTCGCTTGTCGAAAACTTCTCCTGTTTGTCTTGGATAATCGCAACGCTCCATGCTCGCAACCCAGCCTCGCTGATAGCATCTGGTGTTACCCGAACGTTGGGGAGTCTGGCTTCAACAAAACTCACCTGACCCTCAATAGGCAGAAGGAGTTTCCCGGTTGGATCAGAAATCACAACGCTAGCAGACATCACATCAGACTCATCGTCAACCAGTCCGCGCTCTGATGGCACAACAGTTATGCGAGATTCATTAATCGAGAAGCGCGTTCTGAGATACGATTGCACAGCACGAAGGCGCGCATTGCCAACAGCGGTATCGGAACTAGAGGTAAACACCTGAAGCTGACATGTACTCTGTTTCTGTTTGCGCATACGCTCACCAATGATGTTGAGCACATGATAATGCCAATGACTCTCTGTTGTAAGAGCCATACGCCCCTGAAAATCCGAAGCAGTCTCGCGTGCAAGCTGTACATACCTACTTGGAATCTCAGTGGAAGTGGAGTCGAACATCACGATCGGTACTATTGGTACAGTACGCTTTGCTACAATGCGGGTGGCAGTCAGTCGCGCCTTCTCTGTGATTGTTCCGTCATCATCAACAAACTGCAATGCTATCGAGCCTCGCAATACACTTGGGGGCTTAGGCACATATGTGCGATATGTCTCTTGAATTCTCCGATACAAAGAACCGTTGTTCTCAAGTGTGTCGACAACAACATTGGTCAATTCAGTTGTAATCTGCGCTATCCCCGCACGCAGCTCTACAAGAGTGTCGCGCTGCACAAGGGTTTCGAATATTCGATCTCGCTCTGCAATTGGTACCGATGCTGGCTGAATACTATCGATGGAGACCACGGTGTCGCGCTGCGCTCCAGTAGCACCAAATCGAACCCTAATGCCAACAGATGCATCTACTCCATGTATGCTATAGGCACCGTCATTTGTAACGGTAACTAATGCATGTTGAAAGCCTATGCGGGGGACGATATGTACAGTTCTATCAGATACGACAGGAAGTTCTGCAGATGCATGAATTGCAACAGAGGGAATAATCAATCTTGTATTGAGGATCTTGCCGTTGCCAGTTATCTGCTCTAGGCGTCCGTCTACAAAGGTCAATCCAGAGGGGTCAACAAACCTCATGGTCTGTGTGTATCGCGCACCTATTGGGATTCCAAGCGGTATGCTTGCCTCTACATTGAGCCATGCAGTAAGTGGATACCTGATTCTAGGCGTAATCGTGAGTAGCTCTACGCGGGCAGAGATATCATGCTGCAGTGTGGCGATGTATAACGACCCGTTTTCACGCGCAATTGGCGCACGTTCCTGTCCGCTGTATCGCATCGACACTGGAATGTATCCAACACCAATACCAAGCTGCGCACGTGTAATGTTCATCACATCCAGACCGACACTGAATGTTCCGCGTTGAGTAAAATTTGACGCCTCAGATGTAAACGTAATACTTTCAGGACTCGGTATGCCTGATACGTCGCGAAAAGAACTCATCGGTAGCCAGAGAAAGCCACCGCCAAAAAGTTCTATCGCATTCAACTGTGCTGCGCTCTCGATGGAAGCACAGCACAGGAACACCATAAGGAGTGAAACATATCGAGCACGCATCATGGGGCTTATTGAACTACGAACACCCGCACGGTGCTATTGATGGTACCACCTAGCGCACTCTCCACAATGCATCGCGCGTAATACGTACCCGTAGGAAGCACGATGTCTGCCGCGCCCGATGATGCTACCGTGAATTCTCGTGTTCCACCTCGAAGTGCTGATGTAAGATCTTGTCGAATCACTCCGAGCGCATCAATGATTACAAGACTTCCCACACCCTGGGCAAGGTTCTGTATTCTCAACGTCGATGCTGATACTACTGGATTGGGATCGATGTCGAGACCAAGCATGCCCTGCAGGGGATTCGCCAGCCGGGTACGTCCATCCGCGTAACGCCACACGTTTGTGATTCGCATCAGGGCGGTACCACCCACAAGTGTGTCGCTCTCTCCTGCTGCACGAGTGACCAGGCACGAGACTATGGAAAGAGGTGAATGGTCTGCATCACCCAGGGCAACCACGCCTTTAACTGTTGCGATGATGTCATCGCTGGCATTAATCACGATAGGTACGCCAGTAGCATCGATTGCCGTAGATAACACCTGTTGACCGCTCACAACAGCACGTTTCTGATTTGCCGATGGAAGAGGCACAAACACTGTCGGGTTGTATACAAGATCAAAGCGAAGCGATGTAAGTGTAACCGCCTCATCAATTGGATCTGTTGTGCGAGCGCGAATGCGAAGCTCTACCGTGTCGCCAATACGTGCATTGATCGTATCGGAGTCAAATGAGGCACGAAAGCGCACTGGACGTGCCGAAGCCTGCACATCAACAACGATCTCTGTAGAGTCTAGGGTTACATCTGCTGGCCCCTTTCGAACCAGCATAAAGATGGAACGGTCCTCAACCTTCGTTGTCGGATTCGCAATCACATTCACGGATATCTGTCGCGTGGTACTGGGGCTGGTTGGCGAGGTAATGTTAGCAGAGACGTATTGTGCAACAGCGCGTGGTTCGATGCTGTATGAGAAGTTGACGGTATATACCTTCTCTGGAAGTCCAACAGTAACAGTTCGGTTGGCGTAGTCTCCAGCAACCAGATCTCGCAAATCAAGCACAGAACGCTCTGGCATGTTCTTGCCTTTACCACTGACGATAATAAACGCCGTGTCGAGTTTGCGGCCCTGCCTGTCCTTTCGTATCAAGCCAACTGTATCGATGTACGAGCCTGCTTTGCTTGGTGAAAACGCCAGCACAACGGCAAGGGTGTCAAATCCCCTTCGCATCGGTCCCTGCGGTGTAAGGAGGCGGAAGGGGGCTAGTAGTTCTCCTGCATATTCGAAGTTGAAATCGTCATTGCGATTTACACGATACAACACAACCTGCTTGGCCGTGTCGCCCGTCATAACGCCGCCAAACTCAACCTCATCCGTACGCTCAATAACAAACGCGGTTCCAAACAACCGTACGCGGATTACATCAACTGAGGTCTGTCCTGTTTGAGGTATACGCTGAAGAATGATCTCATCGCGAAAATCACCAGATGTCGCAGGTGCAAACGCTACTTGCAGTTCTATCTCGTTTCCTTTAACCACAAGGTCGTTTGCATCGCTTGTGATCGTGAATGGCTGATTAGGAGACTGTGCAAGCTGATAATATCCTCCCGATGGGAGTTGATCCACCGTTAACCGCATTTCGCGGCGTGCACCTACGGGTATTGGCGCAAAGGTCATGATCTCCGTAAGCACCGGTGCCTGGGCCATTGCCGCAGTGGCTATGCCAGACCAAATGAGAGCGAGGAGGACAATCTTTTGCATATGTTTTCTGGTAATTAGAGCATGCATAGAATCCAGTGCACGACATATGGTTACACAGTATTACGGACTCTGTGCCGTAATGATGCATGTTTTATTAACCCAATCCTGCTGAACAACCTTACCCGATCCGCGAACGCGCACTTCATAGCCCGCAGCATGCAGCACGGTGATTGCCTTTCGGAGCGAAAAACCAACAACACTGGGCAGCGTAGACGTGTTCGCTAGCTGCTGAAACTCTGCGCGTACCGCCGAGCCCCGTTCAAGCCTCACCCCTTGTATCGGTGTCTGGCGCAGTACAAGCGGTCCAGCACCTACAGTATCGAGGCGCAAACCAAGCCGGTGTAGCACAGAATCAGCAGTGGAGTAGGAGAGCCCTCGAATGTCCGGCACTACAACAGAGTCCGACACGTTCGTTGCCGCTATACGTTCCTGCGTTGCTACATCAAGTTTGAGCATCGTCATGGTTTTCTGAACAATACGACGAAAGATGGGCGCTGCCGTTTGTCCACCATAGATACTTGCTGTTGGCCTGTCCAGCATCACGATCATCGCCACACGGGGCTTATCAGCAGGGTAATATCCAACAAAGGATGCCGTATAGTTCTTTCTGTCGTACTCGCCATTAGTTAACTGCTGTGCAGTGCCAGTCTTGCCTGCTATGCGCACGCCAGGAATTGCTGCCTGTGTGGCTGTGCCGCGCTCTACAACGCCAACGAGCATTTCCTTGAGTTGCTCTGCTGTGGATTCACGAATAACCTGACGCACCTTTTGTGGCGGGATACTGACCATCTCATTGCTCTTATCGTGCATAACAGCCTGAATGATCCGAGGCTGCATCAGTACACCATTGTTTGCAATGGCTGCATACGCACAGAGCACCTGTAAAGCAGTAGCACTTACTTCATACCCAAATGCCATATATGACTTTGTGGAGACATCAAACTCGTTCGGACGCTTCAATCTGCCGCGCACTTCACCTGGCAGATCAATGCCGGTTGGAATTCCAAATCCAAAATCTCTGACGTACTTATAAAACACCCTATCATCAAGTCTGCGCGAGAGCGTGGCAAACACAACATTGCTTGACTGTTCCAATGCGCCTTGAAAATTGGTTTGTCCTACAGGGTGATCATCCTTAATCACTGCACCACCAGGCATCTGTATCTCGCCCATGCCACCATCGACTGGGTCAAGACGACCTATCTTTCCCTCTTCAATAAGTGCTGCGGCTGTAATTGCCTTCATTGTAGACCCAGGCTCGTACTGGTCTGTTATCGAACGAATACGAATAGCATCATCCGTTGCCTGATCCAATCGATTTGGATGAAACGACGGATACGAGGCTATCGCAAGAACATCACCTGTAGATGGTTCTATGGCGATCACCGTACCCGATATCGCACCGTTTTCATAAACTCCTCGTGCAAGCTCTTGCTCAACAACGCGCTGCATTTCCAAATCGATGGTTAGTTGCAAACTCTTTCCATCGAGAGCCGCCTCGCGTTCCGGATTGATTCCTGGTCGCAAGCGACCCATGCCATCCCGCTGCATGACAACAAAGCCACTCTTACCCTTCAGCACTTCGTTGTACTGGAGTTCGATACCCGTTAGGCCGTAATTATCAACATCGGTCGTACCGATAACTTGAGCAGCAAGCGGACCATGTGTGAAGAGTCTCTTTGGCTCCTTCACACGAATCAACCCACGAATCTTAATTGTGTCCAGCACTGGAAACAGCACCGTGTTGATTCCACGCGCAAGCCACACAAACCGACCCTTAGCAGAACGTATCTTGTTCAGATAAACCGATGCTGGCTCTGTTCCCGTCGCCGCAAGTAACTGCGCCACGAGCTCCGGCTGCTCCAGCACCGTTGGGTCGGCGGCAAACGACGTCATCTTCATCATTGTTGCCATATCCCGTCCGTTGCGGTCCGTTAGTCTTCCACGCTCTGCCCGCAGCGGCACTTTGCTCTCGTACTGTTTCTTTGCAAGGTCCCGATAACGCGCACCTTCGATCACCTGCACAAAGAAGAGCCGACTAATGATCACAAGAAATGCCATACCAAAAAACAGCACGAGAAGTCCGGACTTCCATGCAATCGGGTCCTTAGGCTGTTCTTGTTCAATCATTTCTTTTGATCTGCTTCTATCACAACTGGTGCCTTAGGAGGAGGCATTAAATGAAGACGTTCCTGAGCTAACCGCGTAATACGTTCGGCCGACTGCAATCGATAGGTTTCTGTTTCCAGTGTTTTATTAACAGTCTTTACAGAGTCTAAACTTCGCTCCAACATCTGCTTCCTCTCAAGCAGCTTTCTTACAGAGATCACGTTACTCACATAGAGAATTGTAAACCCGGCGCTTACGAAGAGGAGAAAAAACACACTCCACCGGTTGAGTACATTGCGCCGCTCCACGATCACAACCGGTTCGGGGGTGGGCGGTACGTTCTCTTCCGCCATTAACGCACCTCTGCTCCTGGACCTATTTCGCTGTTAGCTGGCTGTACAAGCGTGAGAACTCCATCCGCATTTGAGGCAGCAAGTACCATGCCCTGCGACTCATGCCCCATAAGCTTGGCCGGCTTAAGATTGGCAACAACAACGATTGTTTTGCCCACTAAATCTTCAGGAGCATAATGCTTGGCGATGCCCGCCAGTATCTGACGCTTCTCCGTGCCG
>Ga0209229_10000550_pt1 | contig 15287 bp, 19 predicted proteins | sample SanBayMetagenome_FD_187466 | JGI IMG/M metagenome (GOLD analysis project Ga0209229, IMG submission 187466) | Freshwater and sediment microbial communities from dead zone in Sandusky Bay, Ohio, USA (SPAdes) (version 2) | ecosystem: Environmental > Aquatic > Freshwater > Lentic > Sediment... | reverse complement strand
GTACGGTTTAGGGGATAGAGCCGTAATGCTTTTTGATGAAGTTCACCGTTCCAATATGTCAAAAGTCGGCCCTGATGGTCAAGCAATCTTTAGGGCTGATGGTAAAGTGATGAAGCCAGAGACTTATTCAGATCCTAATCTTAGGCCAATAATAGAAAGAGACTTCTCCATATACAAAGAGAATGAAATACTTCAAGAGCTTGCTACAATGGCTAAACAAGAGAATGAAGATAGAATCGTTTCAAAGATTAAAAATAAACTCAACCTAATTGATAAGTTCTTATTCTGGCTTAATGATAAGATTGAAAAGAACCTAAAGAGAAAGATTGAAGTTAAATTTCCAATAAAATCATCAGACAATATTGTTGTAAATATTTATGGTGAAGATCATTTAGTATGATAAAAAGAAGTAAGTACGGAAATAAAAAATTAGAAGTGGATGGAGTTAAGTTTGACTCCAAGCTTGAGCTATTTTGCCACGACCTACTTACTAAAATGAATTTTGAATTTGAGTTTCAAAAAAAAATAATACTTATAGATGGTTTCAGATACAACAAGAAAGCAATAAGACCTATCACGTTAACTGTGGATTTTGTAGTCAAGCACAATGATATAGACTACTACATTGATATAAAAGGATTTGCTACAGATGTATCTAAGATTAAATATAAGATGCTACGTTATCAGCTTAAAGATAACCCAAAGACAGATGTATTATGGCTTCATTCACAAAGAGCTATAATACAATTTTTAACTAATTTAAAATAATAAAGATGAGTGTAAACAAAGTCATCCTACTAGGAAATGTAGGAAACGTAGAAATTAAGTCGTTTGACAATGGAGGTAAAATCGTTAACATCTCCGTAGCTACAACAGAGAGCTATAAAAAAGGCGAAGAATGGGTGAATAAAACAGAGTGGCATAGATGCTCATGTGGTATTCCTGCTGTTGTTGAACGTGCGGATAGAATCAACAAAGGTGATATGGTTTACCTTGAAGGTACTATCGTTACAAGATCATGGGAGAAAGATGGAGAGAAGAAAGAATCTAAAGAAATATCTTTCAACTCCATTCGAGTGATAAACAAAAATACAAAGTCTGATGAGTTTGAAGGAACAGCTCCAAAAGCTAAGCCAGAACCCAAGTCAGCTAAAAAAGTTCTTGAATCTATGGATGAATCAGATGATCTTCCATTTTAATCCATAACAAATGTCAAAATACTTAGTAGATATAACACCTGAAGATATGGGTGAAATAATACAGATGATACGCATACAGCATTTTAAGATGCACGTAGATCCATTCGCTGAAAAGATTGGTGTTAAACCTAAAGTATTGATACAAGTAGAAGAAGGGAGAGGTCCTCATGGGCTTCTCCTTCTTAAAAAGATTAGTGAAAAATTTCCTAGTATAGGTGTATCCTTAGAGGTAGAGTTTAAATAGCAGCCAAAACAAAGATTTTTTATGTAATTTGGCTGTAGTTCAATCTATAAATATCCGATTATCTACCTTGTTTTTTATAGGACTTCTTGTAGTGTTTAGATGTCTTTAACTTTGATGTCTTAGACTTAGAGTGAACGCCAGGTCTCTTAACCTTTGGCTTATCTAATTTACTACTTACTGTTATTTGCTTTGCCATTATTTAAAGAATTGACGTTTCTTATCTCCTCTATTCTTAGATTGAGCTTGTTTCTTGGTTTTGGTTTTGGAGATGTGACTTTCGTCCATCCCATCTCCATTACCATGAGTTCCTTTCTCTCTATTTATCGCCTGTAAAACAGCACGATACTTACGCCTAGCAGGAGTACTATGATATTCCTTATTGTACTCGTCTCTTTTCTTACGAGCATCTGGATTATCTTGATAGAACCTTGCAGTTCTACTATTTCCTTTCTTTGTACCTGCTAGTCTATTTCTCATTTCTTAAATCTTTTCAAGATAAGCTTTACTATTCTCTTAGCTATAAGAGTGCATATACCAGGCTTAGCATCAACCTTAACATCTAACCCCTCTGGAGTCTTCTTGATGTCAATGTCAATGTTCTTACCATCGTACTTAAACTCTTTGTTTAATTCGTCTTTAATGTATGTAACATCAACATCTTTAGTGTCAATGCTAATCTTTACATTCTTTCCATCTTTTTCTATATCCACATTAGGAGTGTCTATCTTAATTTTCTTTGCCATGATTAAAATTCATTTATTAAACATATTGATACTTTAGGTTGATCCTTAGCGATTCTTACCATCTTTTCATAGTCTGGATTGTTATTCAATACTAAACACCCCTCAGACCATCCACCAATCTTAGTAGCCACTTGTTGACTTCCCTTGTTGTAAGTAGCCCCATGGATATTCATAAAGATAATATTATCCATAATCTCTGTAGTGGGATTAGTCTTACCATCAGCTGTGTAATCTCTTCTGTAAGGAACTTTAGCTACTTGTCTAAGAGCTTCCATCTTACCCTTATGCAATCCATAAGCATAACAGTCGTAGTTCCATCTATCAGCCTCCATAACAGCTGTTCCTTTATTACCTTTGTTAGTAGTGCAAGATGTCACGAACTGAAATTTCTCCCCTCTCCATACGTAACACTTGTCGTCAAATTGATCATTAGCATCTTCATTAGATCGTACAAATAACAACCACATATCAGCTGGGATGTTTTTGTAGTTAGGCATTGACTTTACTCTAGCCAATAGCTGTTGGTCTGTGTAGTTTTTTACATTACTCATTTTCTATATTTATATATTACATACAAACTTACAATAAAAAACAAAATAAAAACAACTACACTCGTATTATCAAGTTCTTCTATACTATAAACTTCACGAATGTAATTAGCTTTTAATAAACTATCTGTTTGTGATAAGCCTTCTGCTTTTAATATACTATCTACGTACAAGTCGTTTTCCATCTTCAGGTAGTACCGCTAGTGAATCTTCTCTTTTAGGAATGATAGGTTCTTCTTTTTTGCCTTGACTTATAACATATTCACGACCTTCTAAACAATTAAACAATCTATCTTTTAAATCTTGAACCTCAAAATGAGTGTATCCTAACCATAAAGCAAGTACTCCTATAGCTCCATGCTTCTTTATCATTTCTAAAATTTGTGATGTTAAAGGTATCATATCTTATATGTTTAAGCAAATTTAATACAAAAAAGCTTACTGTGTATTTTTACTTATTTAAATTAATATTACACTTGCCTTCCTAAAGTTGTTTGAAATGCTTGTACTGCTGTTGTCAAATTTGTTATTTCAGTTGCTGTTAACGTGTCTCCTAAATATTGAAAAGCATATTGTCTTGAATCAAAAGTATTTGCAGTATTTCCAGGATTATTTCTTGCTCCAACATATACATTCAAATTTGCAGATATGTTATTTGTGCCACCTTGTGTAGCTAACTGTATTCCATTTCTATAAATTGCTTTTGTGTTTGCAACTGCCGTTCTTGAAATAACAAACATTCCACGAGTATCTGAAACAAAATTACCAGCACCATTACCTACAAAATCATTAACTGCGTAATAAGTGTTATTATCTGTGAATTTAATTGCTAATTGTAAACCATTAAACGCACCATCAACCGCACCAAATGAAGCTCCTGAAGTAATAGCATTAGTTCTTGAATAAGACCCTGCCGAAATATTAGTACTTGTATTATTTACTGAAACATTATAATTAGTATTTCCAAATCCATTAACACCTCCAAACAAAACACCGTTAGCAGAATGTGTAACTCCTCCATTCCAAGTAATTTGAAATTGAGCAGTATTACGCAAATTATAAGAATGAGCCGTAGCACTACCCCCAACATAAGGGTAAATTGCCTTCATCTTTGTCCAAACGCTATACCCTTTCAAGTCAACCACTAAAGTATTAATAGCACTTGATATAGTAGCATCAGTAATACCAGCAGCAGTCAAGAAGGCTTGAGCATCTGGATCAATAGAAGCAACAGTAGGAAGTATTATATTACACCCCTTAGTTCCTGCACTTAACACCTTACCTAAATAAATACTCGCTCCCATTAATATGTTTTATTTAAAATAAATATATCACTAAAAATGCTATTACCTGTGTTAGCCGCTCCCCATTCTACTGTTACATCAAGTGCATTAGCTATAGTAGTATCAAAGGTAGTAGAGTTAACTACATTAAAAGCAAAACCTTGAACGGAAGCATTAGATGTCTTAGCATAATGAAATGTACCTAATGTAACTATAGAAGCTACACCAGGTCCGCCTAGTTGTCTAACAGTAAAATCTATATTCAAAGAGAATACATCATTAACAATATTAGTAATACCTATAGCAGTACTATCTAGTAATACAATAGAACCAGCCTTAACTCTTATTCTTATAGTCTGATTATTAGCAGCATTTAATACACCAGCTGTAATAACCCTAAAGCTATCACCTACTTTAAATGCATTAGCAGGTACAGATAAGCTACCTACTCCTCCGTTAATTAGAGATGTCTCTACTGTAGTATTAGTAATAGGAGTACTGTTTGCTGTTTGAGCAAATAAACCTCCTGTTATAGTATAAGGATTAGCAGATAATATGTTTATTTGTGTACTCATTCAAAAGGTGGTGGTGTTGGTACTGGATTATATGGTATCAAATCTAAATCCTTAACCCATAAAAAGTCTGGATTAACACATTGTTCCATCTCCTCAATAGAGATAACCCATTGATTATCAGCTGTTATGATAGGATTAAAAAAACTGTCTTGTGCATACCATTGACCGATTAATTCGTCTTTTTGTAACTCAGTAAGCAAGCCCACATAAGTTAGTCTTTGTTCTTTTGTTAATTCGTTTAGTTTCATACGTTTCTATTTAATGATGTTTGAAATGTTTGTACTCGTGAATAATAGTTATCAATTTCAGTTTGGGTTAAAGCATCACCAATAAAATTAAAGGCTGTTTCTCTGCTACTATAATTATAACCTCCACTTGTTCCACCTCCTACCCAAATATTTTCATTTGTAATAGTTCCAACAGCTTCTGTTTCTGAAACATTTAAAGTTATATTACCCCTCTTATGTAATGATTGAATACCAGAATTTCTAACTACTGAATAAAAACCTCTTGAATCAGTATTTGTTGGTGCTGGAGCTATAAAAGTATCACCCATAGCACAACCATAATAAGTACCACCAAAAGACGAGAAAATCAACATCCCTTGTCTTGAACTTCCTGTATCACCCGCCCCCATATCAGCTCCTGTTGTTGCATTGTTAGTTCTTAAATAACAACCTATTGAAGCATTTGATGTACTTGTAAAGTTTGTAGTTTGATTAAAATAAGTATCAGCATAAGCATTTGTTCCGTTTGGAGTAGCTCCTGTATTTGAATGTGTCCATCCACCACTAAACACTAACCTAAATGCTGCATCAGTATCTAAAGGATTCTTAAGATTGAATTTATGAGTAGTTGCCGTACCTCCTACAAAAGGATAAATCGCTTTCATCTTAGTCCACAAGCTATCAGCTTTTAAGCCTATTACTAAGTTGTTTATTGCGTTAGCTTCTACTTGGTCTTGTATATTAGCAGCCGTTACAAAAGCCTGAGCATCTGCATCACTTACTGTTTGAGTACCTATTGAGCGTCCGATAGTTGTTTGAAATGCTTGTACCGCTGTGTAAAAGTTAGCTGCTTCGGTGTCTGTTAATCCTTGACCTATTGAGGCAAAAGCGCACTCTTTTGTTGAATAATATAATGCACCACCTTGATTTACAGCACCTAAAAATATTGTTCCATTTGGAAGTGTATTTGAAGCAACTGAACTATTTACAACTTTAATTCCATTTTTCCAACCATTTATGACATTTGAAGCTGTTCTATTTCCTATATAAAAACCTTGAGAATTTGAATCAGAAAAACTTGAAGTTGTTACATTTTGATTAATAAAAAAATATGTTATTCCTGAAGTTCTTAGTTCAAGTAAATCATAAGAAAAACCAGGATACGTTCCTATTTCAACTTCAGTTCCGTTACTATTAGTTCTTGAATAATAACTTAAATGATGAGAATTCAAACTACCTGTTACACTTGGGTTATATGAAGTATTTGCATAGGCATTTGTACCGTTTGGTTTTGCACCTGTGCTTGAGTGAGTCCATCCACCGATAAATGTTAATTGAAAATTAGCTGTATTTTTAAGATTATAAGAGTGAGCTGTTGCCCCTCCTCCAAGCATAGGATATATTGCATCAAATTTTGTCCAAATAGAATACCCTTTCAAGTCAACTACTAATTGATTAATAGCAGTCTGTTGAGTAGGGTCTGTTATTGCAGCCGCTGTTATAAATGCTTGAGCGTCTGGATCAATAGCAGGAGCTAAAGAAGCCAAATAAATACCTGTATTTCCACCTAAGATAACAGGCATAGTTATGCAACATATATGATTATAAACTCAGTTCCAGTTGCATCATAAGCAAATGAAGTAAAGTAATTATTTACAGCATCAGCAGAGAAGTTTAATACCTCACCTGGTTTAATATTGTCAGTTCCACCTAATACATCTCCGTTAGCAGCTCCTACATTAGCAACTGATACAGAATAGAAAGTAGCAGCTACAGAGTTCACATTACCAGAACCAGTAGGTCTTAATATATTAGTAGTTCTAGAAGCACCAGTTTGATTAGATGCTAAAGCAACAGAGATAGAATTAGCCATAGTCTGTTGACCTTCATTAGGCAAGCTAAGAATATCTACCTGTAACTCACCATTAGCATCAGTCTTAATCTTTCTGTTTGTAGTACCATCCCATCCGTACACTAAGATGCTATCATTAGCCTCGCTAATCTGTACCTCTATAATCTCAGCTAACCAATCTCTAATATCAGCTAAAGCAGCATTAGCACCAGTTAAATCATTCGTCCATGTAACAGGAGAAGATACCTCACTCAAATAAATCCTTAAAGAATTATTCTTATCGTTAGCTATAAAGTTTATAGCAATGTAATAATTACCAAAAGCATCTACAGCTCTACTTACAGATTTAATAGACCTAACAGCATAAACATCTAATACACCATTGTTATTAATGTTTAACTGATTGTCAGTATTGTTTACTATTATACTCATTTTAATTTATTTTAATCAACAATTGGAACAAAATATAGAAATACATCATTTACGCTACATCCATTGTCATCAGTAACGACAACCTTAACTAATCCAGAGCTAGCAATTGGACTTCCCCCATCAATAATCGTAACAGTATCAGTCGTTGAAGAACCATCTATCTCTATCCCTACAACATTATCTGCAATACTCCATTGATATGTATAAGGACCTACACCACCAGTAGCATTTACTGTAAGTGTACCATCCTCATTCAATGATATTAACGCATGTAAAGGACAAGTAGGTATCTCACATAACTTAACTAATATAGCATCTATCACTTGTTGAATGCCATAAGTACCAGGCTCTAATCCAATACAGTTCTCAATACCTATTACAACACTTGTCATAGTATCTAACTCAGTAACCATATTAGTAGTGTATTGCTCTAACAATCCTAATACATCACATAATGTAGCATCACATGGTACTTCTAATACATTAAAAGTATTACAGTCAAATACAGTTATGTCAGAAGCCTTATTAGGGCAGTTATCTGAACATGAACAATTTGATCCTAAATTTCCGCAGTTAGTACAGCTCATATCTTAACAGTTACAGTTTTCATTTAAATTATTTATCAAGCATTGTTGCTCCTCATCACATATCTTACCATAAGGTAAACACCACAACACATCAAAGATTAAATGTTTCCTAAATAAGTCATCCCATTCAGTGCCACACTTTAATCCAAAAATCTCTTTATTTCTTATTGAAGAAATTTCTTTTACAAAGATAGCTTTCTTTTTCTTTAGTAAATTTCTATTCTTAGGAGTATCGTAATCACAACAGTCAAAACACTCAACTCCTTTTATAGAAAAGTTCAATGTAGTCTCTCCAATTACATAAGGGGTATATGCACCATAAGGACAATCACCCGATGATGTTGTAGTAGAAACGATTATATTACAAGTATTTACTGCCATATATTATATGCTAAATCTTCTTACTGCACGAACACTAAGGTAATTTAATTTGGGGGTAAAATTTATATCCGAAGTAACAAAAAAAAGAGTAAATGCTAGAGCATCATTCAATTGTGTACTGCTCCAATAATTATTATAACCTAAAGGATTAAATCCAGGTACAACACCTTGATTTAAGTTTATTAAAAATCTATTATTAAAAATCATACTGAGTTCATCAATAGCAGGAAGATACCAATCATTTTGACCATTATTAGTGCTTGCGTTACAAAGTTGGGCAGCTGTACCAACAGCAGCACCTGCCGCTATCATATTAGCGGTATTGGTAAATCCATCCCATGTACTTTCACAGTTTCCAACATTTATTCCATCTAATCCCCATTGAGCGCCACCTAAATCAACAGTATCAACAACTAAATAATTTTGTACTATACCTGATTCTGGTACTCCAAACGCTGTTGTAGATAACCATCTATGAAATATGATACCGCCTTTTGCTGCTACATATTGTCCTATCTCGTAAGCAAATGAACTAGATGCACCAGCAGGGCCTTGAATACCTTGAGGACCTTGAGGTCCTGTAGCACCTTGAGCAGCTAATAAAGCCCAGTTAGTAGTATCAGTAGCTGGATTAGAAACTGATGGGCCTACAGGATTAATACAGAAATAAGATGCTCCACCAAATCCAACAGCATCATTTATATTATACGTTCCACTAGCAGACCAAGATCCCTGCCAAAATAATCCAATAGGACCTACAGGGCCAGGTACTCCTTGAGGACCTTGAGGACCTTGAGGACCAACGAATTGATTTCCTGCTATCTTCTTAGATACAAATACCCCAGCTCCTTGACTTTCAGAAACTTCAAATAAATCCGCATTTCCTAATGGGGCTGTCTTTAATGGTAAATCAGTTATTTTAATATCCATGGTTATTCTATTATTCTTAAATCATTATTATTAGTCTCTCTATATATTCCATCTTCAGTTATTCTATATGAAGCGCCACAATCAGTTGCAATCACCCAATTTGTTCCGTTGAAATAAACATAATATTCATCTCCCTCATACAAAAATACATAATATTGCTTTCCGTTATATCCTAAAATATTTCCGTACTCATCATATTCAACTTCAGCTGTATATTCTACTCCATTAATAGTTACTATTAACTCTGTATCACAGCAGCCACAATCAATAGTTACAGCTTTCATGTCGTACCCTGTAACACCTAAATCAGTAAATGAGAATCTAGTGTCAAGACCTCCAAATTCAGATATATATTGCCCATAAGGACATGTGTTACTATTAAATAAATAACCAGCAGGTAATCCCGATGTCTCATCAAATAAAGTCCAGCAATTAGTTCCAGCAGGCGCACCAGCAGATATAGGAGCTTCACCCCAATATATAACATACTCTAATACAGGACCAGACCAAGAGCTAAAAAATTTATAAGCCTTTTTACCGTTTATGTAATCTCCATCCCAAGTAAAATAAGTATCGAAAGCATCAGTTACATTAAAAGATACAGCTATACAATCTAAATCCCAACAATTACTTACAGGACATTCATCAGGGCCTAAACCATATAAAACACCCAATACAATATTTAATTCTAAATCTTCATTGTAATAAGACATTTCCCATCTGCTAAGAAGAGAATTATAATATATAGTCAATGTATATCCAGGACCAATAACAGGAGCAAATGCAGTAGAACCAGTTACTTGATAATAAGTGCCACCTTCGCCTGTAAATATATCAGCATTAATAGTTTCTACTAAAACACCACTCGTATTATATATACTAAGAGTAATACCACAAAGACATTGTGATGATTCTGGGCATGTGTTAGGTGTCGGACAATTACAACTCATTAGTTACAGCAACAAAGTGATTTTAAAACATCCATGTGATCTTGAGCATTATCCCAGTCAAATCCACATGCAGCAAACTCCAATCCATCCATCACTACTCTCATCTTCATAGCCTTCATAAAAGCCATGTTATCACACATACTCTTACAAGGATTCTTCTGAATACCACAGAACGCATCTGCTACAGCTTGTCTATAACAATCCTCAATAGAGATACAAAGAACTACAATCCTCTGCTTACTACAGTAACGAGTAGCATCACAATCAGAAGTCTCAAGATATAAAGTCCAGTAGTCACTATTAAGAGGATCTGCTGGATCTAAATTTGTAGATGATGTAGTAGCTTGATACAACTTACCATCTCTTAAAACGATTGGCTTTAAAAATGATTGGTAATAAACATCCGATCTCCAGTTAGGATAAGTACATAAATCAACAGCATAAATCCCATCAACATCTGCACTTGTAAACGTGTACGTAAAAGTATTGTTAGAAGCTAAATGAGAAGGTATAATGTTATATGATAAACCTTGCTGAGCCATTGGGTAGGCAGTAGGATTATTCGTTCTTACATCAGCTGTAATTAGCTGGAATGTTGAACCGTCACCTCTTGTAATAGTTATAGTCCTGCTAGTAAAGTCAGAAGACAAATGCCCTGGCATGTCACTATCAACATAATTAGAAGTATCCTTAAATGTGATTTTTTTACAGTCGCAAGATAGCTCTAAAGAACTACAGTTATCAACTAATAAAGAAGCTTTAAAATTATTCATCTCAATTTATTGTTACAAATTTAACATTTTTTATAATATATCATTTTTATTCAGAATCATAATCTGCCGTTCTTTTAGGCCTCTTACGTCTAACTCTAATTCTTCCTACCGCCTCTTTACCTTGATTTACGTTCTTTCTTTTCGATGGAGAACTAATAGGGCCTCCTGGTTTTGCAGGATATATTTCATAATATTCTTCTGGCTCGCCAAAGAAATCAGAGTAATACTTAAATAATTGATTGTCTTTTTTGTAGCTTATAGCATCAAAGAATTGTTTAGGAATGTTCTCTGAGAATGGTGGTGCTGATACAGTAGTTCCTGCTCCTTCACCATAAAGAATCTCAGTTAAAGTTCCATTGTCATCTATATAATTTGCTATATCTCTATATAGATTCATAGGCTTATCTATACCAAATCCTTTTAAGAATCCATCCATACCAGTTTTACCCATTCGATCAAACTTACTTTGCTCAGAATACATCTTTTTGAAGTTTTCTATAGCTTCTTCTGTATTATCAATGAATCCAGTTTTAACCGCATTACTAGTTAAGTAATCCATTTTTTCTTCTTCTGTTAATGCGTTAAACTCATCTAATTCACTTCCTTTTAACTTAAATCTATTAAAATAATCTTTCTTCATATCTTCTGTTAAGAAATCCCAATTGCTATCCGCCATAGCAAATGAAGACATGAAATCAACAAGACTATTTATAGTTTCTCCTTGAGGTCTTTCATTAAAATAATCTCTTCCTCTCATTTCATTTAACACAAGATTAGTTGCATATCCTAATACATACAATGACTGAATTTGAGACATAACATTATCTGCAATTAAGTCAAATCCAACTCTTTGTAACATGTTTTCTTTTGCTTCTTCATCCTCCTCATCATATACATCCATCAATGTTAATAATGAACCAGACATTAAACTAAATGGAATACTTCCTATTAATGTATAATACAATGAATCAGCTACAGCTTGAGTTTTTTCTTCTTTAGTTAAGTTTTTCCAATCTTGAATATCTTTTGCTGCTTTTACAACTTTTTTACCCATAGAGTTTTGCGCACTAACAAATGGTACTATAGCCCTATACTTAGGATCATAAGTAGATGTAGATACTATAGATTTGTCAATAGCTGGCTGTTGAGTTCTTTCTGTCTCTTCAAACCATCTTCTAAGAGCAAAATCTTTAGCTTCTTGATAATCATTACCATTTTCTTTTAATCTCTTTTTAAATTGAGCCATAGCAAATGCTCCACCACCTAAAGGAGTAGATGTAGCTAAGAAGTCACCAGCTTTAATAGGCGATAATGCAGCAAATACAGCAACATCAACAGCTCCTTTTGTATATTCATTAACTATAGAATTTACACTAGCTTCTATAGCTTTCATGTCTTGGTTAGAAGCTCCTTTGAATCTTTGCCATAAATATGGATTGTCTCTATAAAAATCTAAAGCAAAGTCTAGTTCAGTTTTACTTGTAGGAACAACAGATGAAATAATTTGTAATGGATTAATTCCATCAACCCATCCAGCGTTATAATAGTTTATAAATGCAGATGCCTGTTGAGGAACGGCTTTTAATCTAAACCATAATGATTTAATAGCCACAAAGTTAGCGAACTTATCCATTCTAGTATTATTAAATGGAGTTTTATCCGTATAGATAACCTTCATTAAATCAACTAAATCATCATACTTATTAGCATCTTTTAATTTCTCTAATATTTTAGGTCTATTAATATCAGATAATAATGTTCTTGAGTTTTGAATAACAGGTATAAATTCTTTAGCGTGAACCATAGAATCAACATATCTGTTATACATGTCATAAGAGTTAACTAATTCAAAAGCTCCATTATATTCAGGCTCTCTATGCTTCATGTTAGGAGCAATCATAGATATAGATTTATTGCTAAATCCTTCTAAGTCTAATTCTACAGATTGAGATGTTCCTGCTGGCTCTGGCCAATAATAACCTTTGTCAAGAGGCATTTCATAAAGCTGCTCTATAGTAGGACCAAACTCTTCTCTAAACTTCTTGTCATACATATCTCGTAAGAACTCATAATAAGCCATTAACTTAGGATCATTTTCAACAAGTTCTTTTACTTTATCTGTATCTATGTGATTCTTAGATTTTAATCTGTCAATATTCTTTTGAGCTTTTTCTTTATCTGGATTGTTTATTAAACCATAAATATGTACAGCTTGATCTCTATTTATCTTCTTAGGCTTAACACCTTCTAAGCCAGACACATCTGTTGTGATACCGCTATCTTTAGATAAGTAATTTATACCAGCATTAAATCTTCCAAATATATTTTTAACGGCATTTCTATATTCACCTTTAAACTTAGCTGTATTTTTAACCTTATTGTAAATAGCTATTCTAGTTGGATTTATTATATTTTCTTGAGTCCATTGTTTAAGTTCTTTAGATCCTCTGCTTATATCTTTCATATAGGTATCTAAATCCCTTATAGCTCCCATCGTTAATTGTCTGAATCCTTTAAGAGTTCCTTTTCTTTCTTCTTTTTGTTTCTTAAAGTCAGCAGACTCATCTAAATAGAAGTTTGTTCCAGAATAGTCGTCATCTGGATTTTCTTTAGCGTATTTCTCAAACTCTCCTTTACGCATTGTTTGACCATTTACTACTACGACTCCATTGTATTTATTCATAAAGTCAAGTATCTCTTCTTTAGTGTCAAGAGTGGCGTTAGGATCAGATAATGCTTCAAGAATAGTAGCTTCTCCAGACTTTTTAACTTGTCTTTCTGCTTTTGTTTTTCCTTTCTTTTCAGCTTTACCTTGTTCTTGTATATTTTTTATTTGTTCTTTTAACGCATCTAATTCTTCTTGAGTTTTAGATTGAAGATTATCATTGTCAAATAATCCTTGATCTCTCATCTCTCTTATTTGACGTTGAGCATCTATAGATATTTTACCTTTTCTAGCTCCAGTCCTTCTGTTTTTAGCAATCATTTTAGAGCTGGTAGGCTTAGTCAATTCTATTATATCTTCTATTGTTTGTTGTCTAGTTTTTTCTAATTTTTTACCAACTAAAGCATCAATTTTATCTAAAGCCGTTTCTAATCCTTTTTCAGTTTTAGCTCTACTTAATCCTTTCATTAATTTATCTACTTCAGCCTTAGAGTAAGAATCTTTAGGTAAATTTTCTTCAGCGTATTCTTGTATCCTCTGTTTAATGTCTTGAAGATTTTCAATTATTTTTTTGCCTGCCTTATCACCATATTTAATTTGCATCCTTAGTAATTCACTTTCACTAAGTCTTATATTTTTTTCTGGTTTAGCAGTTCCTGTAACTTCTGAAACTTTTTCTTTAAATTCTTTTGCTTTAGCTCTTTCCTCTTTAGATACAGTTTCTTTAGATACAGTTTCTTTACCTTCTTTAATAGGAAACATTCTATTCATTGCTTCATTATAATCAGCAGCAAATTGTTGTCTTTGTTCCTTATCTAAAGCATTATACCAAGCTGATTCTTTTACATTCTTAAATCCTTCATCTATTGCTTTTTGTAATGCTTCAGGACTTTTATCTGATTTAGATACGTTATCTTTAACTATTTTAGTAGAGCTATCCCATACATTTCCAAAGTCTTCAGATGGATCTATATTGTAAAAACTAGGAATCAATTTGTTTAATTTATCTCTATATTGAGAAATAAGCTCAGCTCTTTGTTTATTATCAGTAATAGCTTTGTATTCATCTGTATTTTTTAAAGCTTTTATACCGTCATTAATAGATTTTCTAAAATTACCAACAGTAACTCCACCTACCTCTATAGCTTTAGCTACAGTTTCTATTGTGCCATTCCATATCTTATCAAATCCAGGTAAAGGAAGAGCCATAGCAGTTCCTTTTTCCATTTTACCTGTTCTCAAATAATCAGCTAGATTCTTAGCAGCAACAGCTTCTCTTGTAGGTTGTTTAGCTTCTTCTTTTACTTCAGCAATAGGTTCTGTCACTTTTTCTTCTGTTTTTGTGACAGTTTCAGTAGGAGTTGCTGTTTGTGGGGCCTGATCATCTAACTCTTTTTGCATTTGAGCAATACGCTCTTGTCTTTCATTTTCTTTAACAGAGTCTATTTTAGCAGTAGATTCAACTTTTGGAGCTTGTGTTTGCTTTATAACTATGTCTTGTTGTTGCTCAATAGTCATATTGGATATATCAGCCTCTGTATATCCCAAGTTTAATAATTCATTTTTAAATCCAGCTGGAGCATCAAATGTTAGCTCTTTTGTTTTACCTAAACTAATAGATGGTATATTTTCAGCTTGTGGAGTTTCAGTAGGGGTTACTTCTTCAGTCTTAACCTCAGCAACAGGAGTAACAGTTTCCTCTGTCTTAACTTCAGCAGCAGGTTGAATAGCAGAAGGAATCTGAAATGACTTAGCCAACTCTTCATTAGGCTTAATACCTCTAACCTTTACTTGATTCTCAAGCATTACCTTGTCAAGATAACCCTCACTTAAAAGTTTCTTGAACTCGCTTTCAGAGTAGATTCTATCATCTCCTGCTATCTGATATTCACAATCCG
>Ga0209229_10000548_pt1 | contig 15310 bp, 23 predicted proteins | sample SanBayMetagenome_FD_187466 | JGI IMG/M metagenome (GOLD analysis project Ga0209229, IMG submission 187466) | Freshwater and sediment microbial communities from dead zone in Sandusky Bay, Ohio, USA (SPAdes) (version 2) | ecosystem: Environmental > Aquatic > Freshwater > Lentic > Sediment... | reverse complement strand
TGGGGGTTTGTGCCGTTCCATGCTTGTAAGTGCTTGTATTATATATATTATATTATTATTATTTATTTATTATTTAGTAGTGTTTTTGCAAAATGTTCCAATGTTCCAAGTTTTTTTAAGGGGGGGGGTCTCCTTTTTTAAAATTTGTTTGCACTGCGAAAAACAAGGTCTTGCTTTGTAAAACTTTGAAAATCTACCCCCCTACCCTTGCAACGTTGGAACATTGGAACAAATGAATATAATCAAGCACTTAGGTTGGAACATTTTTTGGAACATTATGGAACATAGTTGGAACAAAGTCTATCTTGTAAGAATATCATCAACCATACTATCAACTAAGAAACAAATTCACCACAACGTGAATGACTAATTAAACTTCTTGACCACGCAACCACGCAATAACGACGTCGACGACACATAACTGGTTTCAATATGGGTAGGGATATAATTAAACGAAGTGGCAGGCAAAGGGTAGCTACGCATGAGCCATACATATCTTAATACACGCGCGCGCTATATAACTGGTTTCAAAAATTAGGCCCAAAAAAAAGGGAACCCGAAGGCTCCCTAGTTTATTACTTAGCTAACCATTTTCTATTGAATTCTGATATTGCTAGAACCAATTTCTTTTCGTCGGCTGTTTCATCTACACGCGCCTTTGCATTAGCGCACTTCTTTTTAAGGCCGTCCATTGTATCCTTAACAGTTTCCGCAAAGGATTTTGTGGCGCCACGTTCGCGCGTTTTACCCTCGTTCTTAATTTCACGCACCGCTTTTTTAAGAGCGTTAAGAGTATTCGAACAATACTTGCTTATTGCATCACGCGACTCTTTTAAGATTGAATGTAATTGCGGATTGCTAGTCCTTAATGCACCGAACGCTTGTGGCGTATAGGCCATGATGTTATCTACTGAGCGGATATACTTTGCGCCCTCAAACTTATTAAAAGCTAACTCATCAACTGGAATATAATTTCCCGACTCAATGACAAAATGCTGTTTATGTTTGGGTTGATTTTCCGCGACTCTTAATAGATAACCCGCGTTGAGTTCGGCCTTAACTTCATCACTTACTTCTTCATCAAAGTTTGGATAACCCGCATATACTTCACGCGCAATGCCTTTGATACTGTCAGAAAATGACGCTTGATTATAACCAATTTGTTTCATGTTTAAAGTTTTCATATAACACCTTTTTAAAATACAGCAAAATTGCTGTGATTGTTTTATCTCATAGCTGAGAGGATATGTAAAGTTTCAGGGCCTAGTGAATGACTAAATAACGACCATGCGACCGCGCTCAAAACGTCCGCGACGACACATAACTGGTATCAATTCGCTAGGCGCAAAAAAGAAGGGGGCTACGCGCCCCCCGTTGGTTACATTGATTGTTGTATTGCTTTAGGCATTGGACCATCGCAGGACTTACATACTACTTCCAATGGTGTTGCAGGTCTTGCTCCACAGTACTCACAACGTTCATTACCACATGTGGACTCAAGCCATACGTTTTGCTCATCATCATAATAAGCGTCATACTTAGCGTTATACTGTTTCATACTACTCTCCTATTAAGAAGGGGGCCGAAGCCCCCAGTTGGTTATAATACTTCTACTATCTTACCTTCTAACATTCTCCTTCTTATCTCGTTGATGATTTCATAAGCTATATCAAACGACGGCTCTGTTACATCCGAGTTATTCCATAAGTCATCCTCCATCAAACCTAAGAAGTCAACCAGCTTGTTATGCCTTGCTTGCCCTAATGTTGTAGGGAATAAATCTAGTTGTGTTGTATACATACTAATCTCCTAGTTAATACCAAACAGATGTTGCTTGGTTGAATACTTTATCTCACAGGTTGAAACATATGTAAAGTTACGAGCCCACCTATACCCCACCACCCCAAAAAGAAAATGGTTCCATGGCTCGTGTATCTCTCTAAGATTTACACAAACGACTACTCAATTTACAAAACCGCCCCCTTGTCTTTAAACTTGACAAACTAAAAAATATTTCGCAAAAAATTTAGAAAAGTTAAGGCACAAATAAAAGTAAAATCAAGGACTTAGGGTAAACAGGGTGTAAAGTATGCTTTACAAGGTTAGAATTAAATGCAAAAAAGTAATATATTGACTATTTAAATGGTTGATACAGGGGGTTTTGGGGTCTATCGACTATTATAATGTGTAATATACTACACAAAGTTTTCACTCAGAACCACAAAGTCCTAACAATGAATGAAAACTAGATTGCTTTTGGATCGAAGTTGTATAACTCGGAGTAGACTGCTTTAATACGAAGGAATTTATCACCATGTAAATGGAAGTCATCATCGCCCCGAACATAAAGAGCTAGGTGTACCATTTCATGAAGGAGTGTTTGGAAGATAGTGGTGAAGTGCCCGCATGCATTAGAACTAATTTGTATCTCCATCTCTTCTTCGTCAAAACAACCATAGATATCAGGGTTCTTAATGACTTTGAATTTAACTTTAGAAGACTTAGGCATAGGAAGGGTATTGAAAGGTGCCATTTGGCAGGCCATGTTGTATAGAATTTCTAAATTCTTTTTAGTTAACGTGGTTTTCATTCGGATATTATACTAAATAACTATACACAAAAGATAAAAGTAGGTTAAAATTAAAAAATAGCTGCAAAAATAATATCATAGGTGACACAGCAACCCATGCAAACACAAAATAATGAAGAAAATCAACAACTTGACCAAAACTCTGTGGTCATGTACCCCAATATAGACGAAAACGTACCTATTCCTAAGAGCGCACGCGACGCTTTACCTGATTTAACGAATGAAGAAGAGATAGAGATGTTAGCTAATACAGTTAAACTTCTTGCAGACTTAACCGGACAGCAGATCCAGGCTACGCAAGATGATATAGATGAGGCAAAAACAGTCATTAAGACCATGATTAAAGAGCCTCAGACTAAATTACAGCTTAAAAAATATAAAAATGCCACATTAGCAAGCTTAGCAGGGATGGTAGCTGAGTTAGATGCACAAGTCGTAGATGAGTTAAAAGATTTAAAGACGTTTGTAGTCAATGGTCTAATCCGTGAAGCAGCTACTGCAGATAAACCTAAAGAAAGAATCACAGCTCTTCGAGCTATTGGGGATATTGATGGCGTAGATGCGTTTAAGAAACATACTGAAGTAGTTCATAAGAGTATGTCGATGGATGACATTGAGGTAAGGTTACAGACATTAGTAGGCAAGCTACAAAAACGACTAGATGAAAAAGAAGTTTCAGGTGAAGTTGTAGAAAATGGTGAATAACACACAAAAGAAGTTAACGCCTGAAGAGATTAAGAAGGAACAAGAGAAACGGGTACTATCACTTATTAGGTTTCTAGGTGCACATAAGCACCACTTGGCTACAGAAGAAGCTAAAGAAGTTGATGCACTATTAGAACTGACAGATGGTAAGATAGTACAAGATGTAGGCAGTACAAGTTTTTTAGAATTTATACAACATGTTTATCCAGGTTATATGGTAGGAGCACATCATGCTAGGTTGGCTAAGATATTTGAAGATATTGCTGCGGGAAAGAAGAAACGAGTTATTGTTAACATTGCGCCACGCCACGGGAAGTCGGAACTTATTTCCTATCTTGCGCCAGCATGGTTCCTCGGTAAATTTCCTCACAAAAAGGTTATTATGGCGTCTCACACAGCTGACTTGGCAGTTGGTTTTGGTCGTCGTGTCCGTAATTTGGTGGGTTCAGATGCGTATAAAGATATATTTCCGCAAGTAGAGTTACAAGCTGATAGTAAATCGGCATCACGATGGGGGACAAACTTTAATGGAGAGTATTTTGCTATTGGTGTGGGCGGTGCCCTCGCTGGTCGCGGGGCTGATTTGTTTATCATTGATGATCCACACTCCGAGCAGGATGCAAAGCTTGGAAGGGCTGATGTGTTTCTCCCTGCTTGGGAGTGGTTTCAGTCTGGTCCATTACAACGTCTTATGCCGAATGGTGCGATTATTGTAGTGATGACACGTTGGTCTAAACTTGATCTGACTGGGCAGATTGTGAATCAGATGGTTAAGAATGATGAAGTAGATCAGTGGGAAGTTGTAGAGTTTCCTGCAATTATTGAGGATAAAGAAGGTATCGAGAAGCCATTATGGCCTGAGTTTTGGAGTTTAGAAGAATTATTAAGTAAAAAAGCAGCACTTGATGTTAGATATTGGAATTCACAATACTTACAGAACCCAGTATCAGAAGAAGGCGCATTAATTAAAAGAGAATGGTGGAATATATGGGAAGGCGAAGATCCCCCTAGTTGTGAATTTACAATAATGAGTTTAGATGCAGCCCAAGAGGCTAATAATAGAGCGGACTACAACGCGCTCACTACTTGGGGCGTCTTTTTTAACGAAGAAACCAATAACTATAATATAATACTGTTAAATGCAATTAAAAAACGGTTAGAGTTTCCTGATCTTAAAGCATTAGTGCTAGAAGAATATAAAGACTGGGAACCTGATGCATTTATGGTTGAAAAAAAGTCTAACGGCGCTGCACTTTATCAAGAAATGCGTAGAATGGGCTTGCCTATTGGTGAGTTTACGCCTGGTAAGGGACAAGATAAGATTAGTCGAGTCAATGCTATTTCCGATTTATTCAGAAGTGGTATAGTATGGGCACCTGATAGACGTTGGGCTCGTGATGTAATAGAAGAATGTAATGATTTTCCTAGTGGTGCCAACGATGACTTGGTAGATAGCACAACACTAGCATTGATGCGGTTTAGACAAGGTGGCTTTATTAGATTACCTAGTGATGAGCCTGAAGATATACCGGGATTTAAAAGCGCAAGAAATAGGTTGTATGCAATATGATTAAAGTTAAGGACAATATACTTAACGAAGCACAACTAGGTGCCTGTAATCATTGGCTAGATAATGCAAGATGGTCTTTTGGTTGGCCATCAAATAAAAATATACCGTATGGGCATTGGAATGTAGATATATCTAGAACTCCACCCAATAATACGACGGATATATCAGAGCGCTTGCCAAATGAGTTTAAAGATGTATGGAAAATATTAAATAAAGAATTTTTTAAAGATAAAGCAACGTTAGTTAGATGTTATGCTAATCGACAAACTTTTGGTACAGAAGGATATATACACACTGATACTGAAAGAGAAGAAGACCAGACAATTATCATATATATGAATAAAGAGTGGTTAGCTAATTTAGGTGGAGAGACGACATTTTATTCGTTTGATATGTCAGAAATTATAGATGCAGTATTACCTAGATATGGACGTACAGTTATTTTTAATGGAAACATACCACATTGCGCAAGATCAGTGACTCGCATATGTGATAAGGCTAGAACAACATTAATGTTTAAAGCTACCATTGATCCTAAAGCAGTATATCCAGTGGAAGAAATATATATTGAGTTTTTAAAAAAGATAGGTGCAGATAAACTACCCCACAAAGTAGGTACTCTTGCAGATCATTTATTAAGAACCTTTTATATATTAAAATCTAAAGGCGCAGTAGATGTAGTAGCTCTTGCTGGAGGATTACATTCAGTGTATAGCACGAATGCATATAAAATGGCATTACTTCCAAAAGAAGATACACAAATAAAAGAGCTTTTTGGTGAAGAAGTAGATAGATTGGTAAGATTATTTGGATCAATTAATAGACCAGAAATACTAGAGAATCCAGACGGGTCTTTAAATGAAACTGATTTATTTTTATTACAATGTATAGAGTGTGCAAACTTATATGACCAGAACGAACTAGATCCACAGAAATACCCGCATTTATATGAAGTAGCAAAAATGTTTTATAAAGGATAAATTATGGCAATAAATATGGATAAAAGTGTAAGCCAAGCCCCCCAAGGCATAGAAGAATTAGCTATGAGTCAACCAGACTTAAGCATTGAAATTGAAAACCCAGAAAGCGTAACGCTTGATGACGGTAGTATGGAAATTACTATTGTGCCGGGTAAAGAAGAAGACGATGAGTTTAATGATAACTTAGCAGAAGATATGGATGAAGGTCAGTTGACTGAGTTGTCAGGTGATTTAATTGGTGAATACGATGCCGATATTAATTCAAGAAAAGATTGGTTAACTACTTATGTAGACGGCTTAGAATTACTAGGTTTAAAAGTAGAAGACAGAACAGAACCGTGGCCCGGTGCATGTAATGTATATCATCCTTTAATGACAGAAGCGCTGGTTAAGTTCCAAGCTGAAACTATGATGGAAACATTCCCCGCCGCAGGCCCAGTTAAAACCGTAATTATCGGTAAGCAAACAAAAGAAAAAGAAGATGCTGCTGAACGTGTAAAAGATGATATGAACTATCAACTCACGGATATGATGCCTGAGTATAGACCTGAACATGAACGCATGCTATGGGGACTAGGTTTATCAGGTAATGCATTTAAGAAAGTTTATTATGATCCATCGTTAGAACGTCAAGTGGCGATGTATGTTCCAGCTGAAGATATTGTAGTACCTTACGGTGCCTCTAATTTAGAAACAGCTGAGCGTGTTACACATGTTATGCGCAAGACTAAGAATGAATTACATAGATTACAAGTAGCAGGGTTTTATCGCGATGTAGATTTGGGTGAACCATTTTTAGATATTGATGAAGCAGAGAAAAAGATTGCAGAGAAGTTAGGCTTTAATCCTACAGAAGATGATCGTTATAAAATTCTTGAATTACATGTTAACTTAGATTTAGAAAATGGTGACAGTGAAGACGGTATTGCATTACCTTACGTAGTTACTATCGAAAAAGGTACAGGCACTATCTTAGCCATTCGTCGTAATTGGAATCCGGATGACAAATTAAAAGCTAAGCGTCAACACTTCGTACACTACGGATATATTCCTGGATTTGGTTTTTACTGTTTTGGTTTAATTCATTTAATCGGTGCCTTTGCTAAATCTGGCACGATGATACTTCGTCAGTTAGTTGATGCAGGTACACTAGCTAATTTACCAGGTGGTCTTAAGTCTCGTGGTCTGCGTATTAAAGGCGATGATACTCCGATTGCACCAGGTGAATGGCGTGACGTAGATGTACCAAGTGGTGCAGTGCGTGACAATATCTTACCACTTCCTTATAAAGAGCCTTCACAAGTTCTTAACCAATTGATGAATCAGATCATCGAAGAAGGACGACGTTTTGCTTCAGCAGCAGATATGAAAGTGTCTGACATGAGTGCTAACTCTCCCGTGGGCACAACCCTTGCTATATTAGAAAGAACTCTCAAAGTAATGTCAGCTGTACAAGCTCGTATTTACTATGCAATGAAACAAGAGTTTAAATTACTTAAAGGCATTATTCGTGATTACACACCAGAAGAATATTCTTATGATCCTGAAATAGGTGATCGTCGTGCTAAGCAAGCTGATTATGATAACGTAGATGTTATTCCAGTAAGTGATCCTAATGCTGCAACGATGTCACAGAAAGTTGTTCAGTATCAAGCAGTCATGCAGATGGCACAAGCTAATCCACAAATTTATGACCAAGTAGAACTTAATAAACAAATGTTAGAAGTACTTGGCGTTAAGAATATTAGCAAGCTTATTCCATCGTCTGATGATCAAACACCAAAAGATCCTGTGTCTGAAAATATGAATATTATTAATGGTAAACCTGTTAAAGCATTTATTTATCAAGACCATCAAGCACATATTCAAGTACATATGACAGCTATGCAAGATCCTAAGATTCTACAAATGGTGGGACAGAATCCACAAGCAGGCGCAATTCAAGCAGCAGCTATGGCACACATTAATGAGCACGTAGCGTTTGAATACAGAAAACAACTTGAAGAACAATTAGGTGTACCACTACCTAAACCTGATGAAACACTGCCAGAAGATATAGAGTTTGAATTATCTAAAGTTATGGCTGAAGCGGCTAAGAAACTTGCTGCTAAGTCTGCTTCTGAGGCTCAACAAGAACAAGCTCAACAACAGCAACAAGATCCAATTATTCAAATGCAGCAACAAGAGTTACAACTTAAAGCACAGGATCTACAAATTAAACAGCAAAAAACTCAAGCAGATATTCAAGTAGAACAAGCTAGACTTGAACTTGATAAGATGCGTATTGAATCACAAGAACGTATTGCTGGTGCTCAGTTGGGTGCGCAAGCGGTTAAATCAGATAAAGATATTGAAGCTAAACAATTTGTTGAGGGAACTAAATTAGGTATTCAAGCAGTTAAAGATAATAACGAGCAAGACCTACGTAAAGAACAAGCTCAACTACAATACCGTGCCCAAATGGAACAAATACAAGCTCAAAAAAGGAATCAACAACCACAGGAGTAGTAAATCATGGACCAAACGCTAGAGCTATTATTGTCTCGAATAGATGATCAGCGCAAAACAGTTTTAAATAATTTAGGAGACGGAGCAGCAAAAGATTTTGCTTCGTACCAAAATATGGCCGGGTATATTCGAGGTCTATCCGTTGCTGAAAGTTTAATTAAAGACCTTGCACAAAGAATGGAGACATTTGAAGATGAGTGACATACTCACAATGAATAAGAGCATAGTTGATGCAAGCGGTCGACCAGTTCATATTCCAAGCGTAGATGAAGTAAAAGCAGAAGATATACCGATTGAAGAACGTGGTTTACAGTTACCTGAACCTAAAGGATACAAGATACTTTGTGCAATTCCTGATGCTTCAGAAACATATAAAGGCGGTATTGTAAAAGCAGATTCAACTAGAACTATAGAAGAACATTCAACTGTAGTTTTATTTGTAGTAAAAGTAGGTGACTTAGCTTATAAAGATGAAGCTAGATTTCCTACAGGTCCATGGTGTAAAGAGGGTGATTTTGTTTTGACACGTGCATACGCGGGTACAAGATTTAAAATCCACGGAAGAGAATTCCGCATTATTAATGACGATACAGTCGAGGGGGTTGTTGAAGATCCTCGTGGCTATACTCGCGCATAAGGAGTAATATATGGCTGACGTAAAAGATGGAGATATTGTTTTTGAATATCCAGATGATGACGAAATACCAGCGGCTAAACCTGCTGAAGAAAAAGAAGTTTTCACTCAAAGTGAGAAAAATGAAGTTAAAGTAGAAACAAAAGCAGATGACATTGATCTTGAAATAACAGACGATGATATCCCAGCTGCGGATAGAGGCAAAGAACCTTTACCTAAAGAAAAAGTTGAAGAACTAGAAAATGACACATTAGAAGATTATTCTGAACGTGTTAAACAACGTATGGCTCAGCTTAAAAAAGTTTGGCATGACGAAAGACGTGCTAAAGAATCCGCTGATCGTGAAAGACAAGAAGCAATTAGGTTTGCACAACAAATTGCAGAAGAAAATAAAAAGTTAAAAACTACTTTAAGCTCTGGTGAATCGACTTATATTGAAACACTTAAAAATTCGCTAGAACAGCAATTAGATTTAGCTAAACGAGATTATCGTGAGGCGTATAATGCAGGTGAAACTGACCAAATTATTAACGCCCAGCAACGCATGAATGATGCTCAAATGCGTTTATCTCAAGCTCAACAGTATGAGCCTAGATTTAAAAATGCTTTACAGGAACCTGAAAATCCTGTATATATACAACAAAATCAAAATCAATCTTTTAAACCAGACAATAAAGCAATCGCTTGGCAAGAAAAAAATGATTGGTTTGGTAAAGATGAAGAAATGACAAGCCTAGCATTAGGTTTACATGAAAAATTAGTTAGAAGCGGGATCAGTCCTACCTCTGACGAATATTACCGTCGTATTGATAGTACGATGCAGAAACGATTCCCAGAAAACTTTGGGGATGCAACGCTAGACGAGGACCAACCCGCCCAGCGCACTAAACCTTCGACTGTAGTTGCTCCGGCAACGCGTAGTACCGCGCCTAAAAAAGTACGATTGACGAAGACACAAGTAGCGTTAGCTAAGAAATTTGGGCTAACACCGGAACAATATGCAAGAGAAACTTTAAAATTGGAGAACGCAAATGGATAATACAAGATTAGATCGTGAACAAGATACAAGAGATGATTTTCAACGTGCAGATAGCTGGAAACCTGCCTCACTATTACCTGAATTTAAAAAGGTACCAGGTTGGGCATACCGTTGGATTCGTACAAGCGTCATGAACGAAGCTGATAATCTAAATGTCTCTTCAAAAATGCGTGAAGGATGGGAACCCGTTAAATTAGCGGACCACCCTGAAATGAAGTTAATGGTCGATCAAAATTCTCGTTTTAAAGACGGTATTGAAATTGGCGGCTTATTACTTTGCAAGATCCCAGACGAGTTTGTTGCACAACGAAAGGCTCATTATGCTTCACAAGCAAAACAACAAGCCGATGCAGTTGACAACAGCTTTATGAAACAGAATGATCCTCGTATGCCTCTCTTTGCAGAGTCAAAATCTACGACTTCATTTGGTAAAGGTAAATAATATAAATATAAGGAGATTACTATGTCATATCCAACAGTAAGTGCTCCGTACGGATTTAAACCTATTAATCGTTTTGACGGCATGCCATATGCTGGTGCTACTAATCAGTACCCAGTAACAAGTGGTCAAGCTGTTTATAACGGTCAAGTGCTTAAATTTGTTAACGGCGGCACAGTATCACCACTAGCAATGACAGGCAACGTAAGCATTTACGCTGTCGGTGTTTGCGTAGGTGTACAATATACAAACTCATCAGGTCAAACAGTGCAAGCTCAATATGCACCAGCATCAGGCGTAACTAACGTTATTGCTTATGTTGTTAATGATCCTGCTGCAGAATTTAAAGTAGCAGTTACTGACTCTGCTGGCGCTATTGTTCCAGTAGCAGGTACTATTTTAAATACAAACGTAGAAGGCGTAACAGGTACAGGCGACGCAGCAACAGGTAATATTAATTCATCTATCGATGGATCTACAGCTGACGACACCGCTACGCTTTTATTCAGAGTGACTGCTCTTGTCCCAGAAACAACAACTACTGCAGGTTTATACACAGAAGTTGTAGTGAAGTTTAATGGTACATGGCATCAACAATTATCAACACTTGGCACTGCCACAGCTTAACTAAGGAGAAAATAACATGGCAATTTCACGCGCACAGCTCCTTAAAGAGCTATTACCAGGACTAAACGCATTGTTTGGTCTAGAATACAAACGTTACGGTGAAGAACATAAAGAAATTTATGAAACAGAAACATCAGAACGTTCATTCGAAGAAGAAACAAAACTTTCAGGTTTCTCAGCAGCACCAGTCAAAAACGAGGGCACTGCAATCGCTTATGACAATGCTCAAGAAGCTTGGACTGCTCGATACAATCATCAAACTATTGCTCTTGGTTTCTCCCTCACAGAAGAAGCTGTAGAAGATAACTTGTATGATACATTATCAGCACGTTACACAAAGGCTTTAGCTCGCGCTATGGCTTACACAAAACAAGTTAAGGCTGCTGCAGTACTTAATAATGGTTTCACTAACTCATCTGCTTATTACGGCGGTGATGGTGTTCCATTGTTTGATACTGACCATCCACTTGTTTCAGGCGGCACAAACAGCAACACTCAATCAACTCCAACAGACTTGAACGAAACAGCACTAGAAAACGCTGTTATTCAAATCGCTGCTTGGACAGATGAGCGTGGTCTTTTAATCGCTGCTCAACCACGTAAGTTAGTAGTTCCACCAGGTAATCAATTCGTTGCAACTCGCTTGCTCGAAACTGAACTTCGTGTTTCTACAGCTGACAATGACATCAACGCGATTAAGAACAATGGTTCTATCCCAGAAGGTTACACAGTTAACCACTTCTTGACAGATCCAGATGCTTACTTCTTAACAACTGATGTACCTAACGGCATGAAACACTTTGTCCGTACACCATTATCTACATCTATGGATGGCGATTTTGATACAGGCAACGTTCGTTACAAGGCTCGTGAGCGTTATTCATTTGGTTGGTCTGATCCTCTCGGTATGTGGGGTTCACCAGGCGCTGCTTAATTGCACACTTGGAAATGTACTAGGATTAACCCGGTTTAGGCCGGGTTTTTCTTTGCCTGTAATTCATGATTTTCTCTATTTCACTGGCAAAATATAAGCGTAATATAGTAACTATACACACGGTGTGTATAACTTTTTAAAAAGGAAAATATTATGTGGACAACTCCAGCTGCTACTGAAATGAGATTTGGCTTTGAAGTGACTATGTACGTGTTAAATAAGTAATGGTTATCGTAACAGACTGTTATTAAACTAGGGGCTTCGGCCCCTTTTTTGTGATACAATGTTTTGAACTTAGGAGCCGTTATGCCAATAAAAGACAAAGCAGCACGTAAGGCCTATCACAAAGAATACCATGCAAAATGGTATGAAGCCAATAAAGAAAAAAGAAAAGTCCAAATAGAAGAATACAAAAAGTCTAAGCCTAATGAATGGCGTAAAGCTATAGGACAAAAATTTCACTTACGCACTCGATATAATATAACCCCCACACAATATGAAGCTAAGCTTGTATCACAGAATTATTGTTGTGCAATATGTGGTAAAGACGTCGCAGACAATATAAGAAATGGAATTCCTGTAGCTTTGTCAGTAGATCATTGTCATAAATCAGGAAGTTTAAGAGATTTATTATGTTTTAGCTGTAATGGAGGATTAGGATCATTTAAAGACAATATTAATAGCCTTCTAAAAGCCGCACAATATCTCATAGATCACCAACAAAAATAGTGCTATAATGCTTGCAAATAGTATCAATTCAGGTATTATTTGGGAATCCGGGTTACCCGGCTTATCAGACTGTCCCGGCAGACGCATACAAGACGGATAAGCTTAACTTTGTATGAAGGAAAAATATCATGGCATTAACAACGTTTAGCGGCCCAGTGTCGTCTCAAAATGGCTTTATTGGCGGTACAGCTACAAGCCCAATCACAGTAACAACAGCACAAAACATTAACTCATCATATGCAACAACATCTGCAACATCAGGTGATACACGTTTAGTATATGACAAACTTACATTTACAGCAGCGGGTTCTGGTGAAACATTAAGAGCTTTCTCAGTTGTATCAGGTGCAGCAGCAGTTGGTGGTACAATTAATGGCGCTCATATTTCTATGTCTGTAAACACAGGCGGTTCTATTTCAGGTGCAGGTAATGCATTAAGAGCTACTTTAGGTGTTGCAGCTTCAGTAACTCCAGGCGGTACATTAGCATCAATTCAAGTTGATTCTGATATTGGCGCAGGTGCTACACTTCCAGCAAGTACATCATTCATTCGTTGTACAAATAGCGGTTCAGGTACTATTTCTAACTTATTTAATTTACCTGATGCGTTAGTTCAACCAATCGGTGGTACAAGTACAACTGCTACACAAAAAATTAGATTTGTGGATTCAGCTGGTACAGCATACTTTTTATACGCTGTAGAAGCATAATAAATGGAATTAACAAAAGAGTTTCTTTTGTCTGAGATTAAGCGTCTTGAGGCAGAGCGTAACCAAGCATCTAGTTTTGTTACAGCATCTCAAGGCGCCATCGATGCATATACTGCATTAGTGGAAAGATTAGACGCAAAAGAACCACAAGGGGAATAAATTATGATGCAAACCGATGTAAACGCCTCAGCACTACTTGATACAGGATCGATAGCTTATCCAGCTAGATTAAAAGGATTAGTTATTTCTTATACAGCAGGTACAGGCTCAGTAGTATTAAAAGATGGCGGTTCAGGTGGTACTACTAAATTTACTTTTACTGCTCCAGCTACTACTAATGGCGCTATTAATATTGTTATTCCAGGTGAAGGCATTAGATTTACTACATCTATTTATGCTGCTATTACTGGTGCAACTGTAACAGTATTCTATGGCTAAAAAAGGTGTATCCTTAGCAGTTGGACGTGGTGAGAAGCTCCCTGTATCTAAAGGTGCAGGTCTTACCGCAAAAGGACGTGCTAAATATAACGCAGCTACTGGGTCAAACCTAAAGGCTCCTCAACCACAAGGTGGACCTCGTAAGAAGTCGTTTTGTGCTAGGATGTCTGGTATGCCTGGTCCTATGAAAGATGAAAAAGGTAGACCTACTAGGAAAGCCGCATCACTAAAAAGGTGGAATTGCAAATGAGTGCAGAACGCGAATTAGCCGAACACGGCGTAGAAATTAAACACATTCAATCGGACGTAGATACTATTATGGAAGACATGGAACAATTAAAAAAACGACTTGATGGTATCGAAAAAACACTAGAAGAAATTAAAGGTGGATGGAAAGTGTTTATTGGAATTGCCACTGTAGGCTCTATGATTATTAGTTGGTTTGTAAATCATTGGCTTAAGTAGGAGTTACTATGAAATCTTTTATAGAAAAGGTATTTAAAATGAAGAAACAAAAACAAAAGGAAATATTAGATGAAATTATTAATTCAGAAATTACAGAACAAGCTACAGAAGCTGCTATCGAAGCTATCAAGCCTAGTAAAAAACAAGTTAAAGAAGTAGCAGTTCAGCATACAGATACAAAGGCTGATTAAATGCCAAGTAAATCAAAGAAACAACACAACTTAATGGCAGCCGTAGCTAACAATCCATCGTTTGCTAAGAAAGTTGGTATATCAAAATCAGTAGGAGAAGAGTTTATGAAAGCAGATAAAAACAAGAAATTTAAAGGAGGTGGTATGATGGACAAGAAAGATATGGCACAAGATAAAAAGATGGCAAAAAAAGCTGTTGGCATGCATGAAAAACAATTACACGGCGGTAAAAAGTCAGACCTTACTAAACTTAAAAAAGGCGGTATGGCTAAAGGTTGTGGTTATGCTAAAGGCGGCGGTATTGAAGTTCGTGGTAAAACTAAAGGCAAGATTTGCTAGGAGAATAATATGGCCGAAAATAAAAAACCTGAAGTAGATACTAAAAAGAAACCTGTAAAAGTAATTAAAGCAGGTGATATGTCCCCTGAAACTAAAGCTTTACCTGATGAAGCAGTTGCACCTCCAAAAGGAATTGGTGAATCTGAAAAAGATATGGACCCAATACCTGCTAAGAAAAAAGGTGGCAAAATTACAGCAGCTAATTATGATAAGGAATATGGAAAAATATATCGTAAAGCAGTAAAAAAGATGGCTTCGGGCGGTTCAGTTGGCTCAGCTTCTAAACGTGCTGATGGCATCGCTACAAAAGGCAAAACTAGAGGAAAGATCTGCTAATGAGACCTTCACGTGGTATGGGCGCTATTAAAAAGACTAAGATACCTAGTGCTACTGAAAATACAATGCCTAAGGG
>Ga0209229_10000547_pt1 | contig 15320 bp, 14 predicted proteins | sample SanBayMetagenome_FD_187466 | JGI IMG/M metagenome (GOLD analysis project Ga0209229, IMG submission 187466) | Freshwater and sediment microbial communities from dead zone in Sandusky Bay, Ohio, USA (SPAdes) (version 2) | ecosystem: Environmental > Aquatic > Freshwater > Lentic > Sediment... | reverse complement strand
TAGCTACGCAACTGGACTGGGGGTTAAGGTTAACCGAATGGTTAGCCCAATCACCGTATAACGCTCAAAACCAATGCTTGCTATGGGTTAGCAAGTTTTATCCTTAACGGATATCTGCTCTATATTTCCTATTCTATTATATTACTCCAATTCTGGCTTAAAATTTTATAAAAGTTTCTAAAATTTTAAGCACTTGGTAATAGGACATCCTAGAATAATCTCTTTAATTTAGGGGATTTTTACACCCCCAACCATCTCCTAGATCCATGGCATTTAGGATTAGTTGAAAATTGGTTTGATCGGGGTCGCTAATTCACAACTGCCTAACTCAAATAAACCTAGAGAGACACTGTACTAGCTCCATCTTACCAAATTTTTCAGTTATGGTTAGGTATTGAATTGAACAACACCACCCTCAGCATAACGAATCTTTACAAGTTTAGGCAATAGCTTGACAATTTCTTGTTTTCCCCAACCATTAACCTTTACCGAGAAGATGACGACGCAGAAGGTCAAGGGCCGTACTGCTGCTTACCCGCCGTATCCAGTCCCGACTCCGTTTTTCCCCAAAACGACATTCCAGACTCTCTACTGACCCCTGGGGCGTCGCTAAACCAATGTAAACCAGTCCGACGGGTTTGGTCGTAGTACCGCCTCCTGGCCCAGCAATTCCGGTAATACTTAAGCCCCAATTGGTTTGCAAGAGATTTTTGACACCGATGGCCATTTGTTCAGCGACGACCGCACTAACAGCCCCGTATTCCTCTAAATCATCGAGGTTGACATTGAGCAGAGAAGCCTTCACCCGATTATTATAGGCAATTACACCGCCGAGAAAATATTCAGAACTGCCGGGAATTTGGGTCAAGATGTGTCCTAAACCTCCTCCAGTGCAGGATTCAGCCACACTCAAGGTAGCTTGATGTTGTTGCAATAATTCCCCCACCACTGAAGCCAAAGTTTGATCATTGGCCCCATAACAATCGAGTCCAGCAATTTCTCGCAGTTGGGTTTCAATGGGGGTAATTAATTGTTGGGCAATTTCTGGAGAGTCGGCCCGGGCAGAAATTCTTAATTTCACTTCTCCATGATTAGCATAGGGAGCAACGGTGGGATTTTTTAGATATAGGAAATCAGCAACTTTTTCGGCTAAAGTGGATTCGGCTATGCCCCAAAATTTTAGGGTACAACTTTGAATAATTCCTTGACACCAATTGTTATTTTTTAGATAGGGAATTGCCACATCTGACCACATTTGATAAAGTTCTGCGGGAACCCCTGGAAAGGTTAAAATTGTTAATCCATCTCCCCTGGGTTTCCAGATAATTCCCGGTGCAGTTCCGGTTAAGTTTGCAAGGATTTCTGCCCCTTGAGGAATTAAGGCTTGTTTACGATTACTCGCCGACATCACCCGTCCCCGTTGATTAAATTTTTGAGTGATATCTTCAATAATTTCCGGTCTTTCTATCAGGGGAAATCCAAAAAAATCAGCGATGGTTTCAACGGTTAAATCATCGGGAGTCGGCCCCAAACCCCCGGTAAAAATCAATAATTGAGAGCGTTCAGATGCGATCGCAATTACTTTTTTTAGGCGTTCTCGATTATCTCCAACTACACTTTGATAATAATGGGGAATGCCTAATTGAGCTAATTGTTGTCCCAAAAACTGAGCATTGCTATTGAGAATATCACCCAAAAGCAGTTCCGTACCGACACAAATAATTTCAGCAACCATAAGCTCAAGATAAGATAGATTTTGACATCCGCCCCGCAGTAAACGGGCAGGGATTCCATCTATTTTAGCAGGTTAACCCTTCGACCGTTCGACTGGCTCACGGCTCAGGAGATAGCTGCTGAAATTCTGGTGGGATAATATAATTTTTGAAGAAAAATTACCTCCAGAATGAATAGTTAACGTAATAATTTTATGCTCAATTAAATGGGTTTGATTCAGAGGTTTTTCGGTTCCTGAGTTCACGGGATAAGCTGGAAAACAAGCCCCACTGATACTTAAACGTAAACAATGGTTTTGAGGAATTTTAATACAAGTAGGCTGCAATTTAATTTGATAAGAATTTATATTTTTATCTTGACTAAAATCATTATTTGTGTTAAGATTAATGGTAGTAATTCGTTGATAACCTTGACTAAAATTATAAACACTGCCATCGGGTTTAACTTCTGATAAAACCGCAGATAAATCAAACGTTGGCTGGTCTGCTGTACAATAAATTTCTACCGCTAAATCCCCGGCTAAATGTAAATCTTGACTCAAGGGTTCCGAGGTATAAGTAACAATATCACTGCGACAATCTAAGCTAGAACGGTCAAAAGAACCCGTGGGATACATGGCATGACCTCCCAGGGCGGGAACCGGACGCCAAGGGTCATGAACAAAGATATCTTCTTGAGAATTTTCAGGACAATTTGGCGTTAAAATTCCGGCATCTTCTCGTAAATTTGCTAGTCCATTTGTGGATAAATAATAAATCTGGGAAGGTGATGACGGCCATTGTTGAAATTGTCGCCATTCTTGACTTCCCATCTCAAATAAACAAACCTGATTTTGATTAAAAATTGGGTTTTCTTTTGCTTTTAAAAAAGTATCAAACCATTGAATTTGCAGGTTATCAATAAAGCTGGATGCGGTTAACCCATAATTCACAGACCCGACCTTTCTCCCCCAGGGAAGATGCGCCCAGGGGCCAACAATTAAATATTGGGGGGAGGAGCTACGCTTGACCATTTCTTGATAAAAATTAATTGTTCCTCTTAAATAGGTATCAAACCATCCCCCAATATGCAGCATCGGTAAGTCTAAATTATCTAATTTTGGCGATAGATTTTGCCAATATTCATCGGGTTGATTATGGGCTAACCATTGGTGATAAAATGAATTTGAATCATGGATTTTTAACGCTTCTGGACTAGCAGGAATGGGATCAAAAAAGGGTAAATTTCGAGAGGCTTGATACAGAGAATTATAGGCGGTTTTATCCCCTTTTAATCGGGCTGTTTCGGCGGCAATTTGAATCGCCCATCCTAAGTTAGCATATAAACAAAAAGCCCCTCCTTCATAGGCCCAATCTCTATATAAATCATAACTCATCATCGCCGGACAGATAGTTTTTAATGCTTTCGGGCGGCTAGAAGCGGCATAAACTTGAGTTAATCCTTGATAGGAAAATCCATACATTCCCACCTGACCGTTACTATGGGGAAGATTTGCGACCCAATTAATAGTATCTAAGCCGTCCTCTATTTCATTAGTAAAAAGTTGGAATTTACCTTCCGAGGTTCCCCGTCCTCTCACATCTTGAATTACTACAATATAGCCCTGTTGAGCATACCATTTTGGATGGGCATAAACAACGGTAGATGCGATCGCTCTCCCATAGGGTTGTCGCATTAATAAAACGGGTAATTTTTCCTCTATATCAGGTCGATAAATGTCCGCATCCAGTCTAATTCCATCCCTGGTAATTAGAGAAGTTGTTTCTTTAATAATCATTTTTTTAAGTTATAGTAGGGAACAGGGAGGAGGATGTGTAATTAATTTTGTTTAGGTACTTAGCAATATTTTTAACTCCTAATCTCTACTTAGAGTCCAAAATTGGGGTTTATGGTTCACAAAAATAGAGGGTATTTAGGTGCTAATTAATTCTGAAGGTAAGACTTGATTGAGTTTTCCGCTTCGATATCCCTCCAGGTCTAAAGTAACATAAATAAACCCAAATTCTTGGAAGGTTTTCACTAATTTAGGCAGTTCAATAATTAATACAAAGTCTTTAATTTCTTCTGGAGATAATTCGATGCGGGCCGTATCTCCTTCTGAACGAACTCGTAGATTTTTCCAGCCTAATTTTTTTAAATACACTTCGGCTCTACCAACCCGTTGTAATTTAGAAATTGTGATTTCTTCTCCATAGGGAAATCTGGAACTTAAACAGGGTTGAGCGGGTTTATCCCAAGCTTTTAAACCGAGATATTTAGAAATTTCTCGGACTTCAGTTTTGCTAATCCCTAATTCCGCTAAAGGTGAACGGACTCCCCGTTCTTTTGCTGCTTTAATTCCTGGGCGATAGTCGAGTAAATCATCACTATTCACTCCATCAATAATATAGGGATAACCCCAGCTTTGAGCCAGGGGTTTTAGAGTATCATGGAGTTCACTTTTGCAAAAATAGCAGCGATTAACTGGGTTTGATGTATAATTAGAATTAGCCATTTCTTGGGTTTGAATTTCTTGGTGTTGAATCCCAATTTCGGCGGCTTGAATTCGAGCATCTTCTAAGTCTTCGGGTAATAGGGAGGGAGAAACGGCGGTTACAGCTAAAGATTGATCTCCTAATACATCATAGGCAATTTTAGCGACTAGGGTACTATCTATTCCTCCAGAATAAGCGATTAACGCCCGTTCCATTTCTTGAAATAGGGCTTGGAGTTGTTGTAATTTTTCTGTGATGATCATAGTTGAGATGAAACCTATTTTTATAATTTAACTAAAATTCTCTCTGCCAAAAAACTGCAATGGACAGGGATAATATAAGAACCATATAAATGATAGCATAAATTCCATTAGTTATTAACACTGAAGATGGGGGTAAGTAACCATAAACAGCCTCATTTTTCAAATCCAATCTTGCTAAATCGGGTAAGATCATATAGGTGACTTTCATCATTTGTTCTAAGGTGGGGTTTTCGCTAATTTTTCCTAATGCGAGTAAGTCACGACTGAGACTTCCCATCGCATAAACACCTAGGGTTAATAAACTCGCGAGGAGGGAACTGGTAAATACTCCTAATAAAATACCGACCGCCGCCACTAAAGATAATTGTAGCCACATAAATATAAAAGCAATACTTAGGGAGGTGAAGGGGTAGGGAATTTTATTGAAACTGAGAATGCCAAAAAATAGCAGGGTCATCACCAAGATTAAAACTGCAATAAAAGCCGAGATACCAAAATGTTTTCCGATAATTAATTCCGCCGGACTGACGGGTTTAGAAACCAGGAGATAAACGGTTTTTTTATCAATTTCTTTGTTAATCAGATTAGCACTCACAAAAACTGTAATCAGTAAGCCCAATAAACTAATCATGGCGATACCAAAATCTAGGGTTATTTTGTTTTCTAACCCGGCGGAAACTTCAGGAAGTAAACGAATAGAACCCATCAAAAACACAGCAAAAATGCCAATAATATAGAGAATGCGGTCACGAACGACTTCTAAGAAAACGTTACTGGCAATAGTAAAAATTCGGCTGAAATTCATCTTGATTTCCAGATTATTATTGTGATCAGGTTTGACATAAAATAAGCAATATCCTTATTCCTGTTTCATTCCCAGAAATAAATAGGATTGAAACTCTGGGTTGATTTTAGCAGAATCCGGCTGCAAAGTCTCTGGTGTAGGAAGAATATCTGGAACTTTTCTTACCCAATTTTCCACGCGCAAAGAAAATTCTATCCAACAGTAAATATTAATGTGAATTAGGAAAACAATAATAAACCCCATACGAACTAAAGGCGGGGGAGAATGAATTTTAAATTTATCTTTAATAAATTCCAGAATAAAGATTAAACAAGCTGCGATGATTGGCCAAGATTTTAAGGCAAAATTAGGTTGATTTATTTCTGTATTTTGATATATGATTAGACATAGTAAGAATGAAGTAATCCAAGGACTTAAAGAAATATTTCCCATTATAAATGGAGGTTTATTCGTTCGGATACTAATAGCAACAGTTAGCATTAATAAACTCAGAAATACCAAACCATTTCTAGTATATTCATTGTTAATTACAAAAAAAGATGCCATCCAAATAGCAATACCAATCAATATAAACGTTCTCCAGTCTAAGGGATGAGAGGGTTTAATTATATTTAAAAAATTAATTAGTTTTTTCATTTTATTTTAAAATTAATAATGTAAATGCTAACCCTAAAAACAGAGAATAACTGAAAGTATGTGCTAGTAATATTACTCTAAAATCCTTATATTTTTCTGACATTTGAATCTGGTCTTCTGAATTTCCTGAAAATACTTTACTAATTTTAGTAAAGTCTGTACTTGATAAAAACCGGAGGGTTTCAAAGCCTATCCATTTAATTAATAGTAAGAAAGTAAAATTAAAAACCGTTAATAAAAAAATAACGAAGGAGGTTGTATCAAGCTGTTCTACCAATAAATAATTAATTAATTGTGTTCGAGCTTTCAATGGTAATATTGCTTCTGCATTTACAACAATCATCCATTCACAGGCACTTGCTAATAAATTGAGAGCCATGGTATATTGTACACTCAATTTTGGGGAGATATTGAAACTTTTTTTGAAAATCCAGGCTTCAATAGTAATAGACATTAAAAGCCGAATAATTCTTAATAAAATAACTCTTAATATAGTCCTGACTGGCATATATAGTAGGGAGATTAGGTAAGAGGCAAGAGACAAAAAGCAATAGGGATGAAAACCAGATTATATTTTTAAGCATACTCTGATTTTAACGGATTAGAAACCATTTGAGGATCACCAAGCCCCTAAGCTAATTTTAATCACGGGGGATTTCCCTGTTCCGTTCCCTGTGCTATCTGAATATCCATTTGAGTTTCAATTTTTTGTGCTACAATTCACCCTAAAATCAACAGTTAACTGATAACTGATATATGAATCATCCCATTCCCACAAGCCCCCAAGAAATGATGGCTCTGCGACAACAACCTGTTACTGATGATTTAGTCGTAACGGCGTTGGCAGGAGTCGTAAAAATTGCGCGTTCTCGTCAACAATCTTTAGAAGATCTTAAGGCTGAGGTTTTAGCCGATGATAGTCTACTCAATCGAGAACAGCGAGTCTGGTTAAGTGAATTAGTCACCCATGCTTGGCAATCTTTACCCTAGGAAAAAATTTAGGATTTTTAGAAAAATAGAGCATAGCAAATGATTATTACCATTGAGGATGGGAGAAAAGCAGAGTTTCTGCGGCTTCTGCATCCAAAGGTTGAGCGAATAGATAACCCTGAGCTAATTCGCAACCTAAAAACCTCAGAAGGGATAATTGTTCTGGTGTCTCAATGCCCTCAGCTACAACACTCATTCCTAAATGATGGGCGAGATTGAGAATGGCTTGAACCACTTCTAAATTTTTTCCAATCAAATCTAAGTTACTAATAAAAGAGCGGTCAATTTTAATAATATCTAAAGGAAATCGGTGTAAATAACTTAAGGAAGAATATCCCGTCCCAAAGTCATCTAAACTTAACTGAATGTTGCGCTTTTTGAGTTGTTCAAATAGCTGTGATGCTAATTCAGAATTATCCATAATGGCACTTTCTGTAATTTCTAATTTTAGATTTTTGCTATCTAATTTTAAATGTTCAAGAACTTGATCAATTTGTTCAATTAAATTGGGTTGAGAGAACTGTTTAACAGATAAATTAACACTCATCGTAACATCAAAAACTTCCCCTCGTTGGGCTGATTTTTCTTGCCATTGTTTCAGTTGACGACAGGAGTTTTCTAACACCCAAAATCCCAAGGGAACAATTAAACCGGTGGCTTCAGCAATAGGAATAAAATGATCTGGTGGAACTAAGCCCCGTTGGGGATGTCTCCAACGAACTAAGGCTTCAAAACTACTAATTATTCCCGTTGATAAACAAACAATTGGTTGATAGTAAACAATAAATTCTTGACGTTCAATCGCACGTCGGAGGTCATTTTCTAACTGTAAACGAGTTAAAGCGCGGGTGTGCATCTCTCGATTGAACACCTGATAACGGGCTTTTCCTAGAGTTTTAGCCTGATACATTGCCGTATCTGCATCCCTGAGCAAATATTCTGGCTGTTCGTAATCAGAATTTCCTAAAACAATCCCAATACTGGTATTAATAAAAACTTCATGTTCATGGAGTAAAAAAGGTTTAGTTAAAGCCTGTTGAATTGTTTCCGCTAATTGGGTAGCTTCATCAACGGATTCAATCTTTTCTAACAGGACAGTGAATTCATCCCCTTCAAATCGAGCCAAGGTATAATTAGGATTAATACAATTGCTTAATCTTCTCGCCACCGCCTTTAAAAGTTGATCTCCAGCTAAATGTCCCAAAGAATCATTAACAACTTTAAAATCATCACAATCGAGAAATAATACCGCAAATTGAGAGCTAGAACAGGTGTGGGTATAAGCCAAAACTGTCATCAATTGTTCCATAAAAAACACTCGATTCGGTAAACCCGTAAGTGCGTCATGGGATGCCATGTATAATAATCGTAAATTAGCTAGTTCTAGTTCCTCAGTGCGTTCTTTAACCCGTTGTTCCAGTTCGGTATTGAATTTTTTAATTTGTAATTTTGCCTCTTGTAAATTTAATTGATTTTTGATTCTAACTAAAACTTCTCGAATTTCAAAAGGTTTAGTAATATAGTCTAAACCGCCCACTTCAAAGGCTTGAATTTTATCAAAAACTTCATTTGATGCACTTAAAAAAATTACAGGAATATCTCGGGTGCGTTCGGAAGATTTTAACTTTTTGCAAACATCATATCCACTCATTTGAGGCATCCGAATATCTAATAAAATTAAATCCGGTGGGTCAGAAATCGCCACCATAATCGCAGATGAACCATTAATAACACAGCGAACATTATACCCCTGTTCTGTTAACATCGCTGACAAAAGATATAAATTATCGGGTGTATCATCAACAATCAAAATACTGTTGAGTGAGTGATTTGGTTGAGCGTCATTCATCAGAAAAGACTATAAATACAAGAAAAGATAGGTGGTAAGTGCTGGTTGAGTTAAGGTTTAGCGCAAAATTTCTTCAATCATCTGATTAGCTTGTCTACCATAGCTCCCTCCAAATAAGTTAAAATGATTTAGGATATGGTAAAGATTATAAATCATTTTACGACGCGCATAACCAGAATTTATCGGAAAAATCGTCTGATAACCTTGATAAAAACGGGGAGGAAACCCGCCAAATAATTCCGTCATAGCTAAATCAACTTCTCGATCTCCAAAATAAATAGCCGGATCAAAAATTACTGGTTCTCCTGCTGAAGAAATCGCCGCATTTCCTCCCCATAAATCTCCATGAACTAAGGAAGGTTTAGGAGTATAATTAGCTAATAACTCTGGGATTTTTTTTAGTAATTTTTCTTCCTGTTCAAAATAGCCTCCTCGCCGTTTAGCTAGTTTCAATTGATAGCCAATTCTATGTTCTTGCCAAAATTCTACCCAATTATTTGTCCAGGTATTGATTTGAGGTGTAGAACCAATTGTATTATTAATTTCCCAGCCAAAGTTTTCAAACCCAGGATAATTTTGTTCTGGTGTCCAGTCATGGAGTAAAGCTAAGTTTTTTCCCATTTCTTCCCAGGCTGAAGGATCATTTTTTCCATCTAAATTCAGCCATTCTAAGACTAAATAAGCGGAATTTCCCAACCCTCCCCAACAAATGACTTGAGGAACTCGAATAGTCTGGGTTTTCCCAATTTGTTGAACCCCTAAAGCCTCAGCTTCAAACATTCCCACTTGACTAATTTTATTCAGTTTAATAAAATAGTGACGGGAACCTTGGCTAATTTGATATCCTTGATTGATACATCCTCCACCGACGCCATGGCGATCGCAAATTTGAAACGGTTCTCCCGTAGCCTGTGTAATTTCTTGAGCAATTTCATCCCACATCATATCTGAGTTTTTTATTCTTCTAACTGATTATATCAAATTTTAAAAACTCAACTATAATTATTATATTTCAGCAAAAATCCCGATAAAAACGCTAAAATTAAGATATAGCAATCCTAAATAATTCAATTATGCACATTTTTGGACTGGGTAAAAAACTCAAAATGCCTTCAGCCTCCGACGCCCTACCCGGACGGAAACAAGCCATGTCCGTACCCGACAAACATTATGTCAATGGTAATCCCCTCAAACCTCCCTTTCCCCCAGGATTAGAAATGGCGGTATTTGGGATGGGTTGTTTTTGGGGTGCAGAACGCCGATTTTGGCAGCAGGAAGGGGTGTTTAGCACCTCCGTGGGCTACAGCGCCGGATTTACCCCTAACCCCACCTATGAAGAAGTTTGTAGCGGGCAAACGGGACATAATGAAGTCGTGTTAGTGGTTTATGATCCGAAAATTATTAGTTATGAACAATTGCTAAAAGTCTTTTGGGAAAGCCATAACCCGACCCAGGGAATGCGCCAGGGTAACGATGCTGGGACACAATACCGTTCAGGAATTTATGTTTATTCCGAGCAGCAACGGGAATTAGCAGAAGCCTCCCGGGACATATATCAAATCGCCCTGAAAAAAGGAGGTTATGAAACCATAACCACGGAAATTCTGCCAGCGCCGGAATTTTATTATGCCGAAAGTTATCATCAACAATACTTAGCTAAAAACCCCAATGGCTACTGCGGTTTAGGGGGAACAAAAATCAGTTATCAGTAATCAGTAATCAGTTATCAGTTATCATCAAGATATCCAGAAATCTAAAATAAAAGTGTTGTAAGATCATGCCCACTGTCAAAATTGAAGCCCAAATATCAGCATTAGATTTACTCCAAGCTGTTCAGCAATTAAATCAATTAGAATTAACTGAGCAAGTAGAAAGATATCAAGCTCAACGCGATGACTGATAACTGATGACTGATTACTTATTCGTTTTCCAATCGGCGATCGCTTTCTTAGCCGCGTCATAGGCCGATGTATTTTCGGGAACTAACTTAGCCGCTTCAATAGCATTATCATATTGCTTTTTCTTCGCACGGGATTGAGCAATTTCCCAGATTTGATTTCCCCATTGATCGATTAATTTTTCCGCCTCCAAATATCCCGGCTGATCCGCCGGAATTTTTTGGACAAGACCGATGGCATCACTATAGGATGAGGCTTGACCGGGCTTAATTAAAGCCTTAGCCTGACTCAAAATTCCTTGATTATTGTTCAGGACTTTTAACTGAGCCTCCCACTCCTCAAGTTGTTTTTGTCCCTGTTGATAAATCTCAGGATTAGCGTCAGGGAGCAACTTAATTGCATCCACTGCTCCCGGCAAATTTTGACTCAGGGCGCGTCCTTGGGCAATCACCAAGATCGTTTTACTCCAATGTTCAATATCCCCTTGGGCTTCCTTGTACTGGGGATCGCTCGCCGGAATTTGTCGAATGATGGCGATCGCTTTACTAAAATCAGAAGCGGAAACATCTTTTAATAGGAGTTTCGATTCATCTAACAATTGAACCGGACTTGCAGGAGTTGGAGTCGGGGGTGTACTTTCCGGTTTTGTGGTCGCGGGCAGTGGTTTGGGAGTTTTAACCACCGTTGAAGTCTCAACAGAAGACTTAGCGGTTTTTTGACCTAAAAATATTGGTTTATTGGTCAGAAACACACCCAGTAACAGTACCAGCGCCGTTGCGCCACTCCAAAGAATTAACCGTTGTAAAAATGAACTTTCTGTCATAGTGTCCTCTGTTGAACTTGCAGGCGGTTGGGAGTTCATCTGAATTACAGAAGCTGGAGAATTTGGGGGTAAATTCCCGGGTTCGACGGGTTCACCTGTCGCAGAACCCCGATCTCCATTTCCTTGATCAGAGGATAGGGATAATTTCAGGGGATCTTCCGATACAGGAGCAGTCCCATTTTGATGAGATTCTACAGTTGCCATATTTATTTCTCTAATACCGTTGGAAAGATTAATAGCCACCTGACGAATTTCAGGTAAAAGTACCTGCTGGAGTTTAGAGGCTGGATAAACTGCAAATACGGGGTTTTGTCGGGGTCTTAAATGTTGTTCCGTCACTTCCGGTAAACGTTTCTCCAGTCCATGAATTAATCGGTCTAAGGTTGAAAACTGTCCGGCTTTCAACCCTTCCAATAATACCGAAGTAAAGAATCCTTGGCGCAAAGCCGAAGTTTCCCGGGACAACTGTTCGGGCTGACAGGATAAAATCGTCGGAATTTTTAATTTTCGGGCGATTTCAGCCGTTTGAGTTCCCACACTTTCCCCCGCGTGTGCCCCCTGAGCGCGGTTAATATCCAGCAACACCAAAATTTTATCGGTTGCCGCGGCTTTAAAATAGTCAAATAACTCTTGAATCGGAATTCCCGTTGTTTCTAACTGAGTCGGGTTCCCATCAATCGGCAATAGATAATCCCGCCCATCCTTGGCAAACCCATGACCACTAAAGAAAAACCAGAGGACATCCTCCGGGCCGAGTTGCTCTTTACAGAAAGACTCCACCCAATCTACAATATTTTCCCTGTTGGGATAGGTGGACATCTTCGACATTTGGGGGGACTTATCGGTGATCAATAAACTCTGATCGCGAGGAAACCCGGCAACATCAACCAAATATTCATAAATAGCCTCTGCATCCTTTTGGGCATAATTCAAGGGTTGCAGATATTGATATTGATTAATGCCAATGGCAATACAAATATAGCGTTTCATCCCTTATGCCCCATAAATTTCTATTTTAGTCATACTCAACTTAAAACCCCATCATACATCATTACAGCAATATCTATCGCAGTGTGCAAAGAAATTAGGACATCAACAAGATCGTTAAATTCGCTCCTGAAAAATGACTTTCCATGAAGCTACCTATTTCCCGTTATTTTGCCAAACACTGGATGGGACTCAAATTCAATTTCAGTTAATAAATTAAAGGGGACAAAATCAGAAAAAATATCGGGTTTTATTTTGGCAATATGCTGATCTAAATAGCCATTCAAATCAGTAGAAATATCATTTGCTATACTATGTCTTCCTTCTTCTATACACACTCTGGTTGTCACTCCTGAACCCGCAAAAAAATCAAGCACAACGGAACCAGGGTAAGACATCGCCCGGACAATTCTTCTAATTACTTCCGTTGGTTTTTGGGTGGGATGTCCTACTCTTTGCAGGGAATTACCATTCAATCTTCCAATCTCCCAAACATTCGTCGGATTTTTTCCTTTCTCAACACTCTCAGGCTTTAATCTTTTATCTTTCAAGTAAAGGGTTTTAGTCTCTTGATCAAAAGGTATACGAACTGCATCTAAGTCAAAAACATATTTTTTTGTCTTCGCAAACCAAGCTATTTCCTCATGGCGATTGGCAAAGAATCTATGGGCACTCATTCCATTTTTATAATACCAAATAATCACGTTGACTAATCGCATTTTGCTATGACGGCGCATATACATCATAATTTCCAGTAAATCACCACTTCCGGCTTCAGTTTGATATTGAAACCCACCAAATATAACAATATTTCCTGTCTCAGATAGGACTCTCTCGCTCTCTATCAACCATTCAGATGCCCACTTAATATAATTATCAAAATTATCCCATTCAGCAAGATTTATATTATAAGGAGGATCACAAACAATCAGTTGAACCGAGTTTGAGGGAATCTTTTTAAGCAGTTTAAGACAATCAAGATTCATAACAGCATGAACGGTTTCTTGATATTTTTTAATTTCAATTTCAAGTTCAGAAGTGTGAACCCCGTTACGTTTTCGCAGGGCATTCATTCCAATAAGTCGTGTATTTCTGTGAGATCGGTTAGCCATGTTTTTTCTATAGTTGAATGTACTCTGTTTCTGTTAAGTGGTAGTTATCTGTTAGGAAATTTGCACCAAATAATTCTCGTAAAATACTAACATCATTACTATAGCAAGTCTAAATCATTTGTACAAAAGCATCATATTTTTCTAAGTTGGGAGGATTGAACAAATTAAACTTAAAGAAAAGCTGGAATAACTTTTTAGCTATTGAGAAGTTTCGACACCGATAATAAAACCGTCTAATAAAATTTTTCACTTGTAACCAGATCGCTTCTACTGGATTTTCTTTCGGGCCATAAGGTGCAAATAAACAACAAGTTATCAACCAATCTTTCTCTTCGATTAGATGCCTTTCTAACTCGGAGATGTTTCGTCTTTCTAAGGGAATTAGCCACTGTTCAATTTCTTCAAGTTGTGAGGGTGTTAAATAGCTTTTTGAACTTCGATCTGGTGTAGCAGTCATTCCAAGCATAAATCTTGGTTTGAAATAGGAAAAAATTTCTCTGTAAGAAGGTGTTTGACCATGATAAACTTCATCAATAACAATATAGTCAAACTCATCATGTCTATACTTGGTTAACTCGGTAGTTTGACGAAGAGTATCTTTAGATGCAAATAAAATATCACAATTTAACTCGTTCTCTCTTGACTCTCCAGTGAGTATCCCAATTGTTGCCTGATTCCAGACCTTTTTATATGCAGAGATACTCTGTTTTAGGATATCTAATCTATGAACAATAAAAAGCACTTTTCCTCGAAATATTCTAGCATCTAAAGCCGATAATATAGTTTTACCTGTACCTGTAGGTAAGATCACAACGCCTTTCTTCCAACCTTTTGATCTGTAGAATTCTAATGCTTTGAGTGCATTTATTTGAAGAGGGTTAGGCTCAACTAACTCTTCTCCAAGAAGATTAGGAGCATAATTAGAAAAGAAGTTTCTTAAAGACTGCATTACTACTGGTCGCCACTGAAGAGACTGGAGCATACTATAAGAAAATCGAATTAACTTCTAACCATCTTGTAATATTTCATTTTGGCGAAATAAGTTGTCGTCAAACACCTCGTTAGGGACAATACCTTCTGCATGGTAAGTCTCGCCGTTGACTTCAATTGCCAGCTTGCTACTACCCTCAACATAAGAAAAATCAATCCGCCTGTTTTTGCCCGTGCTGTCAATGAAAGTGCGTTGAGGGATGATGTAGCCTATTTTTGTGCCAAGCAGAGTCCACAGGAATTCATCAACGAAGAGGCGTTCGCTCTCTTGAGTAATGCGAGATCCGAACTCAGCATAATAACCATCTTTTGTTAACTCAGGCATGGACGGTAGTTTCAAATCTTGACCTTTTAGAGCATACCACTTTTCATTGTCTGATTCTTAAGAGTTTAAATATTATCAGGAGAACATTTTTAACCGCTTAAAGTATGATTTGGTCTTGTCTTCTCATGATATTTTAGCACCATATACATCATAAAAGTATTCATTCAATTTTTGCAAATCTTGATCATTAATAATATTAGACTTAGATAATATAACCAGCCGCCCCACTTCTTTTAATATAGTTTCTAATAACTGTTTTTGTGGTATAATCAAGGGTATTTTCTTGATATAATTAGCGGAATTATTGGTGCTTATATTGATAGTTCTAATCAGATCATTACAAGCTTTACTATTAAAAAAACCCAGTAAATAGTAAATTAAATCCTGGTAATCTTGGCGGGGAAATATTCCCACAATAGACTGATCAAATAATC
>Ga0209229_10000544_pt1 | contig 15335 bp, 6 predicted proteins | sample SanBayMetagenome_FD_187466 | JGI IMG/M metagenome (GOLD analysis project Ga0209229, IMG submission 187466) | Freshwater and sediment microbial communities from dead zone in Sandusky Bay, Ohio, USA (SPAdes) (version 2) | ecosystem: Environmental > Aquatic > Freshwater > Lentic > Sediment | place... | reverse complement strand
AGAAATTAACCCATCACCTTGAGGATAATTATTCTTATAAACCTCTATCAGGTTAAAGGACTTAATATCTGACCATAACTGCCGTAATCTTCTTCTCCTTTCTTTGCGAACCTGAATTAGCCCGCTCTCATCCTTAATCCCAATCCAGCCTCCAGGCTGTTTTAACAAATAATGACTTCCCATTAATACTATCAGATTTACTAACATGCCTGGTACAATACTATCTATAACCTTGATATTAAATAAAAATTCCCACAATATTACAGTACTAAATCCAGCTCCCATAGCTAGCAAAACGGACTTACTACTGCTTCTGAAGCCAAAAATAGACATAATAAAAGGGACAGTTACGACCGGCATGTAAAAACTGCTAGTGAACATGAATAATTCTAATAGACTGCCACTGCGCATTGCCAATAACATTGAGAACATACCAATAAACAGAGAAACCAACCTGGAAAAATTAAGCTCATTACGTATAAAGCTTATTTTTAAAGGCTTGCAGAAATCGTGAACAATTAAAACTGAGGTGGAATTAACATATGAGTCAGCAGTAGACATTACCATTGCCATAATACCAGCTAGGGTTAATCCTCTTAATCCTATATAAGAATAGTCAAATATTACATGCTTTCCTACTTCACTTGGTGTAACAATATCTGGTCTACTAAATAACAGTATTATGCTAATCCAGTATATTATTAAAATAATAAAGAAACACGCAAATCCGGCACTGATAAACGAATATTTAACTTGGGTAGTATTTTTAGCCATAGCTATTCTTTGAAAAATTGCCGGATTAAACGCTGGAATAGCTATATAACAGAAAAGGAATAGATAATATAAAGACTTCGGCTCACGGAAATCAAACACTTTGCGATAATCGAAAAGTGGATTTGTTACTAAATTATTCATTAATGTGTCAACTGAATCAACGGCATTTAAAACAACAAATCCTAAAGTTGGTATTATTGTACAGAAAGTCATTAATTGTATTATATCAGTAAAAGTAACTGATTTAATACCACCTAAACTTGAATATAGAGTAATAATGATACCTGCCACAATTATTCCATAAATCTTGTCAAGGCCGAGGGAATATTCAAATAACAATCCAGCAACATTTAATTGCACAGCTATTATTCCGCTAGTTCCTATAAATCCTGCAATGGCTGTTATAATTCTAACATGTTTACCATACAAACTATCCATAGCTTCAGCTATGGATAGTTTTCCTAAAAATTCACCCATACGAGGGGCAAATAAATAACCAACCAATAAAAAGGATACTAGATAACCAATAGCTCCTGCCCATATAAAATATAAACCGTTATTATATGACTCCGCTAAATGTGAAAAAAAATCTTCTCCCCCAATCCAAGTAGCTACCAATGTAGCTGCAATAGTGGCAGTGCTAAAATTTCTATTACCTACGGCGTACTCTCTAATATTCCTAATACCACGGCTAGAAGCAAGCCCTAGTATTATAGTAGCTATCAAAAACCCAATAAAAATCCCTGAATCTGTATCAAATTGCATGTTACAAGTGTATTTTAAATTATATAACCAGTAGTTGATTGATATACAATATATCAAGTTGTTAAGTTAAAATAAACAGGAATTTTTAGATTATACAATTTAGATAACTAATAATTTTATACCTATTATGAGTTTATGATGCCACAAAGTACCTGATTGTAAAAACTTTTTACATGAGCGGTATTATAGGTTTGCTTTGTTCTGATAACTTCAATTAAACTTCTATATAGTTAACTATTACACATTTTAAAATTAATGCTAAAACACGATTAGGAGGGTGCTATGGCCGGTCAACTTGTTTCTGATCCTTTGTTTGTAGGGCTTACAAGACCATCAATGATTTTTGGTGTAAGTATTCAATATGCAATGCTTAACCTTATGGTTTCAGTTACGATGTTTATTCAAAAATCCAGTATTTATATAATTTTTATTGCTCTTGTTGTCCATCTGATCGGTTATTTACTTTGCTTTAAAGAACCGCGTTTTATGGAGCTTTACCTTAATTATAGCAGTAAGTGTAACCAATGTCCTAACAAGTCTTTTTGGGGAGCCAATTCTTATAGCGTGTAATTGGTAATAAATATGTTTAAGTTATTTAAGACTGCTGCTGCAAAAGAGTCAAAATCAAGAAAAGAGAAACACGTTTCTCACTTTATTCCATATAAGTGTCATTGGGATCGGAATACTATTTTGACAAAATCAAACGGATTGCTGCAGGTAGTAAAGATAGGTGGTTTTTCTTTTGAAACCGCTGATGATGAAGATTTAGACATTCGTAAGAATATACGTAATTCCATGTTTAAAAATATGGCATCTGGGAATGTAACCTTATATTTTCATACCGTAAGGCGCAAACAAGCGGTAACGCAGCTTGGAGGTCAGGTATCGACTGACCCCACCAATAGGACTGCTAAAGATTTTATTAGCTATCTTGAATCTGAATGGCAAGCTAAGAATTCCAGTTCTGATTCTTATTTTAACGAATTATATGTCAGTATTTTATACGAACCTGACAAAGAAGGAGCAGCGGTAGTACAATATTTACTGACCAAAATGAGGCAGAAATCCAATAAAGCTGTTTGGGAAAAAGACATGCGGGAAATGCACGATAGCATGCAGGAAATGACTACCCGGATGTTAAACACTTTCAGGGATTATGACGCAAGACTGCTTGGAGTAAAACAAACGAGAGATGGTAATTTCTGTGAGATTAGCGAATTTTTAGGGATGCTAATTAATTGCGGGGATCATACCCCCATGATGGTTACTGGAAATAAATTAGATAATTATTTACCAACAAATCGCCTCTTTTTTGGTTCTCGTTCCATAGAAGCGCGTGGGCCACGAGGTAAAAGATATGCAGGTATTGTAAGTGTTAGAGAATATGGGCCAGCAACATCTGCAGGGGTTTTTGACGGATTTTTGCAAATGCCTTTTGAGTTCATTATGGCTCAGAGTTTTGTTTTCTCCAACCGTACTATTGCCATTAATAAAATGCAATTGCAGCAAAATAGGATGATACAGGCTGAAGACAAGGCGGTATCTCAAATTGCAGAAATTTCTCGTGCTCTTGATATGGCGATGAGCGGCGAGATCGGTTTTGGGGAACATCATATTTCTATTTTATGTATCGATAATGACTTAAAGGCACTAGAAAACAGCCTTTCAATGGCTTCTGTAGAATTTTCAAACTGCGGTATGCAACCCGTACGTGAAAGGGTTAATATGGAGCCAAGTTACTGGGGGCAATTGCCAGGAAACATAAGCTATATAGTAAGAAAATCAGTAATCAATACTCTTAACTTGTCCGGTTTTGCTTCTATGCATAATTACCCGTTAGGTAAAATATCCGGTAATCACTGGGGAGATTATGTAACAGTTCTTGATACTACATCCGGTACTCCTTTTTATTTTAACTATCATGTCAGGGATGTAGGTCATACTCTAATCATCGGGCCAACAGGTGCAGGTAAGACAGTGCTAATGAATTTTCTTTGTGCTCAGGCGCAGAAATTTCGCCCGAGGACTTTTTTCTTTGATAAAGATAGGGGAGCAGAGATTTTTATTAGGGCTTTAGGTGGGATATATACGGTTATTGATCCCGGGGCTAATTGCGGATTTAATCCTTTTAAGCTTCCGGATAATGGTGAAAATAGGTCTTTCTTGCTGGATTTGTTAAAAACATTAGTTACCTCGAATGGCGAAACATTAAACGCTGAAGACATAAAGATTTTAACACAAGCTGTTGATGGTAATTATAAATTAGATCGTAGAGATAGAAAACTTAGTAATATTTCTCCTTTCCTGGGAATGGATGGCCCAGGAACTCTTGCTAGTAGAATTGCCATGTGGCACGGTAAAGGTTCGCATGCCAAAATTTTTGATAATGAAGAAGATAATATAGATCTTACTTTAGCTAGAGTTTTTGGTTTTGAAATGGCAGAATTACTAAAAGATCCGGTGAGTCTGGCACCGGTTCTTCTTTATGTTTTTCATCGTATCAATATTTCGCTTGATGGTTCAAGAACAATGATAGTTCTTGATGAAGCATGGGCTTTAATAGACAATCCTGTATTTGCTCCCAAAATTAAGGATTGGCTAAAAGTCTTACGAAAGCTGAATACTTTTGTAATTTTTGCCACTCAAAGTGTGGAAGATGCAAGTAAAAGCAGAATTAGCGATACCTTGATTCAACAAACTGCCACTCAAATTTTCTTGCCTAATCTCAAAGCAACTGATGTCTATAGAAGCGCTTTTATGTTATCGCAGAGAGAATATATTTTAATTAAAACAACTGATCCTGCTTCAAGGTATTTCCTCATAAAACAAGGGGTTAATGCGGTGGTTGCGAAAGTAAATTTAAGTGGTATGGATAATATTATTAATGTTTTATCGGGCAGAGCTGATACTGTTTTATTGCTGGATAGGATTATAGAGAAATATGGCTCTGATCCTAAGAAATGGTTACCTGTTTTTTATCAAGAAGTTAAGTCATTATAGTTAAGATGGATTATATAAGGGATTTACTGACGAAAAGCTTAAGGTTAACGGCCGTTAAATTACCGGTCGTATTTATATTTGCCTTATCCCTTATTATCAATAATAACGCCAAGGCTGATACAATGGATACGGTTATTGATACTTTAACTAATCTTACTTGTGAAACTCAAGGTGTTGGTGGTTTGCTTAGATCTGAATTTTCTCATACTTGTATCCCAGCTCCATTTTTTACCTTTTTGGTAGCAAACTTGGTATCACCAGGACTTTATGCCAATACGCTGCTTAGGGTCAAGATTAATGATAATGACCTTTTTCCAGGTGCTTGCACACGTGCCAACAGAATTGAATTTACCAAACAGAAATTAAGCTTTGCCATGTGCAATAACCTACGGCTTGGAGGAGCCAGGATGTTGGCATTAGTAAATGCAGTAGTACCTATTGCCTCAGCCATATTTACCGGCCAGGCACCCTGGGATGAAATCCAAAAAGCCTGGGATGTACCTAAGAGGGATTATCATGAGATTTATCCCAACCAAAAGGAAGGCGATAGTGGAACGATGGTAGATATTGGCATCATACCTATTTTTCCTTGGAAAGTGATTAAAGAAAAAGATAAAATGTGTGTTGCAACCCAAAGCTTTAGCGGATGGATAGCGATCGGTTGTAAATATATAAAAGAACCTTATCCAATATCTATTTATTCTGATTTCTTGGATTTAAGTTCAGCTCAGGACATTCAAAATACCAGTACCGATTATAATAATATTTTATCATTGACCCAATGTTCTAATGCAGGAGGGTGTTATAAAAGGGCGGTCGACAATTCCAAGACCGGTATAGTAATGAGCGGTCCTATAATAGAATGCGTGAAAGAAATGATCGCAAAATTAATGATTAGCAATGCCGTTTGTAGCTTTAGTGATGTTAAAACTGTACTAAATAGTGCGTCAAGAACTTCCAGTGCTCTTTTTCAGTTTCAAGTTAATATGCACAAGACAGTAGTAGCGTTACTGACTATCTATGTTATTATTTTTGGGTTTAAGATTATACTCGCTGGAGATATACCGCAAAAGGCGGAGATTGTGAATTTTGTAATTAAGTTTGTTTTTGTTGTTTATTTTTCAGTTGGGATTAACATCAGCCAAAATAGCGGTAATGATTTAAACAGGCTAGACGGTATGATAGAATGGGCTTTTCCTTTCTTGCTGGACGGCATGACGGATTTAGCTAGTTGGATAATTAGTGCAAGTCCTTCCGAACTCTGCAAGTTTTATTCAACTGATTATGCTCCAAATATGAGCCATATAGCCCTTTGGGATTCTCTTGATTGTAGAATTAGCCATTACCTAGGTCTTGACGTTATTCAAACTATGATTGTGGATAATGCTTCTAGAAATCATGATTTTTCAAAATTAGATATACTTAGTTTTCCTATACCTCCGTATATTTATTTGCTAATACCAGCCGTGATTTCAGGTAATTTTACTTTAATTTCCTTAGCCCTGATGTACCCGCTGATGGTAATTTCAGTTGGAGCTTTTGTGGTTAATGCTACTGTTGTTTGTATGATATCTATAGTTGTTCTTGGGGTACTTGCTCCGCTTTTTGTACCTATGTATTTATTTAACTATACCAAAGGATACTTTGAATCTTGGGTAAAACTTCTTATTTCCTTTATGCTTCAACCTATGGTTGCAATTGTGTTTATGACTACAATGCTTTCAGTGTATGATTTTGGCTTTTACGGAACGTGTAAATATGATTACAGGGAAATAGCTTTTTCTGGCCCGGAGATGCAAATGACAACCCTAAACGGAGCTTTAGGAACATATGTTCCAGGGGATAATGGCGGGGGTAGAGCGATTCGATATTACTATCTTGATAATGATTGGACAAAATATGTAAATGATGAAGAAAAAAATGGGTGTATTAACAGTTTGGGCTTTATCTTAAACAACCCGATGGCTTGGTTATTTGATACTGGAGAGACGATAGTTTCAAACGCAGTTATGCCTTGGATTGATGATGCTTCCGGAGATGAAGAGAAAAAGCGCTTTAATTTTCTTGATGCTATAAAGGGTTCTCCCGGGATGTTTTTTAACATGCTAGAGGTAATCTATGAAAAAATAAAAACTCTGGCTTTAGCATTGTTAACGGCGTGTTTTACATTATATTTAATGCAGCATTTTAGTGAAACCCTGGCTGAATTTGCCGCAGATATGACCGAAGGTGTTTCAATAGGAAATATGGCAATCAAACCTCAGACTCTGTATAAAGCTGGTATGGCAGCGCTCAATGCCGCCGGAGCAGCCAAAGGCGCGGGAGACAAAAGTGCTGCCGGTGGAGGGGGTGCGGCAGATAAGATGTCGCAGGGGCGTAAAGGAGCAAGTGATAAATTTGCGACTACAGGAGGAGCAAGAGATAAAGTTTCTACGGGAAGTAGCAGAGCAGCAGGAGACAAAGTTTCTACTAGCACAGGAGAGGGTACTGGGCGCTCTTCTTCTATCAAACCAGCAGCAAAATCCTTATCTAGTGCTGAAGGGAGTAAGCCTGAGTCTGTTGACGGTAACGTTAAGCCAAAATCCCCTGATAAAGATAGTAGCAGGGTAGAGCAAATAGCAGATGATTCGGGTGAGCCAAGACCTCTAGCAAAAGCAGCTAGAGCCGTTATAAAAGCTGGTGAATCGCAAGTAGCAAAACTAGAGGATGTATCAAGTGATCAGGCATCTATTGATAGAGGTATGAAAGCAAAATCGTCTGGTCAAGATGATAGTAGAGGAGAACAAGATCGAAGAGCTTCTTCTGATGTGGAAGAACCAGGAGAAGGAAGCGGAATCAAAGATAAAGAATCGCAAGTAGGGCGGCGCAAGGACATTCCAGATGAACCTGCAACTTCCGTAGAAAAACCATTAAAAGCTGTAGATTTGCCATCGTTAAAATATAACGAATTTGCTACTGGATCAACTGCAGAATTATATTCCAAACTTTTAAAAGCTAATAAGGAAGGTTTTGTTGAACAACGTCTAGGTGATAGGCCACCTGCAGAGCGCCCTAATATTTTCTTTTCTGCGGTAAAGGATTTAGGAGCTGAGCATCCTATAACTAAAGCTTTTGAAGAATATATGTTAACACAAGGTTTATCTCAAGATGATCTTAATACCATAAAACTTGCTGCCTTGAACTTTAAAAAACGAGGTGGGGATGAATAAGCTAATCTTTCAATTAGTAATTTTTTTATTTATCAAATTAAGTTGTTGTAGTGCTTATGCAAGTTTTGGTGAGTCATGTGTTAATCTTCCGGCAGTTGATAATACAGGATATTTGATGAATGATACGGCATATGGGTATTTAGTAAAAAATATTGATATGACCACTAATATTCCTAACGGTTGTACGCAAGGCGGCAATATTTTAAGGTTTTGTATAAGAAATAATACTGAGAATCCTGTTTGTAGTCCTGTAAACATGAATTTGGGTGAGGTCAAAAAACTTCAGGAGATTAGTTCAAATCCAGATATTGGCGGGAATCCTTTGCTTTCTGATATCCAGGTTTCAGTGGAAGTGATAGAGAATAATTTATGCCTTATGATGCTTACTTCCCGTGGTAAGATGCCGGTAATTTGCCGTGCGTATAATTCCATTGTTGTTGATCCTGGTGTGGAGGGATCTGTTTGTCAGAATCTCGGTGCTTCATGTTATGATGGTTCATCAAAAAGCCAATCCTTACTGAGCTTTTCTGGTATTACCATCAATTGTGTTCGCCAGACCCTCGATAAAGTATTTTACACCGGTAATGGTTGTTCCCAGACGGAAGACAGTATATATTTTACTTTATTAAGCCCGTTTCCATATTTTCAAGAAGCAATGAAGAAATCGATAGGAGCGGCTTTAATCCTATATGTGATGTTTTATGGTTTTAAGGTAGTATTAAATAATGAGTATGTACACTTAAATAAGGTTGCAGCGTTCATTTTAAAATTTCTCTTTGTAGTTTATTTTTCTGTAGGACTTGGTAACTATTATGATCAAACTGGTAAGAGCGTCAGTCATAATGGTATGACAGAGACGGTATTGCCTATGTTGCTGCAAATGACTTCTGATTTTACCGAGATAGTTTTCCTCGCCGGCGGTTCTCAAGGATTATGTAATTACGATCCGAGCAAATATGAAGCTGGTTATGAGTTTTATAGAGTTTGGGATGCCATAGACTGTAGAGTCGGTTATTATTTTGGCATGCAATTGCTTTACAATCTTGGAAGTGCAGGCTTTTTAAGTGGTGGTTCTACTTCTGCTTATGGCAATATTGCTAGTAGTGCTATAGATTTTGGGCCTCCAGGAACAGAAGTTATAGAAGCCCTAAGTAAGCCAGGAATGCTTACATTTTTTGTGGTAATGTTTGGCTTTTTTATGGCTGGGAACATAATCATAGTCTTGTGTGGTATGATTTTTGGCATAATATTTCTGTCGGTGATTTTTTATTTTTTAAATGTTTATTTGGTATCGATGGTTACGCTTTATGTAATGGTTTATATCTCCCCAATTTTTGTTCCTATGTTATTGTTTGAAAGAACAAAAGGTTATTTTGATGCATGGACAAAAATAATTGTTTCTTGTGCGCTTCAACCGGCTGTTGTTGGAGGGTTTGTAGCCTTGTTACTTACTATGTATGATTCCATTTTCTTTGGAAACTGCGAATATTTAAGGCACGATTATAACTCCTCCGGAATTAATTTTAGTACCTTTGAACTAAGAGAACCAGCAAGTGAACCAGAAAAATGTATAAATAGTACAGGATATAAATTAATAAAATTTTATTTGGGCCAAGGGTGGGAGAAAAAAACACTTCTTATATTTGAAATTACAACACTTAGCGATTTCTTAGATTTAGCTCTAAATATGGTATATATGATTGTATACGTATTTATATTTTATTTTGCAATTCAGTCTGTGAATGAATTTATTTCTGACCTCACAAGTGGGCCCAATATGTCATCAGTTGTTGTTTCGCCGACAGCCCTTATGGAAAAGGCAAAACAGGCAGCTGAATTTATTAAGGCTGCTGCCTCTAAAGATCCTCAAGCTGCTAAGACAGTGGTGTCTCAAGGTGAAAAATCAGAAACAGGGGGAGATAAAGGAGGAGAAGCTTCTGATAAAGCATCTACCGGCGGATCATCAAAAGAAGAAGCATCTGATACAATTTCTGCTCCTGGAGGTGGTAAGTAATGAAAGGTAATAAATTTGCTTATTTACTTGGTATGGTCGGCCTTGCAATTTTAACGATGATAATATTATGGATAATAGCAATTATTGGTTCTATGGATCTAACGGATGGTTGTTTGTATCGATACAATTTGAGCGACCAAGGTAATTTATCTAATAGTGATGTTGTAAGTAATACTGTAATACTCAAAGCAACCGCCAATTATACAGGTTCTGATTCTGGTGTATCTTCTACCGGTGGAACTGGGGTAGCACTTGATCCAAGTGCTTACGGTAAATGGTTAAATACAAATTTGCGGTTAAAACCTGACCAGTTTGTGCAATTTTATATTAAGGGGGAAGTCAGTCTATGCAAGGCCTATATCCCAATAAATAATTTACAACAAGATTCTAATTTAGATGTTGATGGTAAAAAAATTGAGATTCCAAGAGTAGAGGATCAGACTACTCCTCCAGTGTCATTAATACTTGATGCTAGAACTCCAAATTGGAAGAACTTAACCGAGTTATACATAAATGATAAATTTTATGTAGCTCTTTATCGTGAGAAGAAAACTACAGTATCTTCTAGCTCCATTTATAATTATTTTACTAAAACGATGACAACAGCTGATTGTAGAGAGGGTAAAAGAACCTATAGTCCGATATGTGGTAGGTACAGCTTATGGAATGGCACGAATAGTTATGTGGGTAATTGTGAATGGGCCACTGATTGTGATGCTTGCGGACAATGTGGTTCTCATTGTAGTGAGTGGGACACATTCGGAGTGTTCTGTTGGGGACACCAAATACCTGACTGTTGCTCATGTTATAAAAATGTTGCAGCTATAGCTCCTGAGCCTTATGCAAATAACGGTAGCCGTACTTATCCTGCTCCCTGGAGCGGTACTATTTCTGATCTGTGGAATGTTACTAGTCATAGTTGCAGTTCAGAGGCTGATTATATTAGGGGAACTTTCCAAAATCAAAAATATTTCTGGTTCAGTGCGAACGATCCTGTAGGTCTCATAAGTAGAATCGACAGTAGTGTTAACCCCACTAATGCAGGGAGTGCGGGTAGTAATTTTACCCGTGTACAGATTGAAGCAGACCAAAGTTTTTATAATAATAGTACCGATTATCAAATTATAAAAATAGAAAAAGCAGGTTATAATGGCAGAGATGTTGGATATTTACAATATAAATTAGCTGATGCTGACAATGCTTATAGTGATAATACGGGCGGTTTTGTACTTAATATAAAACAGACTAAATGCATTAGAACTAATGGCAATGGGATGAACGATTCTATTCAAGGAAGGGGAGTCGTGCAATATGTTATTGCTGATTACGGTTCTAATCCAAATACTACTGCTCCGGTAAATATTGAAAATATTGTAGTTGATGCCGGTGGTAAGGGATTAATAACTGCTCCAAGCAGTGGTAGTGGGGGGTATTTATGGTTAAAAATTAATAATGCGCCAGAAGATTATAAAGATAGTTTTGGTCAATATACTGTTTCTTTCCTTTCTGACATAAGGCACGGTGGGTTTTATGATGACGTATTAAATCCTCTATTTGAAGGCTTAAAAACTAAAATAAAAACCACTTCTATAACGATATTTAAAAATATGACCTGTTATCAAGGGATTGGAGGAGCAGGTAACTGTACAAATTTCTTTAATTATATAAAAGGTCTTTTAAGCCTTTACATTATGTTCTATGGAGCAATGTTTTTACTTGGAATGGTAAAGATAAGCCAGACGGACATTGTAATTAGAGTAATAAAAATTGCATTTGTAGCTGGGCTTATGAATGATAAGACTTTTGCCTTTTTTAACGATTATGTTTTCGACTTTGTAACAGGGTTTTCTGATGCAATAATTGCAAATATGAGTGGGTATAGCTTGTTTTCTAGTTCCACAAGCGTTTCAAACCCATTTATGTTTATGAATGAGGTATTTACTAAAATATTCTTGAGCAGTACTTTTGCTGCTCAAATGATGGCGCTTCTTTCGATGGGAATTAATGGTGTTATTTATTTTATACTGCTATTTGTTTGTTTGGGGATAGTAATAATAGTTGGTTTTAGAGCGCTTGCTGTGTATTTAATGGCATATTTTGCTATTGCAGTGTTGATTGGTATAGCACCGTTATTCTTGACCTTTATTCTTTTTGAGAAAACACGTTACCTTTTTGATAACTGGGTAAAATTTACTTTTAGGTATATGCTCGAACCTACCATTATGCTAGCCGGTATCATTATCCTTACTCAATTATTTACAATATTTTTAGATTACGTAATTGGGTATAGTGTATGTTGGAAATGTGCTATTCCGTTTAGAATACCTTTTCCTAGTATCCCTGGCTTTAATGCAGCATTTTTAGATGTCCCGCTTTTCTGTTTTAATTGGTTTGCTCCTTGGGGATTTGATTACAGAAGCAGTTCTATGGGAGTAAATATGCAAAATATTGTCATATTGTTGATGATTACTTACTGTATGTGGGGGTATATAGAGCTTTCAGGCAAAATGGTTGCAAAACTTGCCGGTGGTGTAGGTGGACCTTCTGCAACAGCTATGGGTGCCGACATGTCAAACTGGGTAGAAAATAAGGCGCTGACAAAAGTTGGTTTAGATAAAGAGAGCAGACAAGAGATGCAAGGCAAAGCCAGAGAGAGGCTGCAAAGTATGGATAAAGGGCCACAAGGATCTATGAAGCCGGGAAATAGACATGATCGGTCTCCGGACGGAGGAGGGGGAGAAAAACCGGAAAGTAGTGAAAAATAGTGGTGTAGGAAAGCACAGGGTTTATGCAGATGGTGTTAGGTAATATAAGGCAGCAGTATTTAATTTAGGCAAAAAATGAAATTAACCAGTAAAATATTATTAGTTATTATATCGGTAATGCAGGCCTTTATAGCTAGTGCTTATGGTGACGATAGGGTTTTTGATTGGATGAATGCAGATATAATGTCTTTTTCTCCTTCTCCAAGATGTATTGAAGTTCCTACTTTTTCAAGTGTGAATCAATCGCATAAGAATCTTAATGTTGAAAATCCGGATGTATGGATGCCAGCAGGTGTCCATGTTGACCAGGATAAAATGCTTTCAATGTCTTGGAATACTAAGGGAGTTTCACCACGACCGCAAAAGTATCGTGTATTATACAGAATTGATCCTAGATTTAACCAACCTCAGATTTTTATTCAAAAATATGATTATGTAGAGCAAAAGTATATAACCGATTTTAATAATTATAGATCCAAGATTTTACCTTATTACCAGCGGAATTATGTGTTTTCTGCTACACGGTTTGGTGATTTTAATGATTACTTTAATTTTGTTGATAGACAGAAAATCACAGTACAAAAAAATGATGTAGTTAATATTACACTTGATGCTAATCGCAATTTTTTTGGTTCAGATGGTGATATGCAGGGAGGGCTTGGAAATGATGGAAATCCTATTAGTATTTTTACTGATAGCTCTTCGGCAGTCCTTCGAAATAAGGTGATGTATGCTTTGCCCAGTAGATGGTGCTCAGATATTATCACTCCTACTGCTACTGATTATGCTAGCCGTTGTCTACCAGTACCCGGGAAATACCTTAATCTGGGAGATCAGATACCTCAGTTAGTAGGGAAAGTTTCGGACAGCTATTTTACTTCCAAGATTAACTCTATTCCTTCATGTCCTGATAATGCTGATGGAGCAGATAATCCGGTATGTTTTTATGATAAGGGAAGGGGATTTAAAGTTGATATTGGAGGAGTGACTATTAAGGATTCTCAGCAGAAATTTGTGTATTCCTCATTTAGTGGTAAATACTTTCTATATCATTATTCCGATTCTGCTGGCGACCTAAATTTTACAACTCCGTGGCCGATTACTGGGATGTACGGTAATAATTTTCTTCAACAGATGATTCAATGGACAGATTTTGATACCAGTAGCGTAGATATATTTAACTATATTGACCTATTTATTTATCTGAATGCTAATATCTTAACTCCTGTTAATTTAACTCCTGTTAATTTTTTTTATTTCGGTGGGTATTCCATGAAAATTGAAATTGGACAGGCAAATGCTGTGATAAGTCCGGATGATTTAAGAAATTTAAAAGTTGAGTATTATATTGCGGAATCAGGCGCTCCTGAGAGTACTACTATAGGTAATGATTTACAGCAGAATTTCAAAGGGAATGCTTATACATCTGGTTGGTTGTGGTTAAAGGTTTCAGGAGTTCCTAACCTCTCAGGAAATATAAATGTTAATATAGCAAATTATACGGGATCTACATGGTTTTCTAGTGTAGTTTACGGTGATTTGGTTTCTCCTCTGAGAGATAAATATAATGAATTAAGTCGTATAATTTATGAAAAATTGGTGAGTAATCCAACGTTGCAGGCTATCGCAAAAAGCTGCCTTGTAATATATATAATAATATATGGCCTGGCTTTCCTAGCAGGTGCAGTTCAAATTACTGTAACTGATATAGTTATAAGAGTGTTAAAGGTGGGATTAATAGTAGCATTATTTAGCGAAACCAGCTGGTCGTTTTTTAATGATAATTTATTTAAAATTTTTGTTTCTGGAAGTGATTACCTGCTCACTACAGTTGTAGGTGTTACAAGTACTGTAGGTAATGTATTTGGATTTATAGATCCTATTTTTGTTAGATATGGTAATGGTGATGTATGGGCTTTACTTGCCATTCAGCTATTACAAATACATAACGGCTTGGCCTTTTTTGCATGCTTAGCTATTTATTCAATGTTAATTTATCTTAGGGCGGTGCTCGAGGTAATTATAAGCTATTGCCTTGCCTTTTTAGGGCTGGCAGTAATGATATCACTTGCACCGTTTTTTATAATACTAATCCTTTTTGAACAAACAAGAAGCCTTTTTGATAATTGGCTTTCGACATTATTTAGTTACATGCTGCAACCTACTGTGTTATTAGTATTTTTTCTCCTTATAGACCAGTTAATGGGTGAATATATAACGGGTGTGGTAGTTAAAGCTTGTTGGGGAGTTTTAATCCCGCTTAAAATCTCTATCGATCTACATAATATTGGTATACCAAATATCATTTCATTTTCATTACCGTTTTTATCTGGTATTCCCTTCTATATTCCGGTGGTAAGCGATATTGGCTCAATTGATGATTTTTTCAATGCTAAGGGAACTTTTGTAAGAGTCGCAACCTCTGGGTTTATATTTTTTATATATTGTAAACTATCAGCCGGTTTAATAGATTATATAACAATTATTACTAATTCCTTGACTGGTGTAACTCTAGCTAGACAAGAAGGGGAATTGCAGGATGTAAAGAGTGCGAATCCTGTACATAATAACATAATGGGTGATATTCAAAAAGTTACAAGCCCTGTTACTTCTGTTCCACGGAAAGTTGCTAGTTTTGCAAAAGAGAAATTTATTGATCAAAAAAATAACTCATCGTGAAAAAGGCAAGGTGGATGACCCTGATTATAGCGGAATTAAGAAAAGCTCCTCTAGCGGGGATGATGGTGGGGATATAGATAGTAGCCCTAAACCAGAAATACCTAGAGGAAAAGGGGGGGGGCAAATGAA
>Ga0209229_10000543_pt1 | contig 15384 bp, 17 predicted proteins | sample SanBayMetagenome_FD_187466 | JGI IMG/M metagenome (GOLD analysis project Ga0209229, IMG submission 187466) | Freshwater and sediment microbial communities from dead zone in Sandusky Bay, Ohio, USA (SPAdes) (version 2) | ecosystem: Environmental > Aquatic > Freshwater > Lentic > Sediment... | reverse complement strand
TTACCATTACGTTGAACAGACGTGCCAACAAATTTGGCAAGGTCGTGTAATAATTTATCGTTTTTATCCACACGGATCAAAAGATTTAAAGTACTTGGAATTTTTAGATTCCAGCCCTAGCATACAGGAAATAATCCTGAGCCCTGCTGTGTTTTGCAATGACCAAGAACCCCTGAACTATGATTTTTACAATCAAACCACTCTTTCACATGATTATGATGCCAGTGTTTTTCAAAAATTAAATCTTACCAAACAAAATCTCAGAGATTATCCCATTGAAATTTGGGACCATGCTGTGCTGTTGCACAGCGAAAAACAGTCACAAGATGTTGCTCTGTATCAACAAGATGGATTTGTCACTGCATACTATTGGAGTCATGCAATCATAAGTCTGGACTGGTTTAGATTTGCCCAACACATTGAGCAACGAAAAACCGTAAGTCGAACATTTTTGATTTACAATCGTGCCTGGGCAGGAACCCGAGAGTATCGACTCAAATTTGTAGAACTCTTGATAGACTGGCAGTTAACCAATGACTGTACAACCACTGCAAATCCCATTGATCCAGACACCGGCAAACACTACTCTGATCACCAGTTTGCAAATCCCACTTGGTGTCCCACAAAGTCTATAGAAAACTATTTTCCAACCAACACAAGTTGTAGTACTTACAGTGCCAAATTTGACATGGCTGACTATGAAAGCACTGAAATTGAAGTGATCTTGGAGACCTTGTTTGATGACACTCGTTGGCACCTGACTGAAAAAAGTCTACGACCCATAGCCATGGCACAACCGTTTATCCTGGTTGGCACAGCCGGCAGTTTAGAATATCTACGAAGCTATGGTTTTAAAACTTTTGACACAGTATGGTCGGAATCCTATGACCGGATCACGGACCCAGGTCTGCGGCTTGAACTCATTGCCGGTATCATGAAAACCATTGCCACATGGGATCCAGCAACCCGCCAACAACGAATGCAACAGGCTCAGGCCATTGCTGATTTCAACAAACAACATTTTTTTAGTTCTGGGTTTTTTGAATTGTTACAAGAGGAATTGCGACAAAACATTGAGCGGTCCTTGACAGAACTACGACTCAAACAAACAAAAAAATGGGTTGGGTTCGATCCCGAGTGCAACAACCATCTGGATGTGATTGGCTTAAGATTAGACACCAAGTTGACAGAGGAGCAATGGTTGCCACTGGTTCAACTGGCTCGAGATTTTGTAAAGTCGTGACGAATTTTTTCAACTCGATCCACTAATCCTGGATCAATTTGTTGGGCCACGGCTTGAGCTATTTCAAACTGAAATCCCAGCACTGGCACATCAATGTCGCCATGACTTTTATACCAATCTGTACCGTGATAGTGATCAATGATGTTGTATTCAATGTTGTGTATTATTGACGTCAGTTGTGCGTGTTGATCATTGTCCCAGAGCATGTCATAGCCTTGGATCACTGTGAGTTTGACATCATGCGTGTCGCACCAGTGTTTCAACAATCGTAGTTTGCATATGACATCTTGTTGTTCAAGTTTGGGACTACACAACCACTGTTTCCACAGCCGTTTGCTTTCGTGTTCCTCACTGGCACTGCTGGGCCAAACATCATCCACTGTAAAGTTTCTGATGGTGTCGGGTTCTACTAAAGTTTCAATCCTCTCGTCGTTGATTTCTACGTCTAGCTTGCCAATGGCTGTGATTTGTATAACAGCTTGTCGAATGTCTGGATCAGCTTCAAGTTGTAAAAATGCACGGTTGATGATCCACTGATTGCTGACTGCAGGACCGCCAACGTCAACAATGTCAGCACCGGCCAGGCTCAATATGTTGACCCAGGTCTTGGCCTGTTGACCACTGAAGGAGATTCCGCAACCACTAACTAGTAATTTTTTGTCGTACTTGAACATTTTTCGTATCAAAGTGATCTATCACAGTGGCCTGCGCTTGACTAGGGCACCATGCACACACTGATTCAGGACAACCAATGTGTTGAACAAATTCTGCCAGGCCAACCGAGTCTGTGACCGGCTGATAACCATAAAATTCTTGTCCAGTGAGATCCATGAGATTGGCCACCGGCGGACACTTGTAAAGAGCACCTTTGTACAAGATTGGAGTGGCAGGACTGCCACAAATGGCATGTGCTTCAGCAGGATCACTGCCATAACCTTGCATTTGATCATTGACCAAGCGATAAGGCTGAACAAAGTCTTTGAATATACTTTTGTATATGCTGAACGTTCCACTGTGCCATTCCATTTGTTTGTGATGGTCGCCACCGTGTTGCACTGTTTTCCAATTGGTTCTGTAACCTAAAATTCTTTTGATATGTTGATTAATCATGGGCTCATGATCTTTTCTGTGTATGCTGACTTGTATTTCCATGGGTTCAAAATCAAACCAGGTGCCAGCAAAATGATTGTCAAAAAGATAACCATTGGTTATCAATCGTATGACAGTGCGGGGCCAAGATTTGCGTATGGCCTGACATATATCAAAAATCCGTGGGTGCAACAAAGGTTCGCCACCAAACAGCACTACAACGTTGGGTTCCAATAATGCTGACCAGTGTTGTATCCATTGCAAGATATTTTCCACTGGTTCTATGCCTTCGCGATTTATGTCGCTGACACTGATGCAACCCCGGCAACTCACATTGCAAGAGTAGGCCATCATTAGGTCAAGCCGGTTGATGATATGCTTCATATTCCTGCTGATAAGTTTCCAACCAAGATGTCAATATGTCAATGCCAAACACCTGTTTGATTTGTTGTGCGACCCAGGTCGTGTCACGGAACAGTTTTTCATAGGGTATCACCAAGTCATAGCTGGCCGTGGGTTCTGGAACCTGGCGCATGATTTTTTCCAGGTACAGTTTTTGATTTTGTTCTGTGGGTTCTATGTTGTCGGCCAGCATTTGCAAGGTAAGATTGTTCATGTCTTTGTTTACATGTCTAACAAAATCTCTGTTGTTGGTTTTGCGTATCAGGACGTCTAGTTCACCTAAGAAGTATTTGCCTTCTGGTTGCGGAGCCAATAAAACTTTTTTCAAACGGTTGTGTTGCAGGTACTGCCACAGCTCAGAATCCTCTGGAGGATTAGAAATGCGTATGCTGTGTACCCGATCATACATACTGGCAGCCAAGGTCCAACCCCTGTGACAGGGCACCAATTCAAATTTTTCTAGATTGGGTTCTTGGTATTCAGGACTAGGGTCGGCTTTTAAAAATTCCTGTCCAAAACGATCTCGTACCTTGCTCCTACCTGTGTCAAAACGTTCTACTTCTAAAGGAACACACTGTGGACTGAGACTGAGTTGGCTACAAAAAAATTCGCCGCCGGCACCTTGATCATAATCAACAAATAAAAAAGGCATGCTGTACTTACCGTACAGCCCAGGGTCACCGACAAATACTTGTGGATTTGATTCCGTTTAGAGTAAACTGGCTGACAAATTTGTCCACATCTGAATGTAGACCGGGCATGCGATGCGGCAAAAACCAAAGATTCAACATGCTCCAGGCAACACAATCCCAATACCAATTGGCGTAAAGATCCATGGGTTCTCGCATGAATTCCCAGCCTGTGAGTTGTGAGACTTCCTGCCAGGACAGGTTTCGGATCATGACACAGCAGTTGTTAGAGCAACCATGCAGGTCAACAACATGGCAGTCATAATGGCAAACAAGTTGGTATAATCACCAAACATGGTTTTGACACTCAAGATCAAAGTAAGATAAACCACAGTGACCAACAGCAAGATTTGTACGAATTGACCCATGCAGTATTTAGTGAATAAAAAGCCCCTTGCGGGGCTTTGGAATGTGTGACTGGGTCGACTCCTTGTAGTTTTCGTATCGACTCAGTATTTACAAGACGATATGTTAAAGATCACTGAGCACATTACTTGTCAGCTCTAGAGCGAACAGGTATCAGCCAGTGCTTGCCGCAGGTTCTCAAATAACTTGTGTAGCCTTTGATGTTACGATTCTCATAGATCTGCGTTGCCCTGGTACAGCCAGGCCACGAGCACCAAGGTGCCGATGTGTTAGGTTGCGGTGCGCTCATCGTTCACTGGGTGGCCAGAATGTTTCAACATGATCCTGTGCCACACCATTGGTGTCCAACTCATCCCGCTCATATTCTTCAGGATGTTCCAAGCTGGTATGTGTCTGATGCAGTTTAGCAATGTATTCTGCCAGAGTTTTTATTGTGGTTCCTTCCATACAGCCTCCTTGATATCCTTACTTATTTGGCCAAGGGGTTGTCCATGGCCTTCTGTATTTTAGAATCTACTTCTCGGCGCATCTGGCGTAGGTCCTGGTCCACTTCACGATTTAGTTGCTTGCCATCACGTTCAACCTGTTCCACAATCTTTTCCAGTCTACGGATATCTTGTTTGAGATCGTTTTTGATGTCTTGTGTATACTGCACACTCTTCTCTGAGTTTTGCATGGTCAATTCCATTTTCTTGTTGAGCTCACTGAGATCAGGTGTCACATACTCGGCAATCTTTTTCTTCATGCCCTGATAGTCCTTGTATACTTCAAAGGCGCCGTAGAGTCCGCCCAGGGTACTGCTGACGATGGTTGCGGCAATCATGAGCTTGGCCGGTGTGAATTCATAGCCACCGATGCTGATCACAGTATCCTTGCTCATGTATCGTTTGGCGGCGGCTTCTAGCTCGTCGACTTTTGCGTTTACATCCGTTATTTTTTCAGCCATGTTACTTTCCTCTTTGATATTGTTGATCCACCATGTCCGAGTGGAGGCGGTCGCTGGCTCCGGTCAACCCTTTTAAAGCCGCGCGATTATCCACAGTGGCTCGTCCATACTGGCGTGCCATCTGTAGACCATTTACATCCGTAATTCTTGCTGTGCCATAGGCATCAAAGCCGGGCACAAATCCCATGAGTGCTACTACTACACCTTGTGTGGCTGTCTGTGCTTCAAAGGTGGTAGCTCCAGAACTTTGCTGAGCCACTTCTCGGGCCCGAGCTTCTACCCTGGCCTTGGCTGTGTTGGTTGATCCACTGGCAACAGATTTGATTTCACCGTCAGTCTTTTTGGTTTCTTGTGTTGGTGACTGTGATGAAGCGGTGGATGTGGGCTGAGCAGGTTGACTTGACACAGTATTAGAAACTGTGGTTACTGTTTCAGTTTTGTTTACTGTGCTGGTAAAACTTGTCACTGAAGTAACACCTGTGGTGCTGGTAGTACTGGGTGTAGAGATAGCACTGTCTATGGTACTGTCACCGGTGCGACTGACTTCGGTGTTGATCGTGCCGTCAGATCGTACAGTGGTTGTAGGAGTTGAAGTGGATGCAGTCGTGGCAGTGGTCGTTGACCCTATGTTCAATATGTTTTTCTTGGCATAAGCTTCGGAGTATTTAGGACAACTTTGACTGTAAAATGAATCAAGATTGCACTGATAGGCAAAATAAGCTTCGGCGTAGCCGGGACAGGCCGGATTATATAATGCACTGGCTGTGCATTGTTGCGTGAAGTATGCGGCCGCGTAGCCAGGACAGGCTGTGTTGTAGAGAGCACTGATGGTGCACTGCTGATTGAAATAGGCCGTGGCATAACCTTCGCAGGAAGACGAATACAAAGGATTGCCCACACAAGGATCTGGAGTATACTGCCAGTTGCTCCACTTGTTGGTCACTGATGCATTGCCTGAGGTTCCTACACCCATTGTAAAGGTTCCCATGGTTCCAATCGTACGAGATGAGTCAAACATGACACTGAAATCATAAGCATTGACACTGTTTGTTCCAGAATAAGTTTGAGTATCTGCTGGCCTTATCAAGGTGTTTGTATTGTTTCTTACGCTGGTTGATACACTTGCAGCTGGATAAGTAGACATCCACCAACTGCACGAGCCGTCTTGGTTGGTTGCAGTACAACCATACCAACTTTCGCCAAGGGTCACAGTGTATCCATATCGGTATCCGTGTAACAACACACCCGAACCTGAAAGATTCAGCGCAGAGTTGATGGCATAACTTTGCGACAGGATGTTTTGACTGGTCAGGATGTCATTGAAGCCCGAGCATGATGGCGACGACAATGGGTTTAACGCACAAGGATCCACACTGTAGGACAGGCCAAGACTTACGTTTCTTATCCTGGGACCATACAACCCCATCCAAAATCTGTCATCTTGTCCGGTAAAACTCATGGACAAGTTACCCAGCGAGCTCAGTGGATAAGCATTGAATGTGTGCGTGCCTGATTCTGTTTGCCAGTCAGTTGTTGCCTGCACACCATGAACAAAGTTACGGCTTTGCAAAACGGCACCAGTGCTACTGGTCATGTTTATGCTGGTTTGCAAGGTGCCACTGCTGTAGCCACCATTCATCCATTGATAGTTCCAACTGAATCCGCCTACCTGTATGCCAGTGCCCGACAAGGCCTGATTGATGGCAATGGTCTGTGCCACGGTGCTGTTATTGTAACCAAATCTAATGGTATTGGTTTCTGAATTGTAGTAGGCCGACCCTGTGGTAGGACCGACGCCCTCTACTGCTGTGATGCCGCTGATGCCCATGACCTGGTTGCCGGGGATGCCCCAGGCTGTGCCTGCAGGATTGATCAAATTGGACGTGGTCTGTGCCTGAACAGTCAAGCTCAAGGTCATAGCCGCCAACCACGTGATCATGTATTTCATTTTTTGCTCGCGGGTTTGATTGCTTCAACAGCATAGTTGCCCACATTTTCTTTCTTGACTGAGTCAATCACTCCTCTTCGCTCCCATTCTGCACGAGCATCGGCACCAATCTTGCCTTCTACGGGACAAGGCGTCCCTGCGGCCATCATGGCCGTGAATATACGATCATCCTGGCAAAGTGTGGCCACAGCCGCAACCTTCATGCCCATGTCAAACAAGTTCTTTGACAACTTGATGCGTTCGCAGTTCATGTCACGCATGGTACCACCCATGCTGATACCCAGGATCTGTGTCTGCACAGCGCCTGAAGCTGCTACAGCACACACATCATTGTTGATGGTTGTGACAGCCGGTGCTATGGCCGTAGGTGGCGGACTTTTGACTGTGGTTTCATTGCGGGTGGTTGAATCTGTGATAATGGTGTCGGCCCACGCAGGTGAGACCGCTAAAATGGCAGATACGATGGCCCATCTGCCCAGGCTTGCAAGTTTTTTGAACATTTTTATTATGGATTGGTTTTGCCAATCTTCTCCATGTGTTCCTCTACGTGGGAACATCAAGTGTATTTAATACAAATATTGGATATTAAATGCTGGTATTAAATGGTCACAGGCAACCACAACCATAGGGCCTGGCTCAGCAGGATCATGGCCACGGCACCTACCGCGATGCTGGCCCGATACATTCGGTTGCTCACGGCCAAGATGCTGGCGGTCAACAACACAATGGCTATCTGGAACAGACTGCCGGCATAGGTATACCAGGGGCTACGGTTCTTAGCTTCAGAGCGAACAGCTTCATGGGCACGGGCCTTGGCCATGAGTTCTCGCTTGCCTTCACCAGACTTGGGGTCCGACTCATAGCGATCAATCTTGGCCTGCAGGTCTGCAGCTTTTTTGCGATCTCCTGCACGCACAGCATCTTCGTAGGCCATTTCGGCCAAGGTCTGCTTGATTGATTTGGCTTGATAGAATGCCCAGGTGTTGTTGGCATCTATGGTGTTGTTGAGTATTCTACTGCTGTTGGCACCACCCATGAGTGTGTTGATGGCCAACATGGCAGCCAACACAGTGATTACCCATCCGGCTTTGTCTTTGATCTGTGCTTCACGCTCTGAACGTGACAGGGGTTTTATTTCGTTGACGTTGCTCATATCTGCTCCTTGTTAGAGTCTTTTTATTGTATGGGTATTTAGCAGTTATTTTTGAATTATGGGAGACCAGTTTTCAGGTGGTGGATTGTCTAAAAATGGTTGGATTCTGTCACGCAGATTTTGATAAAAACTATCTAGTTCGCCGCCCCAAAAACCTTGTAGGTGTTCCATGGCATCCAGACAATATTTCCAATCACGATCACGATAATTCGAAATTAAATTTTCGTGCAAGTCTTTCATGCTTTCGACTCGAGGCAGATCCAGGATAGACATGTTTTCAATTACACAATAGGCTGGTGCCACTGGACCATCTTGACCAAATTGAATCAAATCTAATTCCAATACAGTGTATTTTTTTTCTAACTGTAGAGCTTCGTCTTTTCCAAATATTATGTGCATGTTTGTATCCTTGTTAAATAATTATCTCGTTGATACTATCACTCAAAAAATATGTCATTCAGTTTTGATCTCATTTCAGATTTACACGTGGAAAGTTGGCCGGTGTTTGACTGGTCCAACCAAGCTACCAGTCCTTACTGTGTGGTAGCCGGTGATGTGGCCCGCGATCCTGTGTTAGTAGCAGAAACCTTGCAACATCTGGGTGAATGCTATGCCGGTGTGTTTTACATTGATGGCAACGAAGAACATCGTTACCGACTCAATGATCTAAACGATAGTTATTCAGAACTAGAAACCGCCATCAACAACATACCCAATGTAGTCTACATGCAAAACAACGTGGTTATAACCAATGGTGTGGCCTTGTTGGCTGCCAATGCCTGGTGGACCTATGAATTTGATCCTGGAACCGATGCTGAACAAAGCCTGGATTGGTACAGAGACTATGTGGGTATTGCCAGAGAGCAAGCCTATGCCATGCGAGACCGTGGCATTTATGATGCAGCCTATTTGGTCAAAAGTGTACGTAGATTACAAACACATCAGGATGTAAAAAGGATTGTGATGCTGACTCATACCTTGCCAGACCCGAAGTTTGTGGCACATGATCCTGACATTGCCGGCACTTGGCGTTATAACAGCATGGGCAACCACTTGGTCCAACAGGTGTTGGATGCAGACAGCGAACACAAGATACACAACTGGGTGTTTGGACACTATCATCGTCCGGTAGATCAAGTATCACGCGGAGTCAAATACTGTAGCAATCCCCGCGGTCGTGGCGACACGCCTTGGTGCCAACCTGTGTACTACCCTAAAAAAATAACTGTGGAGTTCTAAACAGCTTCGGGTTCGAGCTTGATCTGCAAAGGAAAATTGTTGCTGCGGGCATGTACTGTGACTTCAATGCCTTTTTGTTCGGCCACTTCGTAAGGTAACACAGCCACCACAGCCGAACCATCTGTGTGTATGTCTTTGGTGATCTCAAAAGCAGTTTCAGTGGTGTAGTTAAAAAAACTAACCAGAGTGTCTATTACAAATTCCATGGTTGTTTGATTGTCGTTCAAGTAAATGATTTTAAACATGGGTGGTTCTTGCAAGCCAATGATTGGTTTTGTAATAGTTTCAGTGTGTGACATTGCAGTTCCTTTGTTGTGTGGAGGACATCTTGTCCTCCACTGTATTTAACAATTGTACTATGATTTATACGTAATTGCAATTGTTTTGGGTTTCAAAGATTCTGGAATGCGACGTTCCAACTGTATGGTCAGTATGCCGTCTTTGACCACAGCATCCAACACTTCCACATACTCGGCCAGGCTGAAACTGCGTACAAATCTACGAGCACTGATGCCATGATATAGATATTCTACGTCTTCCTGTGCATCGGATTTTTCACCGGTGATCACAAGATTGCCATCGCGTACTTCAATCTGTATTTCGCCTTGGCTGAATCCAGCCACTGCCACTTGTACTTCAAAGTGATTGTCACCTCGACGCACAATGTTGTAAGGCGGATAGTTGGTGTTACCAGCTGTGTCAATTTGATTCAGGATCCTATCAAACAAACGATCAACACCAATACTGTTGCGATAAAATGGATTGAGATCCATTGCTGTAATTTTAGTCATTTTTTTCTCCTTTCATTAAGCAAGATGACTGTACGGGCCCCAGTCGGGCACCCGTTATTTCTTCTCTGTAAACTCGGCATCCACTACACCTTCGTCGGCAGGTTTTGTTTCATCTGCAGACTTGGGTTCAGCGGCTTTGGACTTTGCTTCGAAGATGGGCAAACTGACTGACATGAGATCACTGATCTTGGTGGTAATGGCCGCCTGATCTGTGTCTTTGACAGCAGTTTCTAAAGCTGAGATAGCTGATTCAATTTTCTCAATCTGTTCCTCATTCAGCTGATCACGCACTTCGGCTAGATCGGTACGCACTGTATGGATCTGTGCGTCGGCTTGATTTCTAGATTCAACTAGTTCTCGTTGTTTCTTGTCCTCTTCGGCATTGGCTTCGGCATCTTTGATCATGGTTTGAATTTCTTCATCGCTCAATCCTGAATTAGCTTTGATGGTGATCTTGTTTTCCTTGCCAGTATTTTTGTCCTTGGCACTGACATGCATGATACCATTGGCGTCAATGTCTAGACAAACTTCAATCTGCGGTGTGCCACGACGTGCTGGAGCAATACCTTCCAAGTTAAATTCACCCAAGAGCTTGTTGTGCTGTACAAAATCACGCTCGCCTTGGTAGACCTTGATGGTAACAGCAGGCTGATTGTCTTCGGCTGTGCTGAATACCTGTGTTTTCTTGGTTGGAATTGTGGTGTTCTTTTGGATCAACTTGCTCATGACACCACCTTGGGTTTCGATACCAATACTGAGTGGAGTCACATCCAACAATAACACGTCTTTGCGATCACCGGCCAACACTGAACCTTGTACAGCAGCACCAACTGCCACGGCTTCGTCAGGATTGACATCTCGACGTGGTGCTCGACCAAACAGTTGCTCGACCACTTCTTGTACCTTAGGCATGCGTGTTTGACCACCTACCAAGATTACTTCGTCGATGTCTGAGGCTGTGACATTGGCATCTTTCATGGCTGTACGGCATGGCTCCAGGCTGCGAGTGATCAGCTCATCTACCAGGCTTTCCAACTTGGCACGTGTGAGTTTGACATTAAGGTGCTTGGGACCACTGGCGTCAGCTGTGACATAAGGCAAGTTGACTTCGGTCTGACTGGAACTTGAGAGTTCAATCTTGGCTTTTTCTGCTGCATCTTTGAGACGTTGCAGAGCCAGCATGTCTTTCTTGAGATCAACTCCTTGTTCTTTGCGGAACTCATCGACCAGGAAGTCCATGATACGCTGGTCAAAGTCTTCACCGCCTAAGAAGGTATCTCCGTTAGTGCTGAGTACTTCAATTTGTTTTTCGCCGTCAATGTTGGCTATTTCGATGATCGAAACATCGAAAGTACCACCACCAAGGTCGTAAACAGCAATCTTCCTATCTCTTTTATCAGCTTTATCAACGCCATAAGCAAGAGCTGCCGCAGTAGGCTCGTTAATAATACGCAGTACCTCCAGGCCTGCGATGCGTCCAGCGTCTTTTGTAGCCTGTCTCTGACTGTCGTTAAAGTACGCAGGAACTGTGATAACGGCTTGAGTAACTTCATATCCTAAATAGTCCTCTGCTGTTTTCTTCATCTTACGCAAAACTTCTGCGCTGATTTGTGGTGGTGCCAATTCTTTGTCTTGTGCTTTTACCCAAGCATCGCCGTTGTCAGCCTTGATGATCGAGTAGGGCATGAGACTGATGTCTTTTTGCACAGCTTCTTCATCAAACTTACGACCAATCAGTCGCTTGCTGGCATAGATTGTGTTTTTGGGATTGGTTACTGCTTGGCGTTTGGCGCTGGCACCTACCAGGATTTCGCCATCAGTATAGGCGACAATCGAGGGTGTGGTTCTGGCACCTTCGCTGTTTTCAATTACTCGGGGGGTTCCGTTTTCGATAATGGCCACACACGAATTTGTGGTGCCCAGGTCAATACCTATGACTTTGCTCATTTGCGTTCTCCTTATATGTTAAGCAAGATTTTGTTGTAAACCCGCACCTGCGGCATCTACAAGTTTATTTATACTACAAAATTCTGATCAATACAACTTTTTTGGCAAAGTCTGTGCGGCCAATTGCTTGCGCCAGCGATTGCGAGCCGCAGATTTTTTGCGTTTGCGTACGGTGGTGGGTTTTTCGTAGGTTTCTCTGTCGCGAAGGTCCTGTAATAGGCCGCTGTCTTGCACTTTCTTCTTGAATTTACGCAGAGCTTTTTCTACGTTGCCATCTTTGACGATGACTGTTTTACCGTAGAGTTTCATGAATTTTCCTGTGCCAGTGTCATAGGATTATTTACCTGGGTTTTATTGATGGCCACCTTCAAAATATTGGCCTTTTTATATCTAGGCAAATCAAACATGTGGCACATGAGTATGCGTTCCAGTTCGCTGTGCAGGCCCCGGGCACCGGTCCGTGTGGCCAAGGTACGTTCGGCTATGAGATCCAGGCTTTCTGCATCAAATTCCAGTTCTACTCCGTCTTGATCAAACAACCATTTGTATTGGCTCACAAAATTATGTTGTACCTGGGTCAATATATTGATCAGCTGATCCTTGGTTAGATTATGCAACCCGACCATGCTGCTAAATCTACCTACAAATTCTGGAATCATGCCATAGCGTACCAGATCGTCGGCTGTGGCCGGACTGTCTTCAAGATCTGCTGTGTGTTTGATCTGTGCTGAAAATCCCATGGCTGTTCCCTGCACACGACTTTGTATGATTTTTTCCAGGCCCACAAAAGCACCGCCTGCAATGAACAAAATATTTGTGGTGTCAATTTCCACAGTGTCAGCCGAGCTAGTTTTTCTTCCGCCGCCCACTGATATTTTACATTGTGTACCTTCGATCAATTTCAGCAAGGCCTGCTGTACACCTTCGCCTGATACATCACGAGTCACGGTTGCACCCTCGCTCTTGCGTGCAATTTTGTCTATCTCATCGAGAAATATGATTCCACGTTGGCAAGCTTCTATGTTGTTTTCGGCCGCGGTGTATAATCTGGTGATCATGCTTTCTACGTCATCACCTACATACCCGGCCTCGGTCAAACAAGTAGCATCGGCTACCACAAAAGGCACATTGAGATATTCAGCCACAGTACGGGCCATGAGTGTTTTACCTGTGCCTGTGGGACCAATCATCAAGATGTTGGCTTTTTGTATGTTGTTGGGATAGTTGATACGTTTATAGTGGTTGGCTATAGACACACTGAGAACCATTTTGGCTTGGTCTTGCCCTACCACTCGTTGATCTAGATAATCCCGTATGTCTCGGGGGTCTGGTATGATCAACTTGGTTTGTTTGTTTTTTTCAGCGGGTTTTTGATCTTTGAGCAAGGTCCCACAAAGATCCACACACTCGTTGCAGATTGCAACCTTGTGGCTGACAATCAATTTACCAACTGAATCTTTGTGTTTGCCACAAAAGGAACAGTGTGCCAGGCCTTCGGTCATATTAGTTTGATGATCTCAATCGTTTTTCAATACTGTCTCTCTCAGCGTCACTGAGTAGCTCTGGGTCATACTCGCCCGATGCTATTTTTTCGATCAAATGATCTATGTATGCATGGTCATAACTGTAGGTATCACTGAGAGCCTTGTCAACTTCAATCCAGGTGTTACCATTGTATTTGTACAGTGCTGTGGGCAAACGATCCACCCGCAAGAACATATCTCCTTTGACAGCCTGTGGTGGAAAAGCAGTGCCGAATCCTCTTACCTCTCCTGCTATGCCCTGTGGGTCGTTGTCAGCTTGCAATTGTGTACCGGCCAACACACGATTTTGAAATTCTGATTCCATCCAAGGCAGTTGAGATATAAATCCATTGCGGAATAGTTGACGTTGACGTTTCAAAGTTTTGTTTGGATTTTCAATTTTCCAGGCACGTTCTGCCTCGCGTTCACGTAATTCTTGATTCAACAATGGATTTTCAACAACAATCGTTGGTTGTTCCAAAGGTGCATGTTCTGCTTCACCGTCACGTGTTACGATTTTTTTGGCTCGTGACCACATGCTATCTAACCCTGCCAAGATTGATTTTTTCTTGACAGGCTCGTGCTCATCTATGTGATCATACCAATGATCTTGATCGGGTTTGATGTCTTGGTATGGATTTGGTTCTTCCGGAGCTCGATAAGTACCGGCATCCAGGGCACGAGCTTTTTCTCGCAGACTATCAAACCAGTTGTTGACTGCTGAATCTGATTGTTCTTCATCTTTGTATCGTCGAGCTGTAGATGCCATAACATTAATTCCGCGTTCCCATTCCAAGGTCTTGGTAGCGGCCAACAACAGGGTCAAGGCCAAAGGATCAAACACTATGACGATGAGTATGATCACCCAACGAACTGCTTTTTCCAACACATTGGCTTCGGGATTGTCACCATAAATCAAGGCCGCAATGTACTTGATGGGCCCCACTTCGGCTTCAACCTTGCGAACTTCGGCGGCTATGGGTGCTCGTTGATCGTTGAGTGTCTGTATCTTCTTCTGCTCAGTGTCAATTTCTTTCAGTAGTCTGTTGCGTTCGTTGGCCTGACTACGACGCAGTTGTGCGGCCTTGTCGGCACCAGATTCCGTGGTGCTACGACTCATGGTCTGATCCACTGCGGCATCCATCTGCACCAGAGCCTTCCTGGCCATGTCTATGTTGTCACGACTTTGTTTGATCTTTTCATCGTAGATGCTGATCTTGGCAATCACATCTCCTGACACCAGACTTTGATCGCTGTGTGCCTTGCTCAAGAATCCAAACACACCCATGCTGGTCAGCAACATGAGTATGGCCACAGCACTGCACAGGTAAACCTTGTATTGTAACTCGGCACGATTCCAATACTTGTGCAACCACAACGTGGATACAACCTTGCCCACTTCCAGGCTGCTACCCAGGATCACTATGGGCCAGAAGGCCGCGGCGAATATGGCCGTGAGGCCCAGTATGCTGTAATAAGCGGCACTGATCGAGATAATCAGTGCAGTTGCGAGAGTTAATATGCCAAACCACATAATCAAATATTTACCGTTATTCCCAAGTCCTGTGTCGTTCCGACACCCATTCAAATCCATCGTAATCGTCTATTTGCCACTGCACATCAGCAGGTATGCGAAGTATTTTTAGTTTGGCATGATCTCCCCATGAAGCTTTGCCTAGATCTTGTACCAGACTGATCAACACAGGATCATCTCTAGGAATATCTCTGTCAGACCAATGTGTATTGTTGACCAGGATCATGGGACCATATCGTTCAGTGCTGTGCCGATCACGTCTGGGCAAAGTCGTGTAAGGTATTCCAGATCTTTCAAGCCAGGCAATTTGTGTGTTATAACTAAGACCAAATCCACCGTGCTGTGCATTGATCACGATGTCTCGGTGTCCACGAAGATGTTGCATGATCTCGTCGTGTGCAGGATTTGACTCGCCATCTGTACCTATGTCCAGATACTGTGCGGCCATGTCACACATACACGAGAAACAAGTAGGACAAAAACTCACAGGCAACATCCCAAAGTTGCCCTGGAT
>Ga0209229_10000540_pt1 | contig 15394 bp, 33 predicted proteins | sample SanBayMetagenome_FD_187466 | JGI IMG/M metagenome (GOLD analysis project Ga0209229, IMG submission 187466) | Freshwater and sediment microbial communities from dead zone in Sandusky Bay, Ohio, USA (SPAdes) (version 2) | ecosystem: Environmental > Aquatic > Freshwater > Lentic > Sediment... | reverse complement strand
ATCGCCATAAATCTCGTTGTCCTGCATCTTCGTGAGTTCGCGATCCAATGCTTTGCGAATCACATGATCTAGCGTTCTCTTCTTCATCTCGCCTCCTTGACCACGCGCCCAACGCGCCAGTCGTATTTGAATCCGGGTGGGGGTTTCCTGAAGCTGGAGGGCTTCTTGATGCCGAGCAGCTTCGCCTTGATGCGCTTCGCCTTTGACCACGACGCCGCGTCAGCCTTCGTCTTGGTCTTGTGGCAGTCCTTGTGAGCGGGGCGCATGTTGGATTGGTCATCGGCGCCAAGTAGCGCCAGCGGGCGCACATGCTCCACGTCCCACTTGTCGCCAACCTGGATGCGCTGCTCGCACAGGTGGCAGCGTCCGGATGCAGCCTCGAATACCTTGAGGCGCTGCATGGGGGAGAGGGAGCGGCGGGCGGTCATTTCATCTTGCCGAATCTGACGTTGTGCTGGGCACCGAAGATCGCCAGCCAATCAATAAAGGCGGCGCACTGTTCGACTAATAGGTCGCTCGTGTGCGGGAGGAGCAGCGCGAATTGCAGCCCATCCAAGCTCTCGATAAGTTCGGGAATCTCTCCCGTTTCGGTGAGCCACTGGAGAGTTAGGCGGCGTTTCCACCACTCCACGTCGTGCATCTCGCCAGTATCTGCCGGCCACGGCAGTTGCTTCGACACGTCCGTTATCGCGTCGTGAAGGAGCTTGTTCTGCTGGATGGTCCGCTTGCGATCCGGGCGCGGGCCTCCCGGCCGGTTTCCACCAGCCGGTCCCGGTCCGCCTCGCTCAAAGCCGCGATCAATGGTTTGTGCGTTCGCCACCATGCGTCCAATTCCTCGTCAGAGGTTGCCTGCCCGAGCGCCCAGATCAGGACGCTCGGGAGAAGGTCACTCAAGATCCTCGCCGGTCACGTTCTGGAAGGCGTTCCGGACCCGGAGGTACTGGCCGGGGGAATTGTCGGAAAGCCACTGAAGCGGCGACTTCGACTTGCGGGGCGGCACCGTCTGGGCGACACGCCGCCATTCCTTGGCGCTTTCGGCGTTGCCCAAGTTGATCGTCTGTATGGCCCCGTCCGCAAACTCCTTGGCCTTCTCGGCAGCCTTGGCGCTGTAGTTGGACATCAGGCGCCCATCCTCGCCGCGCGGGCCTGTGGCAAGTCGCTCCACGTCGTCGTTGTGGTCGGCGCCGTTGCCGTCATCGTCCACGTCGCCCACGGCCAGATTGAAAATCAGCTTGAGAAGGTAACGCTGGCCGTAAGAGGCAGCCGCCCCGGTGGCGTGCGTGCGGGTCATCACGTCGCCGCCCTTGGCTCCCTTGCCATCGGCGGGCATATCGATCTTGTAGTCTTGCCGGTGGCCGCCCCGGTGCGACACAACGCAAAGCAAACGAACCTCAGCAGGCGTCGGGGCGTCGCCAGTGTTGAAACTCAGGGCGAAGCCGTGCCGGGCGTAGATCGGCCGTACGGCATGATCCAGCGCCGCATATGTCGCGTATTTGCTCCGCGTCTGGTTGTTGTTCGCGTCCGGGCTGATCGCCCGCATTTCCTCCTGTGCGCCGGCCATAGCGGCGTCGAATTCGTCCCGCGCCTGCTTTGCGTCCCGGCGTTCCTTCATCTGGAGAAGGCGGTCCATCTTGTCGATGTCGACGCGGTGATCGCTTGCCGCGCGCTCGATCATCATGAGGAACGGATCTCCCCCGGTGGGCGCGGCGGGAACCTGCGGCGCGGGAGCCGTCAGCGAGGTTGGCGCCAGATTGTTCGGCAACGCCTGCGTAAACTCGATCTCTTGAATGGCGGTATCCATTTAAAACACTCCTTTAGTTATTGATTTGATTTCGCATCCAGCGGCAGAACCGACGCCACCATGAGCGTCGAGGCACACAAGGCACCACCGTTCCTGAGATGATGAGATATTCCTCTCTCATTTCCCGGACTCCTTGGGGGAGAGGGCGGCGAGGGCTTCGTGCGCGATATCCATGCGGCGCTGAAACTCAACAGTCAGCGTATGGCCACCTCGGGCCAGGAACGGCGCGGCGCACTCCGGATCAATGCCTTGGCATTGCGCCGGGGAGGGCTCGCCGGGCTTCCACCCGTGATCGCGGGCGCAGCCGTATGGCACCGCTTTGCCGCCGACGATGGCGTTCTTTGGGCACCCCTCGGGCGGGCAGAACTTGTTGTCGTCGTGGCAGCAACGCCATGCTTCAAAGTCGATGTGATTACTCATTGGTCGTGTCCTTGCTGAAGTTGGAGATGGGTGCGAGAGGTCCGCAGGCCCGGAGCCTGTGCCTACCTCTCCCCCTGGATAACGGCGGACCTGCGCGCGATCATAAGATCGGCAATGCGATAGGCATGTTCTGGGATGTCGGACCATTCTCTGAGAGAGGCGCCGTCTCGGCTGCAAGGGCCTGCGAGGATGCCCTGCAAGGCTTTGGCCGCAAAGTAGTCGCGCAAGCTCATGCCGGACGCGCCTTCCATGATGCCCTCACCATTTGGGCCGCGAATTTCCGGGTAAGGGAAAGCAAGGCCGCCGTCGTCAATCTTCGCATCTATCGTCATGGCTACTTCCCCTCTGCAGGCTCGGGTTTGGCAAGCCGCAGGTCTTCACCGCGCACGTTGCGGTAGTGGACTTCGCCGTAGTGCCACGGGCCTGGAGGGTCTTGGCTCAGCGAATATTCGAAGTATCGGCGCTCGGTGTCGGATTTCATGTGACAGCCGACGATGTAGAAGTGCGCCCAGCTAGAAAGCTTCGCGCCCGGTGCCTCGGCCTTGACCTCAAACCAAACGCCTTGGCCGGGGCAGAACTCCGGCCCTTTGCGGGCGATGCCGCACAACCAGACCCAAGCGTCGTTGTTCTCAATGGAGCCGCCTTCGCACTCAAACCCACACTTCTGGATTTGCTCGATTGCACTCCTAAGAGACCAATAGTTAATGGGTTCTTTTGTCATTTCACTTCCTCCAGAAACGCATCCAGTTCGGAGCGATCAACCTGCGCCGGGTCGAGATCGCATCCCGCCGCGTCCAGTGTGCGCTCCATCTTCCCGATGCAGGCGCCGACCGCGTCGTAAAGCGCGCGGGCCATCAGATCCAAGGCGTCCTTGTCGATGCCTGCGGCCTTGCCCCTGCGGAGCATCGCCAGCCCGTCCAGGTAGAAGGCGGCCACCTCCTCGCGGATGCCCTTCACGGACTCCCATGCGAAGTCGCGGGCGCGGCGCTGATCGGCGCGGATATCGAACCGCGTGAGCGGGTCGGGATCGTAGGTGTCGAGTGGAATAAAGGTGGTGTCCATGTCAGACTCCTTGAGCGCGGCGTACCAAAATCGCGCGGTCGAAAGCTTCTAGCGCAACGGCGTTGCGGCTGATTTCCTGCAAAACCAAGTTGATTGACTTGGCATCGTTGCGAGACGTGGCAGTATTTTCCGCCACGAAATCAGCCGCGATATTGTGAAGGCGATCAATCGCCCACTGGAGATCGTGTTTGTCTTCCATGCTGGGCTCCTAGAGCTTCACGGTCGGATAGATGCCAAGCAGCGAGGCGGCGCGGCGGCAGTCGCCCAGCGTGACCGTGACGTGGCGCGGCTGCTCGTCGTCAAGATCGCTGTCACCGATGGGATCGGCGGCCTTGGCGTAGGCTTCGGCGAACACCGCAAGCGCGGCCTCGATCCTCTGTTCGCGGGTCATCTTGTGTTTGCTCATCACGCGGCCTCGTCCAGCAGGCCGATGACGGCGGCCTCGACGGCGCGCGGCTCAGCGTGGTTGATGGCGCTCTCCAGCGCGATGGCGAGGGCGCAGGCGTCGGCCATGTAGAAGATCATCTGAAACTCGCCGCCGAAACTCTCGCCAACCTTGAGGTTGATAAAAGCCCGTCCGTTCCCGTCCGCCGGAAACGCGGTGAAGTGCAGATCGGGCTTGCCGTCTCGCTTCACGCTGAAGGTCTTGTTGTCCATCTGCTGTCCTCCTGTCGGGGTGTGGTTAGGCGTTGGCTTCAGCCGCTAGGATCGCGCGGCCGATGATTTCCGGGATTTGGGGGACGACCGCGTTGCCGAGTGCGTGTACGCGCCGACGCTCCATTGCGACGGAAAGCCCATCGCCGCCTCGTACAGCATCGAGATTGCTGACCAGTGCGCGCCACGCTCCAGCAGCGCCGTCGCCATGCTGGGCGAGTGCCGCCGCCGCTGACTTAAGAACGCCCTGCCCTTTGTTATGTCGCGAAAGTCGCGAGCCGCCGGGGTAGGCAACCGCCCACAATCTGTCGCGCCGATGGGGAAGACCGAGGGCGAACGCGGGGAAGCGATCCCACTCCGCATCGTACCCGATGGCGGCCAGGTCCCCGAGAACACGTCCCCATCCGACACTAAGGAGGCCTGTGACGTTCTCCAGCACGAGCGCGTCCGGTCGTATCTCATCGGCCAAGCGGGCGATGTGTCTCCATAGTCCGGTGCGCTCGCCTTCGATGCCGACGCGCTTGCCCCATTGCGTTTGCCCGAAGCTGGCGTCTTGGCAGGGGAAGCCGCCGCAGATGACGTTGGGTGTGGGAACAAGGTCCCTTGCGAGGGCGTGGCGGCTGACCCATTGCACGTCGTCATAAATCTTCACTCCGGGCCAATGCGCCGCAAGAACGGCTCGCGCGTGCGGATCGATTTCGCAGAAGGCGACCGTCTCCATGCCCGCGCGTTCAAGCCCAAGGCTGAACCCGCCGATGCCGGAGAAAAGGTCCAGCACGTGCATCAGCCCAGCTTCCCGATGATGTCGCGAAGCACCGCCTTCGGATCGTCGAACACGGGGGACGGCGCGGGATATCGGTCGGCGATGTCCTTGCGGTTCGGGATGAAGGTCCAGCCTTCAACGCGACCGATTGACGGGATCGCGGGGAAGTAGGTGATGAAGCCGATAACCCGCTTGCCCTGCCGCACCTTGCGCGTGCCGGTGTCGGGCACTGTCTCCATCGTGACGATCTTGGCTGCGGTCATTCTGTCCTCCTCCGGGTGTCCGGTGGTGACAAGATGTATCCTCCGAATGCCGTCGTCAACAAAAAAGTTACAAGATGTCACCGCCAAGAACAAACCGAAGCCGCAAGAGGTGTCTTTAGAGAACCAGCAGAGCGACTGCTGTAATCTTTTGGACTTTCTAAGCCGCGCGCTTAGTATCTTGCGCGCTGCGGCGTGGATTCTTGCCTGTAATAATAAACTCGAACGGCTGCCGCAGAGCCCGAGCTAATCTTTCAAGCTTGTGGAGGGGGAAACGTGTCAGCCTTTTGCCTTCAATCTGCTTCAGGACAGCCAACGGCATATCAAGCAGGTCGGCCAGATCCTCCTGGTTGAGATCGGCGGCCTTCCTGGCGGCGACTAGCCGATCTCGAAACGCAACATAGTAGGCAAGCTCTGCCTCAGTGGGCGGGGCTTTGGGCTTTTTGCTCGGCTGTTGCGCGGAAGGCATCGCAATATTTTCGCCTCACGGCCTCGGTTTGTAAGGCTGTTTGATGTCACCGCGTGACATCTTGTAATTTTACGCTTGCGAAGGTGACATGATGTATCCATAGTGGCGGCTATGGCTACCGCACCCCTCGACCGCGACGTGCTGGCAAAGATCGGCACGGACGCTCTCATTGCCCAAGGCTACACCGACTTGCAGATTCGGCAGTGGCGGCGCCGGGGTATCTCATGGCCCGAGCGCGCGAAGGTCCAGCGCCTCGCCAACAAGAACGGCGTCAGCACCCCGGCGGACTTCCTCGACAAGCAGCGCCCCGATCCTGAGTGCGCGCCCAAGCCGGCAAAGAAGGGCAGGGCAGCATGACCCACCTTCCCGAACTCGCCGTGCTGATCGCCTTCATCGTTCTCATGTGGGCTCTGTTCCGGGTGGTGATGAAATGAGCGCCGACGACTGGTCTGACGCCTGCGATCCGGTTCCTGCTCGGCGCGAGTACACCCCTGCAGAAAAGCGTCGCTTGCAGGCCCTCATTGAATTGCGCCGTCGCCAGCGGCTCAACGGCTGGAGCGCCAGTGCGCAGGCTATTCCGACCTTTGTTGATCCCGGCTTTGACGAGGAGGGCCGCTAGATGCTCACGCCCAAGCAAGCCGAATTGCTCCGCTATCTCTACGCTCGTCAGGAAGAGGGCGTAGAGATATCGCCGTCTTACGACGAAATGCGCGGGGCGATGGGCCTCAAGTCCAAGTGCGGCATTCACCGCCTCATCGTCTGCCTTGAAGAGCGCGGGTACGTCGAGCGCATCCCCGGCCGGGCGAGGGCAATCCGCGTGATTGCCGGCCCAAATGGTCGGCCTCAGCGACCCGTCACGGCGCAAGACCTGAAAGACATTGTCGCGCGCCTGTGCGTTCAGGAAGGCCCGGAAGTCGCCATTGCGGCGCTGGCCGACGCCTCCGCGCGTGTGGCTGCTCTGTTCCTCTCGGTCGAAGGAAACGCTTGAATGCCCAGCAAAATCTACCGCATCACGAATGCACAGCGCGCCGGTTTTTGCGGCTTGATGATCGCCGGTCTGAGGTACGCCGACGCCTGCGCCGTGGTCGATGTATCGCAACAGCTTATTCAGGATGTCATTCCGGACGGTTGGCTTGCAGGCCCGCCACCCGCGCGGCGCTACAAGTCGTGGAAGGGCGAGAGGCTGGAGCAGATCCGGCTTGCCTACGCCGACCCAAGCCAGAGCGCACGCGACATTGCCGACCGTTTCAATCTCCCGTTGGCGTACCTCTACCGGCTTGTGCGGCTGCACGATTGGCCGCGTCGTGTCCACAAGGGGCGCGTCCCTGGTAACCGGCTGATCGACAAGCTGACCAAGGATCAACTGCGCCTGTACAACAAACTCCGCAACAATGGCTTCGGGCGTCCTGCGGCGTACGACGAGGCGCTGCGATGATCGCATCACTTTCCCCCGCTGGCCTGCATAGCTCTCCGAACAGGTCCAGCACTGGCCGCGCGTTGAATTGGGTCACGCGCGGCCAGCCCCTTCATCCCGGACTCGTGGCTTTGCCCGGCTCCGGTGCTGTTCTCGAACCCCCCGGTGCGGCTCCTTGGGGCGCCGCTTCCTCCTCCCTGACCGGGGGAACTGGCGGTCACGTTGTTGAGCGTGTGGGCTCCGGCGTGACCGCCTCTTTTATCCATTTGGGCTGCGAGCTTGGCGGCGAGACGGCCCAGAACTTCGCCAAGTGGCTTCCATGTAGTGGCGTCTTTCATGGGTCAAACCATGAAGGGAACCGCGCCCATGAAGTCGTCAAAGCCTGCCAAAGGATCGGCAATGTCTGCCGCGCTTGAACGTGTCCGCCCGATGCTGGTCGCTATTGGCGGCCCGCGCGGCTGGTCCGATACCAAAGACCATTGGAGAAACCGCCTTGCACGGCGGCTCGACATGAACGCCCGCCGCGTCCGCGCCATCCTCTCTAACAATGAAAAAGTGAGTCTAAGCGCCGATGAATATCTCCGCATTGAAGCGCGCTTCCGTGCGCTTGACGAGCGCCTTGGCGAGCATCTTAGGGCGCTCGACGCAGGAGCAGGGCCTTCGGCTCCTGGCGAAGTGCGAGCGGGAGGAACGCCGGATCAAAGAGCGGATCGCCCAGGTCCAGGCGGACACGAAGCGCGCTTACAAGATGATCGGCGGCGGTAGGGGGTGGTGATGGCGAAGGTTGGCCACAACAGCAAGGTTCAGTCAGGCCCGGTAAACGCCGACCGCCTCAAGTCCTTCATAGAGCGCATTGAGCGCATGGAGGAGGAACGCAAGGCGATTGCCGGCGACATTCGCGACATCTACGCCGAGGCCAAGGCCATCGGCTACGACGTGGGCACCATGCGCAAGGTGGTGCGCCTGCGGGCTATGGATGCCGCCGACCGTGCCGAGCAGGAAGCCTTGCTGGATACCTACTGGCACGCCCTGCAGACGGTTGACCGGATCGACGCACGCCTCGCCGCAGGGGAATCGCAGCGCGAGGTTGCGGCGGCGGAAGGCGTCTCCAAGTCCACCGTCCAGCGGCGCGGTCCAAAAGTCGAAAGCGCGCCCGCATCGTCAAAAACGGACCACTCCAAGCCGGAAGACGGCGACGACGGCATTACAGATGCGGCCCCGCATGGTGAGAACTCCACACCAAGGCCTCTGCAGGCGGGTGAGGTCGCAGCCTCTGCCGCCAAGCCAGTTCCCGAAGGCGGGGAAGGGACTGGCACCCATTCAGACGAAGCGCCCGGCCCGCACGATCCCGACATGGGAAATCCCATATCGGAAGACGAAGCGCCCGCCCCGCCATCGATCGGCGCGGTAGCGGCGGAGCCGCGCGTAGCACCCCAAAACCTTGCCCAGCGAATGCTTGGCACATTCGACGACATGCCAGACCAGCCCGCATTCGTGAGACGGGGTGCAGCGTGATGGTGACGCTTGTTGCATTTGGTGGCGGCACCGACTCGACAGCGATGCTGATCGAGATGGTGCGCCGTGGCGAGCCTAGACCGCATGCGATCCTGTTTGCCGATACAGGCGGGGAGCATCCGCACACCTATCAGCATATCTGGACGTTCTCTGGCTGGTTGTCGGAGCGCCAGTATCCAGAAATCACCATAGTCCGGCGCAACACTGTCGCGAAGATCGACGGTAAGAGCCTGACGTTGGAACAGGACTGCTTTAGTCGCAAAGCCCTCCCATCAGTCGCCTATGGCTTCAAAACATGCAGCCAGAAGTTCAAGCTGCAACCACAAGAGAAGTGGGCCAACCAAGACGCCACATGTTTGGCTGAGTGGGAAGCCGGACGACTGGTGACTCGCCTAGTTGGTTTTGAGTATGGCGAGGAACGTCGGGTCCGCGATCCTGATGCCAAGTATATGAATCGCTACCCACTCATTGAATGGGGGATGGATCGCGACGATTGCAAAGACGTAATCCTGTCTGCGGGCCTCAGTCTTCCCGGCAAGTCGTCCTGCTTCTTCTGCCCCAATTCCAAGAAGCACGAAATCAAGGCTCTACAGGACACCTATCCCGATCTATTGCAGCGCGCCCTAGCGATGGAAGCCAACGCAGAACCGACGCAGGTGAAGGGGCTCGGTCGAAACTACGCATGGGCGGACTTTATCGCCAACCGCGACGCCAGCCCGGAGCTTCCTATGGAAATGCCCTGCGATTGCTACGACGGTGCTGCAGCATGACCATTCGCGAAGCCGAGGCAGAGGTGCGGAAGATGCGCAGGTGGAAGCGCAAGGCGGGACCCGGCTTCCGCCAGAAGGCCGACGCCGCCCTGCGTGAGGCGGTCAAGGCTGCCCTCATCGCCGCTGCGAAGGGGCGATAGATGGCGCGCAAAAAGAATGCGGCAAAACCAAAGATCAGCGAGGCGACCTTACACAAGCAGGTTGCCGACTATCTCGACGTGGTCATCCGCCCGCCCGCCGTGTGGACCACAATTGCCCACGGCGGCGGCGGAAGGATACGCGGCGCGATGCTTAAGGCGCGCGGCCTCAAGCGGGGATGGCCTGACATTCTGATCATCGCGCCCGGCCCGAATGTGCTGGGCATCGAGTTGAAGCGCGCGGGCGGTGGCAGTCAGACCGCAGATCAACACGCCGTCGAGACGGCATTCCATAGCTGCAAGGCTTGGTACGTCCTCTGCCGATCTCTTGAGGAAGTGCAGGCGGCTTTGGCCTACGTGCACAAAGGTTCCTCGCGCATCAATCAGGAGAGGGCGGCGTGATGGCTTGGCCGAAGGGAAAACCGCGCTCGCCCGAAACCTGCGCCAAGATCAGCGCCACCCACAAGGCGCGGGGCATATGCCTGAAGGTGAAGGGCCGCCGCCCGCGCGTGAGGCCGCTGCAGGGCACACCGGAGCGGCGGTTATTCGACCGCATCGCCAACCTGCTAGGCGCCGCCGCCGCACATGCTGAGCTACGGAGGGGAGCGCAATGAAAGACGGATATAAAGCCTTTCTGGCGTCGAAGAGGCCGCGAGCGCAGGCGACGGGGATCGAGCCGCCGGCACTTAATCCGGGGCTGTTCGATTTTCAAGCCGCGTGCGTCGACTTCGCGATTCGGCAGGGCCGCTGCGGGCTCTATCTCGACACCGGCCTCGGCAAGACATTCTGTCAGCTTGAGTGGGCCGACAAGGCGATGCGCGCCAGCAACGGCCGGGCGCTGATCCTGACGCCGCTCGCGGTTGCCCGGCAGATGGAGCGCGAGGCGCATAAGCGAGGGTATGACGCTCGCGTGATCCGCGACCAGTCGGAGGCCCGCGCCGGCATCAACATCTGCAACTATGACCGGCTGGATAAGATCGAGCCCGATGCCTTCGGCGTCGTGTCGCTGGACGAGGCCAGCATTCTCAAGAATTTCAGCGGTAAGACGACCCGAGCCCTGATCGAAACCTTCCGCGACCACCGCTTTAAGATGGCCGCGACGGCGACCCCGGCACCGAACGATCACATGGAGCTTGGCCAGCAATCGGAATTCCTAGGCGCCATGAACGGGAACGAAATGCTGTCCCGGTTCTTCATCAACGACGCCTCGACAGCGTCGCAGACGTGGCGCCTCAAGAAGCACGCCGAGAATTCGTTTTGGGAGTGGATGGCGTCGTGGTCGCGAATGGCGCAATCGCCGGACGATCTTGGCTATGACGGCACGCGCTACGTCCTGCCCGAATTGAAGATCATCCGGCACAAGGCCGCGTATGGCGAAGTAAAGCCGATGGACGGCAGCCTGTTCGCGATGGAAATGTCCGCCACGTCGATGCACGCCACGAAGCGGCAGACGGCATCGGCGCGAGCGGACGAGGCGGCCCGGCTGGTCGATACGAGTAGCCAGCCGTGGGTCGTCTGGTGCGACACGGACTATGAGGCCGACGCGATTGCCGAGCGTATCCCCGATGCCATCGAGGTTCGGGGATCGATGCAGATTGAGCGCAAAGAGGAAAATCTCGCTGCGTTCGCGGACGGTTCGGCCCGCGTCATCATCACAAAACCCAGCGTCGCCGGCATGGGGCTCAACTGGCAGCACTGCGCCAGGATGGCTTTTGTGGGCCGCAGCTTTAGCTATGAGGCTTGGTATCAGGCCGTGCGGCGGTGCTGGCGGTTCGGCCAGACGAGGCCCGTAGAGGCTCATATCATCGTCGCTGAGGGCGAGGATCAGATCGGGCGGGTAATCGACCGCAAGGCCGACGAACACGCCAGCATGAAGCGCGCGATGGCCGCCGCGATGAAGCGCGCCACGACACAGGCCACGCGCCGCATGGTCGAATATCTGCCGAAACATGAGGGGAGGACACCGACATGGCTACGATCCGCTGCCTGAACGAGAAGCACGGCGACAGGTTCGCCGCATATCATGGTGATTGTGTCGACGTGGTCGGCCAGTTGCCGGACAACAGCGTAGGCTTTTCTGTCTATTCGCCTCCGTTCGGCTCCCTGTTCGTCTACTCGGAGAGCATATCCGACATGGGCAACAGCACCGATGAGCAGTTCCGCGACCAGTATGCTTTCCTCGTCCGTGAGAAGCTGCGCGTGACCAAGCCAGGGCGCCTGACTGCGGTGCATTGCTCCGATCTGCCGCTGACGAAGTGGAAGGACGGCGCGGTCGGGATCAAGGATTTCAGCGGCGACATTATCCGCATTCACGAAGAGGCCGGGTGGATACTGCACTCGCGCCGGACGATATGGAAGTGCCCGGTGGTTGAGATGACGCGCACGAAGCACGTCGGGCTGCTCTACAAGCAACTCCAGAAGGACAGCGTCAAGAGCCGGGGAGGGATGCCCGACTACCTGTTGACGTTCGTCAAGCCGGGCGACAACGCCGAGCCGATCAATCACACGCCGGAAAACTTCCCGCTGGACCAGTGGCAGGAATGGGCCTCGCCGGTATGGATGAGCGTCAACCAGACGCGCGTTCTGAACGTGAAGGCTGCGCGCAACGCCAACGATGAGCGCCATCTGTGCCCGCTGCAGCTCGACGTGATCGACCGGGCGCTGGTCATGTGGTCCAACCCCGGCGACGTGGTTCTGAGCCCGTTTATGGGCATCGGCAGCGAGGGTTACTGCTCACTCAAGGCAAAGCGCCGTTTTATCGGCGTCGAATTGAAGGCTGAATACTTCAATCAGGCGTGCCGCACTCTTGGCGACGTGGAGGCCAGCGCCGCGACCCTGTTTGACGATATGGCGGCGTAGATGGAAGCCGCGCCCATCGTGCGTCTGGCCGTCAAGGGCTGGAGCGAGTTCCAGCACTACAAGCACCGTAAGCCGCCGTGGATCAGGCTCTACCGGAAGCTCCTCGACGACATCGATTGGCATCGCTTGCCTGTTGCTAGCAGGGCGCTAGCGCCGATGCTGTGGCTGCTAGCGAGCGAGACGCAGAACGGCATTATCGACGGTGATAGCGAGGCGATAGCGTTCCGCTTGCGCTATGCTAGCAAAGACTTTGAGGAGGCATTAAAGCCTTTGATTACAGGCGGTTGGATCATCCGCATCGATCCGAAACCGGCCGTGCTAGCACCATGCTCGCAAGATGCTCCCTCAGAGTTCAGAGTTCAGAGTACAGATACTTTAACTTCTAATCATACTGATCCCGCGCGCGCCGCTTCGCTCACCCCTTCGGGCTTCGCGGCGCCCGCGAAACCTCCAGCCATGAACGTCCACCAGCGCGTCGCAGCCATCGCGGCATCACGGCGCAAAGCCTTTATGGGGAACGCATGAGCCCGCGCGTTGAGAAGATCGGGGACTGCACCCTGTACCTCGGGGATTGCCTCGAAATCCTACCGACGCTCGGGAAGGAGTGTTTGGATAAGCCTTGTCGCGCGCCCGTTGCTTGCGGCGGCTTTGGTTACTGCCGCCTTCGCAATCAATGGGCGGTCGTGACTGACCCTCCTTATGGGATTTCCCACAAAGTAGAACGCACGATCAAGGCCGGAGGAAAGTGGCACAAGCAGCACACCGATCGCATTCATGGCGATAACAGGCCCTTCGATCCATCTCCGTGGATTTTACAGCCCTGCATCGTGTGGGGTGCAAATTACTACGCCAAGTCTCTTCCGGAAAGCGGAGGGTGGCTGGTCTTCGATAAGCGTCGTGGCGGTTCGCATAATCAGAATTTCATAGCGTCCGACTGTGAGCTTGCGTGGTCCAATATATTCGGTTCGGTTAAGATTTTCTCCCACTTGTGGGCTGGGCTTTGCCGAGACTCAGAGGTTGGCGATCACTATCACCCGACGCAAAAGCCTGTCGCGCTCATGGAGTGGTGCGTAGGCTTTCTGCCTGACGCTCACACCGTCTTTGATCCGTTCATGGGCTCCGGCACAACGGGCGTTGCCTGCGTGAACCTTGGCCGGAAGTTCATCGGCATTGAGATCGAGCCCCGCTACTTCGATATCGCCTGCCGCCGCATAGAGGAAGCCTACCGCCAACCCCGCCTCTTTGCCGAGCCCAAGCCCAAGCCCAAGCCGACACAGGAGGCGCTGCTGTGATTACCGATGGCGCCGACTCAGCCACAGGCAAAGGTCAGGCACCCCAAACACACACACAGGAGAAGCGGAGATGACTGAGGAAGAAGCGAAGACAAAATGGTGCCCGGCAGCGAAGATACCGCTCGGCTCATTGTGCATCGCTCTCCGTGCCCGCGCCGCCCTCTCACAGACAGAGGCAGAGGAGGCCAAGGCATGAGCGCCAGACCCGCAGGCTGGTATTGGGTCAAACGCCTCTCCGATGAAGACTGGCAGCCCGCTCAATGGGCTCCAATGAGGGAATATCCCGGCGAGTGGCGCTGGGAATTCTTTTTCTATCGCGGCGAAATCCACCGTGGACGCATCTATCGCGTCGGAAAGCGCATCCATGCACCGGCTTGACCCACCAATCCCTGTGACCGTGAACAGCAAAGAACTCCCGACCGGCGTCCAAGACCAATCCCGGCGCGGCTGGTGCTACGCCTGGAAGGAGTGCGGCATTGACGGCCACCGTATGTGGGTCGTCGTCATGGACGCAACAGGCGAGGTGATCGACGTGCCGCAGCCGGAAATCCTTGTCGATCCTAATTGGAGCTACGGGAGGCGCACATGAACGGCAGACCTTGGACCGCAGACGACACCGCCACGCTCCGCCGTATGGCTGGAGCCGGATATTCAGACGGCGAGATTGCCAACCATCTAGGCTTCGCCCGCGAGACGGTCACGCGCCGCCGCCTGTGCCTTGGCTACACCGCAGGCCTAAAGATTGGGAGAAGGCGCCGGTTTATTCGATTGGCGCGCGCCGTGAGTAGCCCAATCACATGCGGGGCCGGGCTCTATTCCAGCTATGATGGGTATGAGATTGTCCAGAACGAATGGGAACGGGCGGCACAATCAATTCGCTTGACATCGTAAATCACAACTCGATAACTGGTTAGGCTGACCGCTCCACAACCGAGCATCAGCACATGGCTTCGGCCGTCCAGAATAGCAAAGAATAGCAATGGCTCGCGGCTCAAAGCCCGGCGAGCGACGTGGCGGCCGGAAAAAGGGCTCGCTGAACAAGGCAACCGCCGACATCAAGGCGCTTGCCCAGACCTACACGTCTGAAGCTATGGAACGGCTGGCCGTTGTCATGCGGACCAGTGACAGCGACGCGGCGCGCGTGGCGGCAATCAAAGAGATATTCGAGCGCGGCCACGGCAAGGCTCCGCAGCCGCAGACGGGTGAGGGCGGCACCGGCCCTGTTCTATTGGCGATCCAATGGCTACAGCCCAGCGCATAGTCATCCCCTACAGCCCGCGCCAAGCCTTCCTGCCGTTCCACGAGAGCAGCAAGCGGTGGCGCGTGATCGTGGCCCATCGCCGGGCGGGCAAGACCGTGGCGACCGTGAACCAGCTAATCCGGTCGGCGCTGACCTGCGACAAGCCCAGCCCGCGCTGCGCCTATGTCGCGCCTCTGTTCAAGCAGGCCAAGGACGTGGCGTGGTCCTACCTCAAGGAGTTCACGCGGCCTATTCCAGGAGCGGAAGCCAATGAAAGCGAGCTACGAGTTGATCTCCCCAACGGTGGACGTGTTCGGCTTTATGGCGCGGATAATCCCGACGGAATGCGCGGAATCTACCTGGATGATTGCGTACTCGATGAATTTGCCGACATGCGCCCCCGAGTTCTCCCGGAGATCATTCGTCCTGCGCTTTCCGACCGCAAAGGCAGCCTGACCATCATCGGGACGCCGCGCGGGCATAACGACTTCTACAAGGCTTGGCAGGCCGCACAGAATGATCCCGACTGGTATTCCGTTCTGCTCCGGGCCTCCGAAACCGGCCTTGTGGACGCCGAGGAACTGACCGCCGCGCGCAAGCTGATGACCCCGGAGCAGTACGAGCAGGAGTTTGAATGCTCGTTTAATGCCGCGATCCAGGGCGCGTATTGGGGCAAGGAGATGGCCGCCGCCGATGAAGCGGGCCGCATTTGCCGAGTGCCAATCGACACGACGGCCG
>Ga0209229_10000537_pt1 | contig 15427 bp, 21 predicted proteins | sample SanBayMetagenome_FD_187466 | JGI IMG/M metagenome (GOLD analysis project Ga0209229, IMG submission 187466) | Freshwater and sediment microbial communities from dead zone in Sandusky Bay, Ohio, USA (SPAdes) (version 2) | ecosystem: Environmental > Aquatic > Freshwater > Lentic > Sediment... | reverse complement strand
CGTCGTCGCTCGTGAAGAATTCACGCGGCAGCTGGCCGGGGTACAAACGGTCGAGCTCATAGAGCGTGCCACGGATATTGTGCGTGTCAGCAGTGACGTCTTTAAGATTGCCTGACCAGTTTTCGCGGAATGTATAGGGCTTTGGGTTGGTAAGAGGGTTTTCGACGCCTTTAGCAAATTTCTCCGCTAGATCGACATGCATCCCCATCATGCGAAAACCGGGACGATTTCCCTGCGAGTCAAACACTTCGCGCGTCACCGGGGTGCCAGCCTCGCGATTGTACATAAGGTATGACGAGTTGCGTAGGTTTTGCGGCGTGGCTGTTCGCGGTGAAGTAGCCGCGCCTTGACCCGCCCAATCGCGCATAAAGGCGTTCGCTCGGTTTAGATCGAGCCCGCCATATTCCATACCGCCTCGAATTACCGGGCCGGTATCGTAGAATCGAAGGGTGGGGTCATCGTTGCGTACTAGGGGTTGTAAACGCTCTGCGATATTATCGGAAATGCGACCGGTATTATCGATCACCATCTGGGCACGGCCTTTATTAGGCAGCTTCCCACCCGCCTCGACCGTAGGCAGATTTCCTTTCACCGAGACCTGCGGCACAAGACTTTCGGTCTCAGCGTAGGCTTGGGGTGACGTCTTAAAAATCTCGCGCCTTGCGTCAGGGTACGGCGAATCTTTTAATTCCGCAGCGCGATTATAAATCGCCTTGACGTCAGCCTCTGTCGGATTGGCACGCGTGACGACTGAAGGAGAACGAGCCTCGCCAAGAAGACGCTGCGCTTCTTTTGCGGCGCCCAGCAGGCCTTCGACAATCGGTTTCGCGCGCGGTGCCATTAGTTGCCTCCCAGAAGACCGGCGAGCGGGTTCACCGTCATGCCGGGAAGGTCAGGCATCTGGCCGTAGAATGTTTTGATGGGGCTCCCATCGCCGTAGTCGACCGTGTAGGCCTGCTGCGGGCCAGCGCCGGGGCGCTGCGGAGGCATCGGCGTGTTGACGAAGCCGCTGCCGTTTCCACCCTGCAAAGCGATCTGATTAGGGCCGGGGCCGACCGCGCCGCCATCACCACCTTGCGGGAGCGGTAGGTTTGGGAGCATGCCGCTTGCAAACACTGGCAGCGATCCACCGCCCTGACCCATGTCAGACGAATACGGTAGTGCGCCCTGCGCGAAGGACGGCAGCTGGCCTTGCGGCGGCTGCTGGAAGTTGGCGCGCGCAAGCGGCGGCAGCAGTTCGTTCGACTGCTGCGGCATCGGCTGCGGGTCAGGAATGTTGGGGAACGTGTCAGGCATACGCGTAAGCGCATCAATCGGATTAACGCGAGGACCAATCGGGCCGTTAGGACCGGCGCCGCCAAGCATCTGACCGGCGAGCGCGCCGCCCTGCATCTGACCAATCGTCTGAGGCGCCATGCCGACCATCGCGCTGCCGAGACCCGGCGAAGCAGGTAAACCGCCTGAAGGCATACCGGGGAGGGCGGGGAGACCGCCGACAGGAGCATTCGGCACGGACGGAACGCCGCGCGGAATCGGAGCGCCGGGAACGCCGCCATACGGCCCTTGGCCGATCATCTGACGCGCCTCGTTGATAACCGGCGCGCGGCCTCGGTTGAGCGTCTGAGCCAAACCGCCAACCTCACCTGATTGAAGCAGACGACCGGCAGACGGACCCAGCATGCGGATCATGTTTGAGAGAGGAACGACAGCCATTATTGCACCTGCATCTGATCAGAGGGGGTTGGTTGGGCGGTGAGAGCTCCGGCCTGTTTGATTTGCGCTTCCATCGAGTCGCGCGCGCGGTCGACTTCAGCTTTGATGGCGGCGATGTTGACTTGAGCGCCGTACTTCATTTGCAGCTCGGCTGCGCGCAGCTGCATGTCGACTTCGAGTCGATCCCGCTCGCGGTCGTCCTGCATCTTCGCCTTGACGAATTCGAGGTCCGACTTCTGCTTCGATATGACGATGTCGGCTTGCGACTTCGCCATCTCAGCCTTCGCCAGCATCATCTGCGGGTCGTCTTGCTTGTTCTGCTGTTGCTGCTGTTGGTATTGCTGCAACTCATCCTTCGTGACGTCGCGAACGTGCTTGCTGGTGTCTTTCACGCTGCCGATCTTCAAGATTTCGACAAGCGTGTTTTTAGCTTCCATGATACCCGAGAGCGGGTTCAGCGGGCCAAACTGCGCGATGATCTCTTTCTGCGCGTTGAACACTGCCATCATAGCAGCGGCGCGGTCCTGATTATTACCGAGGCCTAATCCGACGTTGACGATGACGTCCATATCGGCGTCCCAATACTTCGGATCGATAGGCACAAATTTACCGCGCAGGCGCGCAATCCGGTCTTTGTCCTGGTGGCGGATCACCATGCGCAAAAGACCGCGGAAAATACGGCGCATAGGGCCTTCTGCGAAGATGCGCGCAATCATCTCGATGCGCTGCTCCGCAGCCGACGTGATAGCCGTGACAGCAGCCTTCGTCGTCGACTGCAACACGTCTGCGTCGAGGCCCTGCGTCGCCTTGCTGATGCCGGTGCGCTGCGCGCGGACGTCGTCAAGATACGCGAGCACGCCAAGCGCCTGCTGGCCTACGAACGGCTCCGCAAACGATTGGACGGCGCCCGCCGTGCGCGCGCGAATAATTTGCCCGATTTCAGTTGAGAGAACGTCGTCCATATTGACGGCGCCCTCAAGAACGACGGTGCGGGGGAAGATCGTCTGCGCGAGGCTGTCGAGCGTATTACGCACGATGGCCGTCTTAATCTCCTGCAAATCCTTCGTCTGGTCGGCCATCGAGTAACCAATGACCATGTGCGGCTCGGGGTCGGGGCAGAAGACGGCGAAGGGAACCATGTCGTCCCACACTTCGTCATGCAGGACGTAGCAGCCATCGCCAACGGTGCAGACGCGGCGCGTTTCTGCGATGCCGTCACCATCCTTATCGATGCGGATGTAGTGCTCGATGTAGAGCACCTTCCGCATCATCGGATCGTTCGACGGCGTGTTAGGCCAGCCTTTAACCAGCGCCGGGTTGCGCTCTTGGCGCTCGTTGTTCATCTCGAAGCCGCCGCTTGTGGCGTTCTCTTCGAGCTCGTCGCGGTCGTACCCCATCGCCACCAAATCGGAGAGGGGAACCTCGCGCCGGTGGCCGATATAATCGGCGTGATCAAGATCACGCGCGTCCCGCGCGATCAGGAATTCTTCTGGCGGAACCACCTCGATCTTAAACCGCTGCTCTTTAAGCGTGCGGCGGATACGAACAGTGTAATTCGGCACCGGGCCAAGAGGAGCGCCTGTCGCAGGGTCGATCTCAGGTTCTTCAGTGTCCTCATCCGGCTTTTGCTCGATGATCTCGATGTCGTCGTCAGTCTGGAGGGCGGCGATGTCTTCGTCGCTCATGCCGCTAAACGACTGCTCGGTGATCTTCACGCTTTCGTCGACATACCACTTCACGATGCCGGTCTTACGCACCAAGGCATCCTTGAACGCGGAGAACAAAATCGTGAAACCCGGGTTCTCGACGTGGAAGATGTAATTCACATAATCTGTGGCTTGATCAGCTTCTTCGATTTTCGCCTGCAAGCGGGGCGCGAATTCGACGACGCGCTCGGTGCCGCAGAAGACGCGCAAGAGCGAAGGCAGGATCGCCTGCACGACATCGCGCACCTCGGTCATCACGACCTGCGAGCGGCCCTCCTCCTCAGTGCCCATCGGGTCACCGCGATAGTAGGATGTCGCCTGCTCACGTTCGGGAGCAATCTGATCGTCTATGTAGAAGATTGCGTCGTCAGCAGCTGCTTTAATGGCGGCGGAAAATTCTTCCTCGCTCATCGCCTCATCGGCTTTAACACGGCTCCCGCCGTCGTAGCTGCTGTCCATGTCCACCGCTTAAATATGGCGACGCGTCCGTCGCACCAAAGAATAGGCCAGTATTCGGGCCTCGAATTCTTTGACAACATACTTGAGTTGTGCCGTTAAAACAATAAAGCGACTGTCTAGTGCGCTTGATGCTCTTCGTCTTCTTCGTAATCGTCTTCGTCATCCAAGTATTCGCGCATAGAGAGCAGGTTGGTGGCGGTGACGAGTTTAGCCAGCGTGATGTCGGGATCGTCGTAAGTTGAGATGACTTCCAAGACGCCGTCCTTGATCACGACGACGACCATCTCGTCGGCGTCGAGGTCAGCGAATAGCTTCGGAAAATTGACGACGTTCTTCATACGATGCCCTTGATGTTACGTTTGAGTGGCCTGCCGGGTATCCAACGCGGCGCGCGTCCGCCGACCTGCGCGGCTGACGACGCAAAGGTGAGGCACAACGCGTCGGCAATGTCGGGTGATCGCAGCCCGCGCTTCTTCAGGCTGTCCTTCGGCTCGACTTGTATCTTGCCGGTTGAGGTGAATTTGTAGGTCGGCGAGACGAGCTCCATGCGCAGCTCGTCATTCTTCGGCAGCTTGCACGCCTTCTCACGCAGCCAGTCTCGGCATTGCAGCCACAAATCATCACGCAGCCGGTTCGCCTGCGGGTTCATGGCGCTCGACTCGGATACGTTTACGTCGCGGACGTTGAAGCCTAATTCGCGCAGGCGGTCGGCGACACCTGACCCTAGACCAATGCTGTCCACCAGCACCTCGTCTACCTTCTCGTCTTGCTTGCTTTCGTTGACGACCGCGCCGACGAGCTGCATGAGATCGAGGTTCTGCCATGTTTTAAATTCTACCACCACGTTGCCGCGCCTCTTACAGAGCACGCTGCGGTCATTACCAAAGCGCGCGACGTCGAGGCCGTAGACGAGCGGATCAGTGGTGGCGACGGGGATGTCGCGCACCATTGCCGCATCAACAAGCTCCGCCGGGATAAGCACGTCGTCGTCGCGCAGCGAGAACTCACCCAGCACGCGAACACGAAACGCGTTGCTGTCCTCGCCGTAGGTTGCCTTGATCTGATTGACGAAGTCCTCGGAGACGAGCGGAATGTCGACGCAGCTGACGTGCATCGTGAACCAGTCGGTCTTCAACCCGTGATGCGTGCGGAAGAAGAGGCCGGAGTTTCGCGTCGGGTTCCCGATCAGAATGGTTGTAGCCGAATGGCCTGACATCGAGCCTGCGGCGCTCTCAAACACCGGCTCGGGGATGGCGGATGCTTCGTCGCAAATCAGGAGGACGTGCTCGCTGTGGACGCCCGCTAGTGCTTCGGGCCGCTCGGCGGACGACGTCCTCGCCGATATGAACGACGTCTCCGCGGCGCCCTTCAGAGATATTCGCTCGCTTTGTACTTCAAGCAAATCCTTCAGGAACTCAGGGAGGAGCTGGACCCACTTTTTCACTTCGGAGAACAACGCGTCGAACAGCTGCCCCGCCGTGGGGGCCGTGCAGACGGTCTTCTGCGGGAAGCGCGTCAGCGCGTGCCAAATGATCACCCACGAGCAGGCAGTGGACTTACCAACCCCGTGACCCGCTCTGACGGAGATGCGGCGCTCGCTCCGCGCCACCGCGTTCATAAACTCCACCTGCCACGGGAGCGGCTCCGCCTTCAGCACATTGCGGACGAATTCAACCGGGTGGTTGTAGTAGGCCCGAATGAAGTCCTGCATTGGGTCTGCATTTTTTCCCGGGGATAGTGGCAAGTCGAAGGGTAGGGGTGGGGGGTTAGTCAAATATTCGTCTAGCGGGTGAGGGTGCCCGTTTCTGCCGCTACCCCCGGGGGTCCCAACGGGGGGCCGGGGGGCTTCCGCACGGCTTCCGCCTCCCCATTCCCCTGCGTCACCACTACCTTCCGCATCGGCAACATAGTCGTGGACCGGCGACACGGCGTCCGCTGCCGCCTCGATCACCTGTCCAGCTGTTATTGTATCAGTTGGTAGGTTGTGTGATTTCAATGACTTACGAGCCATTTTACCCCTCGCTGTTACCCGAAAGGTCGAGAATCGTCACCGGCGGATGCTCTCGAAGGGCTCGCATCTCGTCCGACAGCGTCTTGAGCGCCCTCAGATGCATCGCGCCCATGTCGGTCGTCTGCTGGTTCTGCTCGGCGCCGACCCGGCCCCAGCCTCGGTCGAGGATCGCCTGCGCAGCCGCCACCCTCGAGCTCGCCGTCGCGCCCGCGTCGCCCATGATCTCGGCGAGCGTGCGCAGCGCGTCGGCAGTGTGATCCCGCGCGAGCTCTCTCACGTCCCTCTCGCGGGCTTGCGATGTCTCTAGTGGGCTAGACGCGGCTGCGGCGGTCACAGGCATCCTGCTGCTGTCACGCGCCATTGGGCACCCCATACAAAGCGATCATCGCGGCCTCCGCACGCCCGTCGTGCTTCTTCAGCGGCCAGTGCGCGGCGGCTGCTGTCGGGCCGAATAAGGCCGCAGCGCGCTGTCGCGCCGCATCCTTCTCAGCTGGCACCGAGAGCGCCCGCTTCCACACGCCGGGATGCACGGGCTTGTACTCGATGCCCCTGACGGCGAGCACCGCCTCGAGCACGCCGACGCCGTGGCCGAACGAGAAGGCCGACGAGACGCCCATGCCCGGCGAGGCGCTGACCTGCTCGAGCATGGCGCGCTGCGGCGCCCACCGATCCACCAACGCCGCGACGCCCTCCGCGTCCACGCGTCTGCGGATGCCCCCGTTGCTCTTTCGCTCCTCGCGGATTGGCATGTCTGCCGTGTCGACGATGGCGCCGTTCTCGATCAGCGCGAAGGCTCCCCCGATGCCGGGATCGATGCCCATGATGCGATGCGTCATGCGCACACTCTGCTACGCAGATGCGGGTGTCGTCGATCCAGTGCACTAGACGGGGAGCGGGGTTTGCCTCACTTGCCTCAGCTGCCTCAGCTAAATCGGCAAAACTCCTATAATTCTCTCCATTTCCCCTCTAACCCCCTCTAGTGGACACCTACTCTCTCTTCCAAAATTAATAGAAGTTTTCAGGAAAGTACTGAGGCAGCTGAGGCAAAACGCCTTTTTCCCAATGATTTCAACGCCAAAACCTGCCTCAGTTGACACTTTACTTTACTGAGGCACAGCTGAGGCAGCTGAGGCAAAATCGCCCATTTTGAGCGTAACTCTCGAAAATCTGCCTCAGCTGCCTCAGCTGCCTCAGATCGCTGCACTGCAACATAACGCCCATCTGAGGCAGGCGCCGGTCGACTCAAAATGAGCTCTTAGACCAGGCATGAGTCACAAAAGTATTTGACGCACTAGACGGCCTCAGGAGGCCGTACAGCGGCATCGAGGCCTCCCCGGTACAACCACCCTCCCGACCCTCGAGAAGCCCGCCAGCGGGCAAAACCCGATTTGAGTCGACCACTTTGATTCCATTGACTCAAAACGAGTCAAACGCTCGCTTATAGACTTCACTAACATTTTACCCCGTGCCATCGTGCGCGCGTGTTCAACAACCCGCACGGGAGCCCACCATGATCGACGCCTTCCTCCTCCGCACCCTCGACGACCGCGCCCTCGAGCAGCTGTACCTCGGCGTGAAGCGCGCCATCGGCGCCAAGCGCGAGCAGCTGCAAGACGCGCGCAGCGCCGACCACCGCGCTTACTGCAATGAGGTGCTCTGCCAGCTGTTCGACGCCCGCGACACGCTGCTGCGCGTCATGGGCGACCGCGTCGCAGCCGCCGCCGCAGCCTGACGGCTCTCCTGCCCGCCGCCCCAGAGATGGGGTCGCGGGCGCAGGAGCCGCCCGGCTCGACTAACCCACAGGGAGACGACCATGACTAACACCATCCGCCTCGGCAGCGCCCACCGCAGCGAGCGCACCTACTACACGCTGCTCGTATATGAGCGCGGCCTCTGGGGCATCCAGTTCGGCGACTTCGACCGCGACGTCGTCGAGCAGGAGCGCCGCGACAGCTACCCGCGCAGTCGCGCCATGATCATCGCCTCGGCCCCCGAGCAGGCTGAGATCGACGCCGTCGTCGCGCAGATGAACGGGGAGGGCTGATCGATGTCAGACCTGTCCCGCTACGCTACGAAGGCCCGCACCATGCGCCTGCCGGAGCTCGTCTACGCCCTCGACGACATCCGAGGCACCATCGCGCTGCGTCCAGACCTGACGCTGCTCGATCCCTACCTGCGCAAGTTGCTGGACGAGCGCGACGCGTACCTCTCTGAGCTGCATCGCCGCAACACGCGCGACACCCGCCGCACCCGCCTGATCAAGCGCGCAGCCGTGCGCCACGGAGGCCTGTGATGCCGCGCGCCTACGCCCACACCCTGCCATCGGGCCGCGTCGTGTTCTTCACGTCGCGCGTCACGGCTGAGGGCTCGCGCCGCGCCGCTGGCGGCGGCGTCGTCGAGGCGCTCGATCTCCCGAGCACGCTCGTCGGCTGGATCGACTGGCTGAACGAGCGCGAGCGCGCCACCGAGCCGCAGGCGCCCTCGACCACCGAGCCGCCGCTCGACGACGACAGCATGGTCGCGCTTCAGCGGCGCGTGATCGAGAACCTCCAGCGGCAGCTCGACGCATTTCAATCTGCGAAGAGTTGAGGCAACGGACTCGAAATGGGTTAAATACACGATTCTAGTTAACTAGGCTCATTTAGACCCAAAAGCGCGATATCCGACTCAAAATGAGTCATCCACAGGGAGGCCGTGAAAGCGGCCTCCTTTTCCGTTTTGGCGCCTAGCTTCACTAAGCGAAGCGCGGTTTCGGGCACCTGCGACGTGGGTGCGACAGCGCGCAGGGTTTTACGAAAGCACGCCGCGTAAGCTTCAGTAATCACGCAACAATCAGAAACCGCCGGACGACTCATTTTGAGTCACCTGACTCGTGTTGGGGTAAAATAACAGTAGCTCAGTCGACCCAAATCAGGCCTTATACCTGAGACCGAACGGTTCGGTCGATTTGTTAATTTTAACTTGGAGTTAACCAACATGCCCGCCATCAAGACCACGTCCCAGAACCTCGTCCGCACTGTCGATCCCAACGTCGCCCCCATCATGTTGAGCGACCTCGAGCGTTTCGTGCCGAGCATCGTCGCCGACACGCCGCACGCCTCTCGCTCCGAGAAGTACGGGTTCGTCTCGACCATGCAGCTGCTGATGGGGCTGCGTGACCGCTTCCAGATCGTGCAGGCCTCGCAGTCGCGCGTCCGCTCTGACCAAAGCCGCCGCGAGTACACGAAGCACATGATCCGCCTGCGCCAGCGCGGCGTGGCGCCGGTCACCGAGCTGGGCGGTCTATTCCCCGAGCTGGTGCTGATCAACTCGCACGACGGCAGCTCGTCCTACCAGCTGATGGCGGGCCTCTTCCGCCTCGTCTGCTCGAACGGCATGGTCGTGTGCGACAGCGACATGGGCTCGGTCCGCATCCCGCACAAGGCGGGCGCCATCGGCGACGTGATTGACGCCTCCTACACCGTTGTCGAGAGCGCAGCTGGCAGCATCGAGCGCGCCCGCGATTGGAGCCGCATCGAGCTCAAGCGCGACGAGCAGGTCTACCTCGCCGAGTCAGCGCACGCCCTGCGCTTTGAAGAGGGCACCGCCATCGGCGAGGCGATCTCGCCTCACGCGCTGCTGGCGCCGCGCCGCATGGCCGACACGGGCTCCGACCTGTGGAGCATCACGAACCGCCTTCAGGAAAACGTCATCAAGGGCGGCCTGACCGGCATCGCCCGCAATCCTGAAGACCGCCGCCGCAGCCGCCGCGTATCCGCCCGCGCCGTGACCGGCGTCGATCAGGACGTCCGCCTCAACAAGCAGCTGTGGGCGCTCGCCGAGAAGATGGCCGAGCTCAAAGCCGCTGCCTGATCCAGCGGGCCGGGCCCCGCGCCCGGCCTCTCGCTCTCTTTCAAAGGACATCACCCATGAAGGCCCTAGTCCCCGCCTCCGAGCTCCTTGAGATCGCCGAGTACCTGCTGTCGCAACGCCTCGCCGACCCCTTCGACGCGGAGCTGATCCGCTGCATCGAGATCGTCGACGCAGCCGTCCACCGCGCCGCCAACCCGCCACCCGTGCATCACCTGCGCGTCGTGCCCCCCGCGTCACCGCAGGGCGCTTCCGCCGCGCGCTGACGGCGCCGCGATCCGCATCCCCGCACTGGGGGCGCGGATGTCGGAGCCGCCGGTTGCGCTCAAAGGAAAGGAAGGCACGCATGAGTTTCAGACAGATCACCGTCACGAGCAAAACAGGGACGCGCCTCACGCTAGGCGCGCGCCTCTTCGACGACGAGCCACTCGTCGAGTTGAGCATCGCCGCCGACGACGGCGCCCGCGCCACAGTCTGCTTCGACCCTTTCGCCGCTCGTCAGCTCGGGCAGCTCGCCAACCTCGTCGCCGGTGCTGCCGTCGACATGGCGGAGGAGGATGACAATGACCTTTGACATGAAATCGATGGGCATCGACACCGAGCGGTTTCACAAGCCGTCTCAGCAGGCGCAGGAAATCGCGCAAGAGATCGCGCAGGCAATCACGCACATCGCGAGCGGTGTCGTCGACGCGGGCATCTCGAGCCGCTCCGCCATTCACCTCGTCACCGCGGCCTCAGCGGGGGCCCTAGGCACTGCGCTTGGGTTCGGCGTGCTCCTCGCCGATAATTTGCCGAAAGATGCGAACGAGTGGATCGACGACGAGATCGCCGCCTTGATCGAGACGTTCGCCACCAACCTGCGCGCCTCCCGCGCGATGGCCGAAATGTCGGCAATGCCAGCGAGGGGGAGCGCATGACTGAGCTCATACGATACGGCGCCGAGAAACGTGAGGAGGCCATCCGCCTCGCGAGGGAGGGGCTGGCGTACATGGAGATCGCCCGGCGCCTTGGCATCAAACGCGTGTCGACCGTGTCCGATTGGGCGCGCAACGCCCGCCGGTACGATCCTAGCGTCCCCGAGCGAATGTCGGCGGGCCTCGTGCGCAGCGCCAGCTCCGCGGAGCGTAAGACGGCGTTAGAACGCCGCGACGCCTACCTGCGCACGCTACCGCCGGTGCTGAACCCGAACATCACCGTGCTCGGCGATCCGCTGCCGGGCCGCTCCGCCCTCGATCAAAAGCGGGCGGGCCAGTGAGTGATCAACCCTACCCAGTGCGCAGCGAGCGCGGCCTTCACGCCGAGCGGCGCATGCTGCTCGCCAGATACGACAGCGGCGCGCTGCCCCCGGGCATCGCGCACGCGGTGAAGAGCATCGAGGCGGAGATCGCCCGCCTCCAGCAGCGGCGGCTTCTGACTCAAAACGGGCCAAGGGCCGCATCTTAGGCTTTACGAAAGCCGCACACGCAACATCTAGTAGGTAATACACATTCCACCTACTAGATGTTGCGGCCCACCGTGATCGACAGACCCTTCCTCACAGTCACTGAAATGGCGGCGCTTCTCGGCGTCGCGAAGAAGACCATCGAGCGGGCGATCCGCGCGAAGCGTATTCCTTACGTCAAAATCGGACGCTCTGTGCGTATTCACCGAGATGTCGTGAAAATACTTACCAAGCAAGCAGGCGCAAAGTGACCACTATACTCTGGCCGCATCAAGTAGAGGGAAAGCGTAGACTGCTGTCTGGGCACGCGTTACTTGCGTGGGAACCCGGCACCGGCAAGACGTTTCCCGCCATTGCGGCGGGCATGCAGGTCGACGGCCCGCAGCTCTACCTGTGCCCGGCCTCGCTGCGCCTCCAGATCGCCGACGAGGCCCGCCGCTTGAATTCGACGCTGCGCGTGCAGGTGATCGAGCGCGGCGCGTCGGAGATCGACGACACCGCCGATCTCGTCGTCTGCTCGTATGACATGGCGGCGGGGCAGGCGTTGTGGAAGCAGCTGTTTGCGCGCAGCTGGGGCTCGCTCGTCCTCGACGAGGCGCATTACCTGAAGAACAAGGACGCGAAGCGCACGCGCGCCGTGTATGGCGCGACGCTCGCATCGCGCGGCGCTCTGTGGCGCAAGGCGAAGCATGTGTGGGCGCTGACCGGCACGCCGGTGATGAATTCACCCGCCGATCTTTGGACCCACTACAGCCGCCTTTTTCCCGAGGCGATCATCGATGACTTCGACGGACAATTCCCGCTGCGCTTTCGCGCGTGGGTCAATCGCTTCTGCGTCCTGCGCTTCACTCAATTCGGCGAGCAGATCGTCGGCGGTCAGAACCTCGACGAGCTGCGCACGAAGCTGGCGCCGTTCATCCACCGGCTGACGAAGCACGACGTGATCGACGACATGCCGGAGCTGATTGTCGACACGATCCGCGTGAACGCGGACAGCATCGCGATGGACACCCTCGACGACGAGGCGCAGGAGGCCCTACAGGCCCTTCGCGCCGTGCTCGCCGGGGGTGGGAGCCCTGACGAGCTGGCGGCGCTCGCCGTGCCTCTGGCGACGCTCCAGCGGCGCATCGGTTTGGCGAAGACCCAGCCGGTCGCTGATCTCATTCGCGACGAGCTCGCGGGCGGCGCGGGGAAGATTATCGTGTTCGGTCTACACCCCGACGTGCTGCGCGGCATTGCCGAGCGCGTCGGCCACGCCGTCGTCCTCGATGGCCGCTGCTCGCCGCGTGAGCGCAGCGCAGCCATTCAAGCATTCCAGCGCGACGAGAAGGTGCGCGTGTTCTGTGGGCAGCTCTACGCCGCGGGCACCGGCCTCAACCTGCAAGTCGCCGACCGGGTGATATTCGCGGAGGCGGCGTGGACGCCCGCCGTGAACGAGCAAGGGATCGCGCGCGCCTACCGCGCGGGACAACGCCGCAACGTGCGCGTCTCTTTCGTCGCGCTGCGCGGCTCCATCGACGAGCAGGTGCAGGCGGCGCTCGCGCGCAAGGCTCGCATGGTTTCGCAAATCATTGAAAAGGGAGAAGAGAAATGAATAGCGCGAACCTACAGTTCGATGTGACGAACACGCGCGCGGCGCGCGACCAGTTTGAAAACCTCATTTCCATGCTGGCGAAAGCGATGCCGAACGCGTCGATCTCCGTCTCGATCTACGCGACTGCGTCTGAAACGCTACAAAACACCATCGGCTGGGAGGCGCCGCCGCGAGAAATCAAAATTGATCTCGACCGCGTCAACGTTAACGCAATCGCCGACGACGTCTCGAAGACGCTCGACCAAACCGTCGTCGATCCGTATCGCGATCAGCTCGAAGCAATCACGCGCGCAGAATTGAACGAGCTGCTCAACCGCTACACGGCGAAGCACCCGAAGAAAGCAGTCGGCACGCGCGAGATGCTCACGTCGTTTGGCGGCGAGCGCCTCTCTGAAATCAACGAAGACCAGTGGCCTAAGATCGCGAAGACCGCTCGCGCTTATCTCGATCAGGTGAAGTAATGCAGCCGACCGCTCACTCACGTTTCGGCGCGTCAAGCGCCTATCGCTGGATGAAATGCCCCGCCTCTGTCCGCATGTCGGAGGGCGCGGAGCGGCAGGAGAGCGAATACGCGCTTGAAGGCACCATGCTGCACGAGATCGCCGCGCGCATCCTGATGAAGTGGATCGATCAGGACAGCCAGAACGAGCAGCTCGCGGACGAGCTTCTGAAATTAAACGATGATCAGCGCAACGTCGTCTCCGCCTACACGCGCGTCGTGCGCGACGAGGAGCACATCCTCGCGCTCGACGACGACAACACGAACACGATGATCGAGCAGCGGTTCTCGCTGCCGTCTTTGCACCCCGAGTTTTTTGGGACGGCTGACGCGGTGATTTCGACGCGGCGCGCGCTGCGCGTGATCGATCTCAAGTGCGGCAGCGGCGTCGCAGTGACCGTAGACACTGCCGGTCGGATTAATCCGCAGCTGGGATATTACGCGCTCGGCGCTCTCAGCGCGCTGGGGTGGAACGTCTCGATCAACGGCATCGTGCCGCCGCGCGGATTAGAAGATCAGACCGACATCGAGATCATCGTCGTGCAGCCGCGACTCGGCGGCATCAAGCGCCGCAAGGTTGCCATCGTCGAGCTGCTCGATCTCGCGGAGGACTTGGTATTCGCCGCGAAATTGGCCGACACATTTAATCCGCCGGTGAAGGCTGGCGACTGGTGCCGCTTTTGCGCTGCGCGCGCCAGCTGCCCGACGCTGCGTGAGAAGGTGCTCGAAGAGGCGCGCATGGATTTCAGCACCGGCGACATCGTCGCGCCGCAGCTGCTGGAGGGGAATGAGCTGACGCGCGCGCTGCGCTCGGCGGATTTAATGGACCTGTGGATCAAGGCGGTGCGCGATCACGCGCGCGCGCAGATCGAGCAGGGCAGGCGCGTGCCGGGTTTCAAACTGGTGGCGCGCGCAGGACACCGGAAATGGAAAGACGAAGTCGTGACGACTGAGACGCTCGTCTCGACGCACGGCGTTCGCGAAGACGATCTCGTCACACGCTCGGTGAAGTCGCCAGCGCAGGTCGAGCGCGTCTTGAAATCCTACGGCATCGACCGCGACGTCATCGACGATCTGGTCATGCGTGGATCGTCCGGCGTCGCACTGGTGCCGGAAGAAGATGCTCGCCCCGCAGCACGCGTCGGCGCAGCAGCAGACTTCGACTGACCGAGAAAAAAAGGAGGCCATCGTGGGCCAGAAGCTAATCGTAGGACCGGGGCGCCTGTCGTTCCCACACTTATTCAGCGCGCAGGCGAATGATCGCGGCGAGATGCGTTATTCGCTTGCGCTTTTGCTGCCGCCTGAGACCGATCTCAAGCCGATTCGCGCGGCGCTCGCCGCCGCCGCGGTCGAGAAGTGGGGCGCCGACAAGGCGAAGTGGCCGAAGCAGATGCGCGGGCCGGATGAAGTGATCCGCAAGTGCGAAGAGAAGGATCAGTACGCGCAGTTCGCGGGCTGGCACTACATCAACATGAGCAGCTCGGCGAAGCCGGGCGTCGTCGACGCAGCGAAGAACGACGTGACAGACGCCGCTGAAGTTTACCCCGGTCGCTGGGCGCGCGTGTCAGCTGCTGCGTTTGCATACGACAACAAGACGAAGGGCGTCAGCATCGGCCTGAACAATGTGCAGGTCCTGAAGCATGACGAGTCGCTCGGGGGCAAGCCCCGCGCGAAGGACGACTTCGACGAGTACGCCGACGAGCTCGGCGCCGACGATTGGACCTGATCGAGATCGAGATCGATTAGGGACGAGTTCGCGCTGTCGTTTGGTGGGCTTTCGACAGCGCGGGGGCGGCGGTATTTCTCCCTGCCGCCGCCCCACCTTTTTTCTGAGGACATCATGGCGACACTCTACTGGGACATCGAAACGCGTTCGACCGTCGACCTGCGCAAGGCGGGCGTCTACGTTTACGCGAAGGACCCCACGACAGAAGTGTTGCTCGCAGCGTGGTGCATCGACGACGGCCCGGTAGTTTGGGCGCGCGTTGATGATCCGCTGATCGATGATTTGAAAAACGCGCTGCGCTATTGCGATCGCGTCGTCGCCCACAACGCAGGCTTCGAGCGGCTGCTGCTGACGCATACGCTCGCCGAGCGCGACGCAAGCTGGCCGGTGCCGCCGCTTCATAAGTGGGATTGCACCGCCGCGCGAGCC
>Ga0209229_10000536_pt1 | contig 15433 bp, 10 predicted proteins | sample SanBayMetagenome_FD_187466 | JGI IMG/M metagenome (GOLD analysis project Ga0209229, IMG submission 187466) | Freshwater and sediment microbial communities from dead zone in Sandusky Bay, Ohio, USA (SPAdes) (version 2) | ecosystem: Environmental > Aquatic > Freshwater > Lentic > Sediment... | reverse complement strand
AAGCGTCGCGAAGATCACCGCAAACAATGCGCGGATACCACTCACACTCTCAAGGGGCGAATCAAGCTTCATCTTAAACGAGCCCAGCACGTAGAGTACGATCAAGAAGCAGACACCTGCCCAGACGGCCAGGAACACTTCACGTGGCAACAGACCCAGACCAAAGATGAACTCTGCCGTTGAGAAGAACTTAATCGCAGCTGCGATCTCGAGGAAGCCCATCACAACCTTCAGGTTGTTCATCCAACCACCAGCGCGTGGCAAGCGCACGAGCAGCGATGGAAACATCGAGAGTCCCACGAACGGCAACGCGAAAGCCGTTGCGAATCCCAGTGTGCCCACAGCCGGATACAGATAGTCACCACCAGAGGCACTCAGCAACAGAGTTCCAACGAATGGAACAGTGCATGTGAACGACGTCAATGAGAATGTCAGCCCCATCAAGAGAATTGCGACCTTCCCATCGCCTTGCGACTTCTTGTTGAGTGCGTTCATGATCGACACCGGCACCTGAATCTCGAATGCACCGAAGAGGTTGAATGCGAGAATCATGAACAGCGTGCCAATACCAAGGTTGAGCCATGGATTCGCCGCAAGATCTTGTACAGCCGTGCCGCCGAAGATGACAGACGCGACGATACCTACAGCCGTAAACGTCGAGATGATGCCGAGTCCGAACAAGAGGCTTTCTTGTAGCCCCTTACCCTTGCTCTTCTCATGACGCTTTGTAAAGAACGACACGGTGATCGGAATCATCGGGAACACACATGGCGTGAGAAGTGCAAGGAAGCCTACCCCCATCGCGTAGAGGAAGAAACTCCACAAGCCTTTCGACTTTTCGGTTTCAATCGTTTGATCGCCGACAACAGGTGCGGAAGAAGTTGTGGCTTGCGTGTCGATTGCGGTGCCTGTGGTTGCCGGAGCCGCAGCCTCAACAGCTGGACCCTTATAGATATCCGTGACTGTAACAGGCACGGTGATCGGGTCGAAGTCCTCATAGGGCAGACAGGAAGTTGTGTCGCAAACCTGCATGCCGAACGTGAATTGCATCGAGGTGTTGCCAATCGCGAGTGCGCGATCGAGCACGATCGGAACTTGAAGTTCAACTGTGCCATCGATCTCTTCGAGCGTTACTTGATACGACTCATCGAATTTCCGATGGGCACCCTTGAGCACCTTTGGCTTGCCAGCGAGCTTGGCAACAGTGCCTGGCCGAACCGACAACGTTGCGTTGTCCGGACCAAGACCATCTGGACCGACCGTTTTTGTGAAGCCGTAGGAGTGCCAGTACTTGGCGAACTTCATCGTTACTCGCACTTGCACCGTGTCGCCAGCGGCCCCCTTAACAGCGGCGATAGGTGCAATCTTCACCTTATCCTTGCCGGAGGGCATCTGTGCCCCCAACGTTGTCAGGGTAAGCACCAGGGCGAGGATCGTTCCCGCTAATCGCTGTACTTGCTTCATGCTCATCGAACCTTGTTGAATGCGCAATTCGGACGTTGCCATCACTATACGAGCCATAAACTTACGCAACTATATGCGTTCGTATCTTTGATGCATTGTTCGACATTATCTGTACTCCATGGCATCATCTACGACACTCGACGCGATCCTTTCCCTCTCCAAGCGCAAAGGCTTTGTTTACCAGTCATCCGAGATCTACGGCGGCCTCAATGGTTGCTGGGACTTTGGTCCACTCGGCGTGGAACTCCTGCGCAACATCAAGGACTCGTGGTGGAAGGCAATGACCTACCGCAGGGATATCGTTGGTATCGATTCGTCGATCTTGATGCACCCACGCGTGTGGGAGGCGTCGGGACACATTCAGCAGTTCTCGGATCCGATGATCGACAACAAGACATCGAAGTCCCGCCATCGCGCTGATAATTTGATTGAGGAGTACATCCTTCGTCTGCGCACGAAGAACAAGACCGCGGATGCCGACCGCGTGGAGGCAGAGCTGGCAGCGTCGCAATCAAACGAAGACCTTCATCGCATCATCGTCGACAATGCGATCCCTGATCCAATCTCGGGGACCACTGATTGGACAGAGGTGCGCAACTTTAACCTGATGTTTGAGACGCACGTCGGACCAGTGGCCGATGCCGCGAACGTGGTCTACCTTCGTCCAGAAACAGCACAAGGCATCTTCGTCAACTTCAAGAACGTAATGGATGCTGCGCGCATGAAGCCGCCATTCGGCATCGCGCAGATCGGCAAGAGCTTCCGCAACGAAATCAACACGAAGAACTTCCTCTTCCGCACCCGTGAGTTCGAGCAGATGGAGATGCAGTTCTTCATCAAGCCAGGAACCGAGGGAGAATGGTTTGAGTACTGGCGTCAAGCACGCTGGGATTGGTTCGTCAACAACCTCGGAATCAAGGCCGAGCATCTTCATCGCAAGCCACACGAGAAGCTCGCGCACTATGCGGCAGCGGCCGAGGATATCGAGTATCTGTTCCCATTTGGTTGGGGTGAGGTCGAGGGCATTCACTCGCGCACCGATTTCGACTTGGGTAAACACCAAGAGTTCTCGGGTAAGAAGCTCGAGTACGTCGATACCGTCACAAAGGATCGCTACACACCATATGTAATCGAAACTGCAGTCGGCGCCACACGGACATTCATGGCCGTATTGTGCGACGCATATGCTGAGGAAGAGGTCCCAACTGCCGATGGTGGTGCGGAGACACGTGCTGTGATGCGCTTTGCTCCGTCGCTTGCACCTGTGACGGCAGCCGTGCTTCCACTCGTCAACAAGGATGGCATGCCGGAAGCAGCGGAGGCGATCATGCAGAACCTCCAGCGCTCCTTCCGTGTTGACTTCGACACAAGTGGAGCGATCGGACGTCGCTACCGTCGTCAGGATGAAGTCGGCACACCGTTCTGCATCACGATTGACGGCGAAACGCTCAGCGATTCAACCGTGACGCTCCGCGATCGTGACACAATGCAGCAGATCCGCGTCCACACCGACGCACTAACTGGCGAGATTCGTCGTCGACTTGAAGCGTGAAGATTCGACTCCTCATACCCATCTGTATCGCATCGACACTTGCACTCAGTGCAGGATATCGATCACATGAAGATGGAACATCATATGCCCGCCTTGCGCGATCCATCGAGGCCTTTGGCTCGGTCTTCCGCGAGGTTACGTCTACCTACGTCGACACACTTGCCCCAGAGGATCTCGTCGAGGTAGGCATCGACGCAATGCTCAAGAGTCTGGACCCATACAGCGTGTACATGCGTGGTGATGAGTCTGAGGACATCGACATGCTCACAGGTGGATCATACGTCGGCTTTGGATTTTCCGTTGGCACACGAGATAGTCTCCTCACCATCTTGGACGTGCGCGCCGACGGACCGGCCTACGCTGCTGGCGTGCGCGTTGGCGACCACCTCATTGCCGTGGACAACCATCGCACCGATACGCTTGCTCCGTCCGGACTCCGTCCATTCTCGCGAGGCGTGCCTGGCAGCACGGCTGTTCTCCGTTTTACGCGACCAGGCATGCGCGACACCATCGTCCGTACAATCACGCGCGCTGCGCTCCCGCTCGAACTCGTTGGTCACACGCAACTCCTCCCAGGCAACATTGCCTACGTCAGGCTTGTGCGCTTTGGTCGTGGTTCTGGCAATGCCGTACGCGAAGCGATAGCTTCGCTCGCCGCAACGCAGAAACTCGCTGGTGTCATCCTCGATCTGCGGGATAATCCAGGGGGCCTTCTCGACGCCGCAGTAGACGTCGCTGAAGTCTTCGTCCCTCGTGGTAGCGTGGTTGTGACTACGCGCGGACGCGGAACACGCGAAACACGAGAGTACACGTCGCAGGATGATCCCATTGAGCCTGCATATCCACTTGCGGTACTCATCAACGAGCGCAGTGCCTCCGCATCGGAGATCGTCGCTGGCGCAATCCAGGATCTCGACCGCGGCATTATCATCGGCAAGCAGTCCTTCGGTAAGGGGCTCGTACAAACAGTTGTACCGATGCCCAATGACGCATCATTGAAGCTCACAACGTCACGCTATTTCACGCCGTCGGGGCGCAGCATTCAAAAAGCGAACTATCGCAACCGCACCGAGCAGCGTCCGTCGCAGGTCTTTGCCACGCGGAATGGACGTAAGGTTGAGGAACGCCATGGGATTGCTCCAGACTCGACCGTTTCCGACTCCGTTCTTCCGGATGCTCTGGCCTATCTCGACGACAATTATGCGTTTGGACGCTTCGCCACACGGTTTACCGCGCGGATGGACTCGCTGCCTGCATCCTTTAGCGTCACTCCAGCCGTGGTGGACAGTTTCGTGAAATCCGTTGCTGCCCTACCCCCTGCCCAACGGTCACCCGTGCTTGCCGAGTTGTCCAAGGTTCGGACAACTGCCACTACTTCGGGGTGGTCAGCAGCCGCAATGCACGGACTCGACTATGCCGAACGGTCCATCGAGCGTGAAGTAGAGAAGACTATTCGCCAGAACCAGCGCTCGGTTAGCGCACAGCTCGATCGAGAGATCCGCGCTCGGTTCGGTAGCCCCCAGCAGCGAGAAGACCGTTCACTTGCTGTCGACCCCGTGGTTCGGGTAGCACGAGAGCTGCTCACCACCCCCAAATACCACGCGATTTTAGGCAGCCAAGTCCCGTCGGATCATTAACTTTGCAGCCCCGCGGCCCATGGCCGTTTTGCACGAAGGGTAGGCGATGTCCGTCTCCCCACTGCTCAGATTCGCAACCCGAGGTCAGCCGATGAGGATTACCAAACAATACACCAACCGCGAGAGCCAATCGCTCGACAAGTACCTCCAAGAGATTGGTCGCGTTGACCTTCTTACGGGTGACGACGAGATCGTGCTTGCGCAAGCCATCAAGCGTGGCGGTTTCGAAGGGTCGATGGCCCTTGAACGTCTTGTAAAGGCGAACCTGCGCTTCGTGGTATCTGTGGCGAAGCAGTATCAGAACCAAGGGCTTTCCCTGGGTGACTTGATCAACGAGGGTAACCTCGGTTTGATCAAGGCTGCAAAGCGCTTCGATGAAACACGTGGTTTTAAGTTCATCTCGTACGCCGTGTGGTGGATTCGCCAGTCGATTCTCCAGGCGCTTGCTGAGCAGTCACGTATCGTGCGTCTTCCGCTCAACCGTGTTGGTGCACTCAACAAGATTGGCAAGAAGTTCTCGGAGCTCGAGCAACAGTACGAGCGCGAGCCGACCGCGGCTGAACTTGCTGAGCAACTTGAAATGTCTATTGCCGAGATCTCGGAAACAATCAAGATCTCTGGTCGCCACCTTTCGGTGGATGCGCCATTCGTGCAAGGTGAAGACAACCGTCTTCTGGATATTCTTCCGAACGATCAGCAACCACCGCCCGACAGCGAATTGATGCGCGAGTCGCTTCGTGTAGAAGTGCAGCAAGTGTTGAATACGCTCAGCGAGCGTGAAGCAGAAGTCATCCGTCTGTATTTCGGCTTGGATGATCAACAAGCTCTCACGTTGGAAGAGATTGGCGAGAAGTTCAACCTCACACGCGAGCGCGTCCGTCAGATCAAGGAAAAGGCCATTCGCCGTCTGCGTCACGCATCACGGTCGAAGACGCTCCGCACGTATCTGGGCTAAGCGCAGAACATCACGTAACTTCGTAGGGCATGTGAACAACATGCCCTTTTTTATTCCCGTACTTCAACCTCGACGAAGCTCGCATGGTAGATGAATACATTGGAGTGGTCGGCCGCTCGCATGGACTCGATGGAACGGTGGTACTGGTAGACGCGTTGTCATTACCCCAACCACTTGCTCCAGGGATGCGCGTTGGCATCGGCTTTAGTAGGGACTTTGTGACGATGTACACGGTAGCTGAGTTTTCAGCAACGCCGCATCGCACAACGCTTCGACTGCAGGAATTCTCGACGGCAGAAGCAATTGCAACACTCACCGATCAAGCCGTCTACGCGTCGAGTGGAGATGTTGGTGTTGACGATGCCGACCGTCATCGCATCGGCGACATCGAGGGATGTACCGTTGTTACAACAGACAACGAATTGATCGGGACAATCACCGACGTCTGGCTCATGCCAGCGAATGACGTGTGGGTAGTAACAGCACCCGATGGTTCAACCATCCCGCTTCCGGTAATCGACGATGTGATCAAGCACGTTGACATCGCACAACGTCGGGTCACGATCGATCTTCTCCCTGGACTTCGCGACATTACTCGCACAACAGCGGACGAGAACGATGCCTAATGCCTCGCTCAGGATCGACATCGTGTGCGTTGTTCCACAGGTGTTGGAGTCGATCATCTCGACCTCCATCGTTGGACGAGCCCGTGAGCGCGGTCAGGTAGAGATCATTCTTCACAACCTGCATGATTATGCAACCGACAAGTATCGTCACATCGACGATACCCCGTACGGTGGTGGCGCTGGGATGATCATCCAGTGCGAACCAGTGTTCGAGTGCATCGAGGCGCTATTGCGCGAGCGTACGTACGACGATGTGATCTATCTCTGTCCAGATGGCGAGGTACTCACACAAGAATCCTGCAACACAATGTCGCTTGCCAAGAATCTCATTCTGCTGTGCGGACATTACAAAGGAATCGATCAGCGCATTCGCGATGTGCTTGTCACACGCGAAATCTCCATCGGCGACTATGTGGTAACAGGTGGTGAGATTGCAGCTGGCGTTCTCACCGATGCAATCGTACGATTGATACCAGGCGTTGTGGGCGACGCGGAGAGCGTGCTCGAGGACTCGTTCATGCACGGCGTACTTGATGCACCGATGTACACCAAGCCAGCGGTGTTTCGCGACATGCCTGTGCCAGAGGTGTTGCTAAGTGGCAATCACGCAAAGATTCGCGCATGGCGACAAGAGCAATCGCTGACAAAGACCACCCAACGCAGACCCGATATCCTGTCAAAGGATGCAGATTGATGATCACCGCTGAAACCACACACCAGATCGACAACCGTCATGGTGATGCGCTGTATGCTACGGTGACTCCGGCTGCGCATGACGCAACGTCTGCACCCTTACTGCTCATTCTTCACGGCTTCAAGGGATTCCGCAACTATGGCTTCTTGCCTTGGATTGCGCAGAGCATGTCGCAACTCGGTGTTATGTCAGTGCGAATGGACTATTCGCTCAATGGTATGAAGGGCACATCGTGGATGGTCCAGGACACCGACGCATTTGCTCGCAACACGATCTCACGCGAAGTCGACGATGTGCATGATTTGCTCGGGGCTATTCTCGCGCACGACGACTTTGCAAGTGTACGCGAACGGTGGGATGGACGCCTTTTTATCATGGGCCATTCGCGTGGTGGTGGCATTGCGCAAATCGTCACACGCGAGCTCCTCGCACAAACGCCACAGCGACATGTACGCACCGTCGTCCTCAACTCTGTAGGCACCTGGCTGCGATGGACGCCGCGGCAACGCGAAGCATGGGAGCGTGATGGCGGTATGATGTTTACGAACGAGCGTACGGGTCAGCAGCTCCGCATGAACATGACATACATCGAAGATCTCGATCGCAATGCCGACCGACTTTCACTTGTCGAAGCTTCGCGCGCGTGCGGCTCGGCGCTGCACTTCATCCATGCGGAGGCTGACCTCACGGTTCCGCTCACGGAGATCGCCGCACTCCGTACCGCATCACAATGCGAAGGCGAGCTTACCGTTATCACAAACACGACACACACGTTTGGTATGACACATCCAGTTGACCGGATCACTCCCGGGCTTGTCGAGATGATTACGCACGCTAGCTCATGGCTACTACAATGACGCACCGCTTGGCACTTGGATTTGTATGCGCTTTCGCATTGGTAGCCACCGGTTGCGAGCTCTTTGTCGTCGGCAGCGCTCAACGCCGCCAGCGTCAAATCGAACGCAGTCAACGAACGGCACCCGGCGTTGTGCATCTCTTCAAGGCTGAACTCGACAGTGGGAATACCACTGCGGCAACGGAGCTGTTACGAAACGCATCCGGTAGCGCCTTGCTGGCAATCGAGAAATTCGAGCTAGCAGACGATCTTGTGCGCTGGAAAACAGTGATGGCTGGCAAAGCCATTACCGAGACATCAGTTGATACCGTTAGCGCTACAGCGCACAACGTGCGCATCGCTGTGGACTACATTCGCGTGATGCAGTTCACAACGATCCGTTCGAAGGATCTCTGGTGGATTACACGCGTGCAGGACGTTACGCCAAAGCGATAACGGCACGCTTGCGATTACTTGGCAACAACGACTGATGTTGTGCTTACTCCCCCACCAACTGTGATGCGCACAACGTATGTGCCTTGTGGGAGTTCTGCTGTCGACAACCAGACACGCTGATCATCACCGGCACGCACGCTCATCGTTGCACCCATGATCACGCGCTCACCGACGGCTGACAACAGATCAATCACTGCTTGGCCATCGTGCGCTGGGGTAAAGGTTACGCCAATGCGGTCTGATGCCGGCTGTGGTGCGATGCCTGCACGAACAACGGCTGGGTAGCCGAGTTCGGCAACACTGGTGGTTGCGAGGTGTCGCTGGACGGACTCACCTGTAGGTGCCACGAAAACGTGACCGGCTGGCGTAACAGCGATGCCACTGACCGAACCATCGCCAGGAAGACCATCACGCATCACAGTGAATACTTCACCGTAATTCGGACCACGGAATGGACCGGAACTCTTCTCTGTGCCCACCCACATATCGCCGTTTGGAGCAAAGGCGATAGCAGAGATGCGGTTATTCGTTACGTCGCGATCATCCCATGCTGAGTCGAGGTAGCGCCATGATTCACCATCGTTGGTTGACTTCAACACAACAGCGTTCGGAGTCTTGGAAGAACCTGGCAATGCATTACGTCCAACATAGATGTGGCCGAACTTGTCGTAGGCAAACGTTGCGTACAAGTCATCCGACTCATTTGAGTTACCATCACCATTGTCGATACGACGCCATGATGTTCCTCGATCGATACTACGGAACAAGCCCTTGTTGTAAGCAACTGAGATGAACATCTTGTTCGAGTTTGGCGACAAGAACACTTCGAACAGCGACGACGTGCCACTTGGGAGGCCCGTCACCGGGATGTTGATGAACGTTGCACCGCCATCACTCGAAAATCGTGCACGAAGATTCGATGCACCTGCATCATACCCCATGAAGATCTGCGTAGGTGTTCCTGCTGCAGACTTTACCGAAACGCTAATGCGGGAGTTCGAGGTGACTTCGAGGCCGACGTTCAACTTGTTCCAAGTATTGCCATCGTCCGTCGAGCGCAGCAGTCCGAGGCCGTTCACAGCAGCATACAAATGATCATTTGCATCATGGACGAGCTGGTTGATTGGGAACCAGTTTGGTCCGCCATCATCAATCCCCTGGTCTAACGCTTCCCACGTGTTGCCGTTATCCTTGGTGCGATACACCTTGGAAAACGGCGTTCCCACGAAGACGTGGCCCTTTGAGGTCACGGTCATGCACGTTGTAGCAGATGGCGGACCATCTGTTGACTGCCAGAACTGACCGTATGCAGAAACAGAAACCAACGTCAGTACAGCGGCTGTTAGTAAACGTCGCATGCGCACTACCCCTTCGAGGAACAATTCAATCGTACTTTTGCACGCGTAAGATACCACTTTTCACGACGGCTCGCAGCGCTATGCACATTCATTTCATCGGAGTTGGCGGCACCGCCATGGGTTCAGTAGCCATTGCATGTACCATGCAGGGGCACACAGTCACCGGTAGCGATGGTCCACTCTACCCTCCGATGAGTACGGTGCTCGATCAAGCCGGCATAACACGATATGAGGGGTATAGCGCAGAACGGCTCCGCGAGCTTACGCCAGACCTCATCGTTGTGGGTAATGCGATCAGCCGCGGCAACCCAGAACTCGAATGCGTCCTGACAGATCGTCTGCCGATGACGTCGATGGCAGAGTTTGTTGGGAAGTACCTCATCAGTCGGAACACATCAATTGTGTGTTGCGGCACGCACGGCAAGACCACAACATCAAGCATGGCTGCGTGGCTTCTAGCTCACGCTGGTCGCGACCCAGGATTCTTGATTGGTGGCGTACCGGGCAATTTCACCGTCGGCTGCCGTCCTGTTCCCGAGCACATACACGACTCGCATGCCGGTGTGTTTGTGTCCGAGGGTGATGAATACGACACTGCGTTCTTCGATAAGCGCAGCAAGTTCGTGCACTATCGTCCGACGATTGCCATTATCAACAACATCGAGTTCGACCACGCAGATATCTTCAACTCACTTGAGGAGATCATTCGGTCGTTCACACACATGGTGCGCATCATTCCGCAACATGGCGTTCTGCTTGTAAATGCGGATGATGCAAACGCGCTTCGTGCAGCAGAACAAGCGCCATGTCCGACCGAAACAGTTGGCACAAACCCAGACGCCACCTGGCGCCTGATCGACATTGAAGAAGATGGAGCTACCACGCGGTGGACTCTGCTGCGTGATGGCTCGGAGTATGGGAAGTTCTCTCTTCCAATGCCAGGCGAACACAACATCCGCAATGCATCGATGGCGATTGCTGCTACGACACATGCCGGATTGAGTGCGGCAGAGCAAGCTTCTGCGCTAATGGCATTTCGCGCCCCAAAGCGACGTCTTGAAGAAATCGCGCAGTGGAATGGCTGTACCGTTATTGACGACTTTGCACATCATCCAACGGCGATTGCGAAGACGATCCAAGCATTGCACCAACGGTTCCCCGGATCGCGGCTTCACGTGGTCTTCGAACCGCGTTCGAACACAACTACGCGTAACTTCTTTCAAGACGAACTCGCAACGTGCTTCGCAGGAGCAACAACAGTCTGCATCGGACCAGTCAATCGTCCAGAGCGCTACAGCGAAGATGAACGCCTCGACACCGCTCGACTCCTACGTGACCTTGCAAACCTGAACGTAGATGCGCATGCATTGCATCCTGTTCGAGCACAGGATCGAACATGGGGACAAGACATTGTGACGATTCTTCGTGAGCGAGTGACGTCAGGTGACGTGATTGCTGTGCTGAGCAACGGCGACGTTGGCGGATTGCGCGCAATGCTTAGCGCTCAATCATGAGCTTTCGCAGAACGGGCTGTGCACCATCCGATGCATCTTCAACACGGTAGAAGTACAACCCTGGACTAACGCGCTCACCTGATGAGCGTGTGAGATCCCACTGCACTCCGCCGCTTCGATCTCGCGTTGTGAGCTCTGCTACAGGGCGCATCATGGCATCGAGTACAACGATGCGAGCCGAGGCCGTGAGACCCGCAAACGTCACCACATCGTGCGCTTGCAACTTCACTGGATGCGGATACACATACGCAGATGCGAGATCCTCTGCACGAATCGTAAACGCTCGGGTTCGTCCAGCACCTGTAGTCATCGCAGCGCCAGACACACCCGTCAAGTTCGCAACAGTTAGGACATACGGCACTCCACGAGGCGTGAGTGGCACCGATGGATCGAGGCTAAGCACAGCCTCGGTCGCACTGCGCAGAAGAACTGCCGATACCGATCCGACCGGCTGTAGATCATAGTTCGATGCATCTTCAGCAGATGCATCGACGTCTTGCGAGAACTCAACGACAAGTGATGTCGGAGACTCCACTCGCAGCGCCGCGATAATGATGTCTTCGCGCGCAGCAGGATCTTCAAGCACAACCCTCGCAATTGACGTGTCCTCCACTGCGAGCGTCGTCTTGTCATACAGACCACCGATCAACACCACACAACGCTGCTCCGCATCGAACGCCGGGAATGTCACAATCGCTCGGCGTGCATCACCAGCAGTAATCGACGTGGCACGCACGGCTCGGCGCGCAGCTGTATCCGAAAGCACAAGCGCTGATGGTTCGATGTGATGCAGTGCGATATCACCAGTGAATGTGAGTTCGAGCTGCACGCCAGTGCGCAGCTGGGAGCGCAGCAACGTGTCAGGTGACATTGAAGCAACTTGCACGCGTGGACCAAGGACGACATCTGCTGGAAGTGACGGGGTGCTCATCTGTCCACTCGCAAACAACGCGCGCACAACGTAGCGGATCGATCCCGCACGTGGAACATCAACATGCGTGAGGCGTTCAGCAATAACCGTGTCGCGCAGAAGCAACACACCATCTCCTGATTGTCCGTCGACAACGTAGGCTGAAGCCGATTGTACCGGCATCCAATCAAGATCAACACCAACAGGCTCGCGACGGTGAGCACGCAGCGCACGCGGTACCTCAAGAGCAGAGACGTTGATCTCACTAAATCGGAACCCCGTCATCGCACCGATCATTGGCACTGTTGTTCCCACCCCAATCTCGTTAACTCCATTGCCATTGAAATCATGAATGAGCATGCGTGGGGTCACTACATCTGGCTGGTACCAAAGTGGCGTGACTACACCATTGCGTTGACCGAATACATAGAGCCTTGGATAGGCGCAGATCGCGATCTCTGCACCTGCATTATCGTCAAGATTCCCAACGGCTAGACCATTGCGAAAGCCAATGCCATAACGGACGCCTTCGATGTGCTCGGTCCATACAACACGGTATCCTGAATCTGAACCTCGCACCATGCGATACGTCCATAGTTGGCGACCATACTCACGATCAGCATTCGCCTGTGTACTATCAGGAACGCCGTACACGATCTCGTCTCGTCCGTCACCATCAACATCTCCCGCTGCGACGTATCCCGAGCCCCCTGCCCCTTCGTTAGCGATCACTACTGGCTGCGTGAACGTCGCGCCATTCCACGTGCTGATGACGAGGTCACCGTCGGTATCGGCGAATGCAATAGCCTTGCGGCCTGTGCCCGAGAAATCACCGGTGGCGATGCTGATCTCGTCAACGCGGTTCGAGCTTGCACCTGATGCTGGCTCACTCACATTGATAATGCGTCCAAGAACATCAAACTGATTGTTGCGGTACGTAACAACTGTGCACCCAGAATCCGACAGCATCAACAGCTCTTCACGTCCATCGCCATCGATGTCTGCCACACCAGCAGCCTGACGACCGCTCAACGTGTCGGCGAACAACACGCGCGCAAACGTCGAGCCCGCTGGCGTAGACTGCTCAAACAACACCGCTTTGCCGATAACATGACAGAACACTTCGTAGAGTCCGTTGCCATTGACATCGGACACGCCACGTGGGATCCATGTGGCCTGAAGCGAGTCACGAACTCGCCAGTTCGCTCCATCAAACGACATCGTGCGAATGCCACCAAAGGAGTTCCCTGTCAAGTCTGCCATGAACACCGTCTTCGTGCCATCACGATAAACGTCGCGGACATCATTGAGAACATACCCACTCCACGGAACCACTTGTGTGGTTCTCCAGCCAGTTTGCGGTGCTGCATCGGTCGACAACCGATAACGAAGCGTTGTGTCGACTACCGCACCGATTCCCGACGAGCACGACACCGTTACGCTACCAAGCGAATCACGTGCAGGCAGCTCGGGCAATACAACGCTGTGAAGACGGACGTGCCGTCGCACATCACTGAATACGGTACTATCACCACCATCGGGAAGCATCGTAATCAGCGTCGACGAAGGCTGTGTTGCGCGCAGAGTTATAACGGGAACACGACGATCGGTCTTCCATGCCGAAAGCACCTCGAGCGATGTAATCTCACAATCGCCACCCACGACGGTCACGCGACGTCGTATCTCATGTGTTCGTCCATCGTCAGCAACCACTTGCACGCGAACGGTGTACAGTCCATCAGTCAAACTGTCAAGTGGGATGGTTGCAAGCGTAGCGTTGCGAAGTGCCTTTGGCAACATGATCACATGCGTCCATTCTTGCGGGTCGAGTCCGCGTCCGACATACACATGGCTCATGGTTTGGTTAACCATGTTAACCGTACCCACCACACGAAGGGTCGTTGAACTGCGACGATCAATCAATTGCTCGTTGATCGGCGACGTGATGTGTAGGTCTGACGACCCTATCTGTGCTAATGCCACATCAGCTCGAAGGCGCCCAGCGCCAAATGCGGGATCCCAACCTGGCGCACCCAAGTCGAGCGACGACGCTTGCATTGTCGCACGGATTTCCTGCGCCGACATCGCAGGGAACCGCTCTCGCAACATCGCAGCAACTGCCGCCACATACGGTGCAGCGAATGATGTTCCGTTGACGCGACGGTAGCGAGAGTTGACAGCGGTTGTGACGATCCCTTCACCTGGCGCAGTAAGGGCTACTAAGGAACCCGTGCTTGAGAACGGCGATCGACGGTCGTCACTATTCGTCGATCCAACGGCAATCACGTCGTCATACCCTGCAGGGTACTGTCGCGATATCGCACCTGTATTGCCCGACGATGCAACGAGCACAACGTTCATCGACGCTGCAAAGGCTACTGCATCACGGAACATCGGGGAATCCACGCCATCACCGAAACTCATGTTTACAACATCAATGCCTGTGAGTGCCGCATAGATGAGCGCGCTTGCGATGTCATCCTCTTCAGCATTTCCTGTCGCATCGAATGCGCGCAGTGCACGAAGTCGAGCTCCATGGGCAAGACCAGCAATTCCGATGCGGTTGTTTGCTGTAGCAGATATCACACCGCCGACCGAAGTTCCATGACCCTGTTCGTCAAACGGGATGGGATCGCGATCGCGATCATCGCCAAGATTCCGCACAGCTTGATCAACGAAGTCATAGCCGATCACATCATCAACCACGCCGTTAGCGTCGTCGTCAACATCATTAAGATCACCCGTGACACCGTCAATCTCCACACTCCCTGGCCAATCATCGAATCTGCCGTTACCATTGATATCCTCAGCAGCGGTTACCGCTAGAGCGCCGATAAGATCTTCATGAAGCCAATCAATCCCTGTATCAAGCACACCTACCACTACGCCACGTCCAGTGGCAATCTTCCACGCTGCACCCGCACCCAGACGAGCAAGTGCGTACTGATCACTCACCAGCGAGTCGTTTGTGAGAGCATCTTCTGGCGCCACATGCAGTTGATACCTTGCTAGGGGGCGCACATCAGCCACACCCTGCATTGATCGGATACGATCGACTGAGCCTGGATCGTTCAAATCGATGATGCGGTAACGGCTGAGTGCATCGAGAGCGGCGCGTTGCTCACGTGTTTGAACTCGATCGCTGCGTTTGATGGCAGTATCGAAACGAGCGGTAAGTGATTGAGGTCGATACGCAAGAAGTGCTGACGGAACATCAGCTGTACGCAACGTAACGACGTATTGTTCTGCGTGTAGATGCAGCACAGCACATAGAACAAGCGTGGTCCGTATCAGGAACGACATCATGATGTTGCGTAGAGATCTCGTCGAGCGAATGCCATTGCAAGCCGTAACACTGCAAGATCGACATCTTCACCCACATGCTCGCGCATATGACGCAGTTTCGCGAAGCGATGATTCCTCAGGTATTCG
>Ga0209229_10000535_pt1 | contig 15442 bp, 11 predicted proteins | sample SanBayMetagenome_FD_187466 | JGI IMG/M metagenome (GOLD analysis project Ga0209229, IMG submission 187466) | Freshwater and sediment microbial communities from dead zone in Sandusky Bay, Ohio, USA (SPAdes) (version 2) | ecosystem: Environmental > Aquatic > Freshwater > Lentic > Sediment... | reverse complement strand
CCCAGATTCCCCTTTCTTCTGGTTAAATTCCCCTGCAACTCCCGACCCTGATTGGCTGATTGCGACGGAGATGGCGAAAAGCTTTGACGGGGTTGTAATGGATGATCCTTTGCCTCCTGCTCCTTTAATAATTGACGGGGAAGAAATAGATGAATCAGAAATATTGTATTAATAATTTTATCTACTGAAGCAAGTTTGTTTTAATAGTAAAAATATCAAATTTGACAGCAATTATGATGTGATTTATTTCTTACCCGCTCTGACAAACTCCCCCTAAGTGTGACTAATAAAATAAGCCATAACTAAAAGGTTATAAAAGCTTGTCATGTCGAAAAAAACTGCTATGAAATGCTGCCCGTTGAAAGCAAAATAGGATAGCACTTCTCTTAGCAGTTCAGCAATCTGGCTTGTATCTGGTTTTATCTCTTAAAGAATATTTCTGCATCATTTTCTCAAAAGCATCTTGTAAGTCAATGTCATGGGAATTAGCCAAACAAATAACAGCAAACATGATATCAGCTAGTTCTTCTGATAGCTCTTGAGAAGATTCACTATCCTTCTTTTTTTTGGGGCCATACAAATGATTAAGCAAACGTGCAGTTTCACCCACTTCCTCGACTAATCGAGCTAACATTTCATGGGGACTCCAGTAACCTTGACCAATTTCGGATACCCAATTGTCAACTTCTTTCTGAACTTCTCTCAATGAATCACTCATTTTGTGTTGTTGTTTTAGGCTAAAATAGTCTTGATTTACACCTAAATATTAAAAACTGAATGGTGTATTGAACTTTATACTAACTTACTCTGGTCTTCAAAAGGGGGACTCAGTTGCGATTTGACCTAAACTTACGTTCTACTGTTCGTGAGCAAATGCAGGTACTGGCTCAGGAGATGCACGCTTGGCAGGTGCAAATTCAAATCGATGAATTTGAAGCTGACTGTATTCGCAACAATATCTTTTGTTTTACTCATACAACTTCTCGCCCAGGCTTACGAGTAGCAGGAGTAGACGGAAGTGGCGACTTTCCGATGCTGACTTACGCTGATTCCTTCATCTATCTGTCAGTCGCACAAGCTACGGTCTATGAAGCCGACCGAATCAGTGGGTTACGTGAACAAGCTCCTATTCCTGAAACGCTTATCCATCTGGCTTGGATTCCAGAAAACACCATAGAAGGGCCCAAAGCTATCGATCAAGCTCATACACAGTTAGCTGGATTACCCTTATTAGACATAATCACTGATTCCGATTATCATCAACTTAAATCTCAAATCACTGGAAAAAAGCATTATCCTAAAGCTCTTTTAAAAGGATTGATTCGACCCCACGCCAGCGATATTGGTAATTTAGCGATTCAGTTAAGAACAACGGCTGAATTAGGGGCCGCATTGCGATTAATAGAAAGTCAACATTGTCCCCATTACTTGTTAATGGATACCACTTTTTCTTTGCCATTGTTAGCTTCTACAAATAGCTCCTTATTTTATGAGCATTTAAAGCGGTTGTGTTGTGTCAAAGCACGAAAGCAAGGAATTGGTTTTTTTACTCTTTCTAAGTCACATGGTTTACCTGCAATGGAAACCTTAGAAACCTTAGCCGCACAAATTCAAGGTCTGCCACCAGGACAAGTTGCAGAACATTGGTATCTGCGTATTCCTGAGTTATATCGGGATAATTGGTCACTGTCACTGACGGAGGGAAGACGAATTCCCCCACCAGGGGCCGTATCTTATTTGCTGCGCTTTCATCGTTTAACTCCGGTGTTGCGCTTAGATATGGATAGGGAATATTGGGAAAACTTCGTAAAGGGGGATACTGAGGAGGAAACCCGTCAAAATGAGCGCAAGATTTTTGAGGATTTGGACTATGCCTCCCATGATCAACGGGTCTATGGCTATCCTTATCCGATTAAAGCGGCTCATGATCGGGCCTCCTTAACGGATGCTGAACGGGTGGCTTTGCGAAAACAACTGATTGCACAAGCTATTGCAACGGGTATGAGTCCCGCTCTGTTTCGTGATCCATCTCAAGCTACGGGGCATCGTTAGGAAAAGCTATGTACAGTTTAGATCAGTTATTGGAAAAATTAGGCGATCGCTTCGGGGTATTGGCTGAGAGTAACACCTACCAACTGACGGTGGTGGCGAAGAATTCGGATGTTGCCGTGGGAGATTTATTTTTGCTTCCCAGTCGTCGCGGCGTCAAGGATAGAGTTTATATCTTTCGAGCCTCTCAGTACGCCAACATCTTAAATCGTGCTTTGGAAATGGGAGACATTGCCCGCAATAAGTTGACAATGCCCGATTCCTATTTCAGCCAAGATTTAGCTGAGGAACAGTTAATTGAGTTAAAGGGAATGGTGTTGGGTTATTCGCAGGCGGATGATAAAGATTGGAAATTTTACCGTCCCCGTCGCTTGCCGGAACACTTGTCGGATGTGTATCAAGTTGACCCTAAAAATCCTCAAGTTGGCGAAGTAATGCGGGCTTTGTTGGCTAGTCAATTGGGGCAAGAGGGGCTATATGTGGGCAATTTGTTGGCAGGTGAACAGGCCTTAGCAGATGTGAAAGTTTATTTACCACCTTATGCTTTGTCCCATCATTTAGGGGTTTTTGGTCGGACTGGATCTGGGAAAAGCAACTTGATGATGGTGCTGTTAAAGTCGGTGATGGATTATAACCGGGCGATCGCTCAAGATGAGTTACAAGGTGCAAAAGCCAGTATCTTGGCTATTGACCCCCATGATGAGTTTCGGTTTTGGCATCTGGCTACTGGTGGTGCAGATGGCATTCATGGGATTGTGCAGGGGTATTCGGAGACTGAACAGCAGCAGCTTGTTGAACCGTTTTACTATTTAACTGCTAAAAATTATTCCTACCAACCTTTTGAACGCAAGGTATTGCTTTCCCGTGCTGATATCCTGCCAGATGACTTAATTAGTATTAGTGAATTTAGCGAGCAGCAGGTATCATTTTCTAATCAACAGTTTGCCCTTTGGGGTGAACAGTGGATTGGGCGTGTGTTATTGGGGGATACAGAAGGAACAGGGGGTTTTGAAGGAAATGTTGATTTTCTCCCAGGTACTGTTTCCGCAGTGCAGCGAAGATTGGGTTTTTTGCGTCGGGGACAAACTAATTTATTTACACCGTTTGACCCAGAGGTAGGATATGAGTATGATTCATTATTAGCTGATATTATTTGCACGCTGGAGCAAGGTAGAGTTTTAATTGTAGAAACAACCTTAATGAGCGAAATGGAGCAGTTTTTGCTCACAACGGTAGTGGCTCGGACATTGTTTACTTTGCGACGGGCTTTGCGGAGTGTGGAAAAACTGCCAGATTTACCAGAGGCCATTCGTCAGGGGTTGGGTTGTGATGATGAACGGGGTCAAGTAGGGTTACGTCATTTGGGGGAACAATTGATTGAGCGATTAGAGGATGGAAGATTGCCATATCAGCAAGGGGATGTTCTCATAAGTCCTGATCTGTTGCCTTATGTGAATGTGGTGGTGGAAGAAGCCCCCAGTGTTCTTAATCCCCAGCGGATGAAGTTTGGTTCAGTATTTCGGGATATTTCCCGTCAAGGACGGAAGTTTGGCATTGGGTTAACGGTGGTTTCCCAGCAGGTGAGTGAAATTGATGATGGGGTGTTGTCTCAGATTAATACAGAGTTGATTATGTCGTTGGGGAATGAAATTGAAAGGAAGGAGGCGATGCGGAATGCGTCGGCGGATATGGCAGGTTTTGAGCGAGAGTTACAGGTGATGGGGAAGGGGCAGGTTATTGTGTCGGCTTCTTATAAAGATGTGCCTTTGCCTGTGCAAGTACCAGAATTTGATCAAATGGAATAACTACAATCTTTGTTTTTCTAGGTATCCCAATAATTGGGATACCTAGAAAAACAAGCCATACAATTAGATTTATAGTATTGAACACTAAAAAAAGTTAAATATACTGAAATCGTGAAGCTGAATCAATCTAAACTTTATGGGATTAATCCTTCGAGATGTTGGTCACGAATTTAATTTAGCTGACTCTACCTTACGAAAATGGTTGGATGCAGGGGTTTGCGGTGAAGTAGAAACGCTTCCCAAAGTTCGTTTGCATAAGAAAGAAACAACTGTGCTTGAACACGAACATTTGGTAAAGCTTGATAGATTTTTGCTCTTCCGTAAGCTACTTATTCTGAGTGATCGTAGTGGAAAGTTTGATTTTGATGCCTGCTTAGAGCTTCAACTTAAAGTAGAAGCTGGAAACCTACAAGTTGGGATCGATAAGTTAAATGATCTAATGGATATATTGGAAGACTTGCAGAAGTCAACTAAGCTACACTATCAAGCTCTAATAGCTGAGTTAAATGGTGAAGAACCAATAGATCCTCTCAATGATGATTTAGATGAATAAAGTTTCACACTGTAATCAATAGGATATTCATCATGGCAAACGAAACACGCGGAATTTTATTTGAGACGATCGCAGATGCAGCTTTGAAACAAGCAGTAAAACTGGCTGGAATTGTTGGTACTGTTCGTTGGAATGAAAAGCCTGAAAATATGAGCATTGTGCCAGATTTTACGATTGGGCTGACGAAGGATGAGCCAAGTCATATCATCTTGGTAACTGCAATTGGAGCAGCTAGAAACGCAGATATGAAATCTTGGCGTAGTCTAGGAGAAATGCAGGAAGTTAAGGCACAACTCCCAACTGTTCCAACTGTTTTGAACTTGTTTTTTAAATCAGAGGTAAAACAAGGTTTAGCATCACTTGGAATCGCTTTATATGATTCAACTCTTCATATTGATCACAAATCCTACTACGAACCACTTGAGACTTGGGTACAAGAAAACGTTGAAAGTGATGTCAAAACAAGAGAAGCCAGACAGGAAATGTTAGCTAGTGATATGAAAACTGATCCTGATTTGGATAAAGCAATAACCTTTCTCGCCAAGGATCTCGGAGAGGTACTCCAACAGCGTAATAGCGAACTAGATCAATTGTGGGCATTGATGCAGTTGGACTTCACCAAACCTCGCACTTTACCACAAGCGAAAAAAACAACTGTTCGTCGTGGATTAGGTAAGCTGTTGGTGCTTGAGCCTCAAGTGCGCCAACTTGTTTATGCTGGGTACGACAAACCTAATGGTATTCAATTAGATGCCATACCTCAATATGCTTGGGATTTGGGCTTCTTTAAAAAGTCTCTAGTTGGTGCAAAATTGGCAGATCAAGAAATTGAAGGAGCATTAAATCTGCTTGGAGCTACAACCTGCGAATTAATTCTCAATAAATGTCCTCTTGCCATGCAGTCGTGGATTGATGAAATGCGTCAGCTTGAGAACATACCTATTTTTTTAGACTTTCTATTTAGGGAATTTAGCAATATTACTGATTCTAAACAATTGATAATTTGGCTATCACAATGCCATAACGACCCTACAAATTTTGCTAAGACACAAAATATCATTTTCTCTGGAATTTTAAGCCGAAATTGGTTATTCACAATTCTGATGGATTTAGTAAAAGCCAGCACTGGTAAGCTTCAAGGATTTGGCTATGCTCAATTAGCTGCTGAAATTGGTAGTTCAGCCAATATCTCTTCCGGCTACATTACTATTGCTGACTGGGCTAACTGCTTGCCTAACGTTAACCTCCCTGATTCTGTTATTCAACAAGTATCTGAGGTTTTAGTAAAAAAAATTACTACTATTGGCAAAACTAATTTGCCTCAGCTGAGTAGAAAACTTATTGAGGTCACGAAAAAATCTGCTTTGGAAGATCGGCTTATTCCCTACCGTAATTTTGAACCATTACTCTGGCTGCTAGAAGCAGAACTTGAAAAACAAGGTAAATCCTACATCCCTAAAGTTCCCTATGTAGGTTGGGTGAATGAGTACGCTGGTGTGGGTAAAAACAGCGCAACTACCCCCTTTGTCAAGGTTGGTAATACTCTAATTCACTGGAAAAGTGTCTCAGATGCGGGTAAAGACCATAAAAAGAAGGAACTAGCTGCTCGTGCGCGTAGCATTAAGTATCAGTATAGTTTAAGTACCAGAACTTTTACTCATCGCCCAGGAGTTGACCAACTTGCCTTAATAGTAGACGGAACTTTCAATGATAACGATTTAAAAATTTTGGCCTCAGCAGGTTGGGATATCATAGTTTATCCCGATCAAATTGAGGAATTAGTCAGCAGTCTTTAAAATATTTTTTACTGCATCCGTCGTCTTACATAATTGTGTATTTGCTCCGCCAAACCCCTCCGCACCCCTAAATTCATCAACTCATCCACGCCCAAGACCAGTAAATCTTTCAAACTGCTAACCCCAGCTTCTTCCAATCGGCGAATTGACTGCACCCCTATTTTTACCTTATCCTTCGGTGCAGTTCGTCGAATTTCTCTCAACAATGGCCCCAATGGAGAACAATATTTAATCTGTTCCTGCAACTCAAAAACCTGATATCGCATTCTACCCAACGAACCTTTAACCCTCTTAATTCGTTCCGAGTCAGCCTGACAATCTTCCTTGAGGTGATAATAAAACGTCCGCACATCTAGCAACTGAGCCAACCCAGAAAGCAACCACAGCAATTCATCTCGCCACTTTTCCTCAATTCCTTCCAACCCCTTCACCTGAAACCGTCGCTCAATTGCATCAACCTTCATCCCCAGCGATCGCTCATAAAGCACAATTGCTCGAAACACTGCCACATAAGCCGTCTCATAAGCCCATTTCTCTTGAGCCTTACCAGTTTTAGATGAATGTACTCCCAGTGAACCTAATATTTCTGAAGCACGGGAATTTTCAACTTTTCCCCGCATCCATTTACAAAATAATAAAGGTGTCAAATCAGAATGACCCTCACACCAATCTTCTACCAGTTCCACCAATTTTGCACTGTACTTTCTCAAATTGGGCGATCGCTCCGAAAGCAAATCCAACACCAACAAATGATCCAAAGGTTTCCATTGGGACAGCAGATCATCCTGGGAATCAATCGTCAACAAATCCCGCAATAATTGCGCGTAACCATGCGCTAAAGGTAGGGGTAACACAGCACGAGTGGCCTTTTTCCCCAATACCGTCAAGTGATACTTTTTATGTTCTGGGTCTTGGTATGCCAGCAAATGAGACTCTAACCAATTTAAACCAGTTGTAACTTGACCTGCCAAAACTTGACCACCAAGCGATCGCCTTAAAAAAGTTTGCAGTTCATCAATAGTAGCCCCTTGTTCCTGCCAACGAGATAATAAAGATGCAAGATGAACAGTAGCCGGAGACATATCCTTAAAAGAATTGGATTTGTTAATCTCCCGTTCTAACGCCGACTCTAAACTGGGTAAAATCTCCTCTTGTAAAGCCTTTGCTAACTCATCCGCCTGCCATTTATCATTCGGTCGCACCAAAACAACTGCACACCCTTCCTGATTTCCTCTTCCGGCTCTCCCCATCATCTGTAGTAAATCAGAGACATCCAGAGAACCTTCACCAAAAAAGGTATTATCACGTACTAAAACATGAGTTGTAGGTAAATTAATTCCCATTGCCAAAGCTGTAGTAGTAACTACAACTCGTGACTTTCCAGAGAGAAAAGCTTGATAAACCAGTTCTCGCTGTCCTTGACTCATCTGCGCGTGATAAGCCAAAGCTCCTTTTTCTCCAGTTTTTGTACCTAATTCTTTATTCAGTAAAGTAGCCAAGTGTTCTGCGGAGCGAGTTTGGTAAACAAAAACTAACACTTGAGCCTCCAGGTTTTGCAACTGTTCATCTATCCAACTTGCAGCAATATCGTTGGCCTCTTCCTCTTGAGTCAGTTCAATCACCCATTTATGTAGAGGAGGTTGCCGTTCTGTCACCTTCACCACATCACAGGGATAAAGCCACTCTTGCGCCCGTTCCACATTCCCCAATGTAGCCGATAGCAGAACTAAACGGGGTGGTGCAGGTAAACACAACAGAGAAGTAATCAAATATTCTAGAGTGCCTCCCCGTCGAGAATTACTAATTAAGTGGGCCTCATCAACACAAACAGATCCTAACGTCTCTAACCATTGGGAATTGGCTGGATTTCGCAATATGGATTCCAAACGTTCTGGAGTCGCGATAATGATTTCTCCCCCTGGCGACGGATCACCCAGAAACTCGTCTTCTAGGCGATAATCTCCGGTTGAAATCTTGACAGCAAATTTTATACCTAAAATATTCGCTAACTGTGGGGCCACCCGTTCCAGTTCATCAGCTTTTTCTCTAGCTAAGGCCCTTAGGGGTTCGAGTAATATTGCACGACGTTGGCGACGGATAGTTTCAAGTAAAACTAACAATCCCACTAAGGATTTACCGCTATTTGTTGGTGCTGAAACAATGAGATTCCGGCAACTTTCCAGAATATTGTGCTCTCCAAAAGCGAGGGCCTGCACTGGACGAGGTGAAGAATTAGGACTGAGGAGGTTAATTACATCTAGCCAGGGTGGATCTAAATTTAGTTCTTGCCAGCTAAAGTTAGAAGTTTGTAAAAGTGTACCGGAAGTTCCACAACTAATTGTTCTCATGACACCACACCAGATGATTGATTGACCTCTCCCAAACTGATTGTTGAAAATAGTATTTCTGTTGTCGATAATGGCAAAGTTTTTCCAGTGGCCGTTGCTAAATTACACAAAGCTAAATGAAGTCGGTCTGTGGGAGTTGGGTCATCAATGCGAAAATTTGGATTAGACCAGAGTTTACCATTAGCCGCATATTTAATATAAGAACTACTGTCTACCGAATCTACTCCTACTCGATAGAGAGCTTGAATGATCTCAGGATAACCTAAGCCAAATATATGTAAAGGTAAATCATCAATTTCATTTCTGACAGCTTCAACGATGGATAAAACCAAATTCATATCGTGGACTCGTGGTACTAATCCACCAATAGCAATTCCGTCAAACCCGCAATTTGCATAGGCCTTAGCACATTGAATAGCAGATTGAACATCCCAACCTTGGACACAGGCGTAAAGAAGAAGGTCATGCCTACGTTTATTTTCTAAGGCCCAGTGTGCATTAGCAATAGTTAGCTTTTGACGTTTCTTAGCTTCGGTCAATTCCATATTGGGAGGAATGGGAAAATCAAGAGTAAAAGCCACATCAGCGATCTGAGCTTGTAACTCTAATACATCTTTGGGATGAATCGTTTCAATTTTATCTTCTCGCGTTAATTCAATTATGCCTAACTTACCTTTTGAACGAATATTTACTCCATCAAACAATGAAACAAATCCACCACTATCTACCAGCAGTGGTACTTTGGGAGCTTGTTCTGGTAACATTTTTTGAGCATAGTAATAGCTAACCATAACTGCGGGAGATAGTCGAGAAAGATAAGGACGCACCAAATTGTCTAAAGGATACTTATCACCAAAAGTAGTGACAGGAATGTAAGCAGGAAATGAGATTTTTCCCCGACGAGTTGCGATCCAACGTTGCTTTATTTCTACTTTGCCATCCATAATTCCAAAAGATTAAGTTTTATATTTTCTGTTAACTCATTAAATGAAAAAACTAACTTGTTTAGGGACTTATCTCCTTGTTTAAGACGAACTGCCAAAATATGCTTGCAAATATATCCTTTGGCAAAATCAAGGCAGTCACAGTTAAACTTTCCCCCTTTAAATGTGACGGTGTGGGGATCTAGTCCACCAGTAACTCGATAAATACCCTCACCATTAACAACAACCTGCAAACTAACAGCCCGCCTTAACCGATAAGGATCTATATCTGTTGGTAAATCTAAAACTGTAAGCTGGTTTGCTATTTTTTCTTCCCGATAGCGGTTAGCTGACCACCGAATATCGACGATTTCTTCTGCATATTCAATCCAATCTTTAGCACGCTTAGAAGAAACACCTGGTAAATTAACTAATTCTGCAATTTCAGTCAGAGCTAAATCTTCAATATCATTAATACCAAATTTATACAAACGTTGTGCTAGTTTAGCCCCTATACCTGGAACCACAGTTAGAGTTACTACTTCCTCATCCAAACCACCACTGACCATGCGTGATAGTATCTGAATTCGTTCTCGTAAAGGTATAGTTTCTGGATCTTCAGATTTTTCTTTGTTTGTTTCGATGGCAGACCATACAGCAGATAAAGCCTGGAGAAGTCGAGATACTGATTCACATAAACGATGGACTTCAAATACATAACAGCCATGCTGCTCTGCAACTTGATTGGCATCTCCCAAACGAGTCCAAGTTCGTACAACTAAAGCTGTATGTAAAGCTGCTAATAAGCGTTTACCATCAATTCCCAACAGTTCTTGAATTTGATGACGAGATAAATTTAGAATTAAACTGGGTTCATGGCGTAACTGGTCATTCAGAAAATCAAGTTGTTCAAAATCTACAGGGATAATGGGTTCGCAATCTTCACAACTGGCTACTAAAATAAGCAAATCTAAAAAAGTTAGCTCTGGTTCGGTTTCTAAAACTTTCCGAAATAATAATACTGTTTCAGGCATTAATAAATGGCGCACGGCAACCCAACCCAACCGAGTCGCCTTGAGTCGTAAAACTTCATTTATCTCTAACTCCTGAAGCATCCCGGCCGTCAGCATTTGGGTAACAATTTTCTCAACAGAAACGAGAGTACCTTGCTGCGCGGCTAAGGAATGACTAAAAACGACTTCTAATTGAGTTTGAAATTTACACAAACCACTAGCCACTTCTGCAATAATTTGTTCGGCCAAAGCACTCGGATTCGCTAAGGCCGAACGAATTGGCTCAAACTTTCCTTTTGAGTAATGGTCTACTTGGCTATCCCAATTCGGAGCTAATAATACTACCTCTCCCACTAAATCTAAGCCAGGACGACCTGCTCTCCCGGCCCGTTGCCAAACGTTGTTAACTGGAAGTGGGGCAAAGCCAACGCCATCAAAGATTTGTAGGTCATAGAGAATAACTTGACGGACTGGTAAATTTACCCCCATTTCTAAGGTTGGAGTGGCTACCAGTATGTCTAATTGATCGCGGCGAAATTTATCTTCTACTTGGCGACGGTCAATATGGGTTAATCCGGCATGATGGTGTTCGGCCTTAAATCCAGCTTCTTGTAAAAAACTGGCTATTTCCTCGGCCCGTCTTCGGCTGTGGACAAAGACTAAGCTTTTACCTCCCCGATCAATATTGTGCTTTACCTCTCTTAGCAAAAAGTCTGGTTTATCCTGAGATTTCTTGTAGCGAACTACCTTCCAAGTCAAGGGAATTGGTCGCCAATTTGAGTGGTACTCTACCCCTCGTAACCAGTTAGCTAACTCATACCGATTGCCCAAAGTTGCTGAAAGTCCTAAAATCCTTAGAAACGGATTAAGTCGCATTAAACGCAGGAGGGCACCTTCTAACCTTGCACCCCGTCGGGGGTCTCCCAAAAGATGAAATTCATCAACGACAACTAAATCAACTTCAGGAATCCAATTCCAATGCGATCGCCAATTTCTGGTACAGGCATCCAGTTTTTCTGGAGTCATTACCAAAAGTTGGGCCTCCTGATAGGTCACAGGATAAGAACTGTTTACATAGTCACCCGTAAACACACCCACTTTCTTTGGGGCGTAATGAACTTGCCAACGAGTATTCAACTCATCGGCTAAAGCTCGAAGTGGAGCTATATAAATGGCTCGTCTGCCTTTGTCTAGCACACTAGCGATCGCTTGCTCCGCTAACCAGGTTTTACCGCTTCCAGTGGGCATCTGGAGTATGCAGTTAAATCCTGAAGTCAGCAGGTCACTCTCTAAAATCTCTTGCTGTATTGGCGAGGTAATTCGCTGATTACAGACCGAGGCTGATATTTGTCCTGTCATTTTTTCTATGAGACGCACATCAAGCATATACGCAAAAATCATATCACCAATCTTTGCGTTTTATACAGTCAAACGCAAAATAGTTTTAATAAATTTTAACTATAAGTAAAAATTATGGTCGAAATGTCGTTGAACCTACGCTTTTTACTTTGGCAAAATGAAATGTCAGACGTAAAAGAAAGTAAAGAATTGTCTCAATGGATGGAAAGAGCATCAAAATGGTCTAAAAAATTAGCTGCTTGGGCAGAATGCAATACCTTAAGAGCAGAAGCTCTGCTTAGAGGAGCAGACATTGCTCAACATGAGCTTGATAATATTAAGCGTAATAAACCCCTTAATGAGGATGATTTTATAACTTTAATTAATACAGATATATGGCAAAAGAGTAATGATGAATTACTGAATATATGGCAGGAGAATGTTATTTTTTTACTTGCTAGATTAGAACATGGAGAAAAATCAAAACTAATTGAAAAATTTAAAGAAATTTCACCAAAATTTTCAAATGCAAATTTTTCAAAATGGGAAGATAGAAAGCATATCCCTAAGAAACAATATAAATTTATGATTCATGATTTTTTTAATTTACCTAATCAAATAGATTTAGAAAAAGAACCTTTATTTTTATCCATAGATCCCATTAGGATACAAGAGAAAAAATCATGGTTATGCCAAAAAATTCGAGAATTACCAGAACAAAAAGTTAGGGATTTTTTTCCAGCTTTAAAGTGTTTATTAGAAAGCTCATAGTTTTTAATTATTCATTCCACATTTATAGCATCACAGTTACTTAATTTTTCTAGTAATCCTTTAAATGTATGATAAAAAACATAAGTGTTGTGGAAACCTCGTCTGCGATTACGATTGTTGCCACGAAAAATAGCAACTTCAACTTTAACATCTTGACAAATTGGACAGTCGCAAGTTTTCCAAGGTGTATCTTTTAACAACTTGCCATACATAATTTCATGTTTAGCCCGACGCTTTGCTTGAGCTTCAGGATCTGCCCGACCATCACGAGGAAGTTCTACTAATTCGTCATAAGCTAAAACTATTTCAAGAGTTTCTTCCAAACTCAGTTTCCCAGCATCAAAAGCTCGTAAAGCTTTGAGTGCATTTTGCTCTAAATCCTTCAGAGTTTCACGTTTTGCTACACCCGCTTCAAGCAAACGTTTCACTCTAACGCCATGCCCATCTACCGGGGGAACTCGAATAGCTGCATACTTTTCACCAACCAAACTCTTATAATTATCTCCAGAACCTAGCCAAGCTCTTCGTAGCGGACTAGCTGAATCAAAGCTATTGACTCCTAAATGGCGAAATGCTGGAATAGCATTAATTCGAGCTACCCCAAATAGGTGCAACCGAGTATTAGAAGTCAAGTGAGGACTAACTGCTTTTAATACTTCTATAATTTTCTTACTTGTGGATCTAACTAATCCACCCAAAGCAATATATTCATATCCCATTGCAATATAATCTTTAACAGAGTCTGCATAAGTTTCTGGACTCCAGCCTTGGATTGATCCCATAGGAGTGAATTCATATCCTCCAGAACGATGCTTTTGAAGAAAATCTTCAGCGTTTTTAATTGTTAATTCGTAACGTTTTTCCCTGATTCCTGGTTCAGCAAAAGGCCCAACAATCAGGTGATCTACACTTACGCCATAGTTAAAACCTCCCCTATGATAATAATCTAATACCTGTTCAGAGTTATAAGGAGGAACTTCTTCCTTAATATAACCAAAAGCACCACAATCTCCCATTACCTGACCAGGAAATCGGATATATTTATGAATTCCATCTTCATCAATCTTTACTTTCTTCTTTTTTGTTTTATCTACAATATATTTAGATACTAAAATTCCATCATAATTAGGTTTAGAGAATATCTCATGAGCATAAACTTCATCTTTATAAGTATCTCTACCGGGAGTTAATATATCATTTAAAAAATCATAATTTGGATCTACGGTATCATCCCATTCAGGAATAAAATATTTCATTCCCAAATGAATATTAGGAGCAGGAGGCAAGTCAGGAATGGGAAGAAAATCACTTCCTTCAGATTCCTCTAACTCTTCAATATCTTCGTCAGACTTTGTTTTCTTACTAGACTTCTTCTGCACTTTTTTTACTTCTACTTTTTGTAAATCCAATGGTAATTCTAATTGAGTAGCTTGACCCTCAATTGCTTGAGTAAAAGCTTCAGGATTTTCATATACTTTTTGCAACAGTTCGGGTTTATTAACAACCGACTGTGCGAATAGCTTGAATAAAAATCCTTTAAGTCCTACTAAACCATAACTATATCGTTTAGCTTCCTCATTAGAGAGGGATAGTATAAAAGTTTTGGCCGAAAGTCCTTTAATATAAGATGAACTTTTTTTTGAAGCTAAACAAATTAATGTCTGCTCTGGTCTAGTTAGCACTGGGAGACGAAGGGATCTTAGATAGTTATCTCCTAATAACATGAATACTAAATCATAATTACTAATTGCTTGCTCAAAAGCCTCGTGAACTCCTATAAAGTTAGCCCATTCATCTACTTCATAGCCCTTCATCGTGTTAAAGGTAACTTCATAAGGAAAAATAATTTTATCTTCATGAATAAGCCCATAGCCAGCAGAAAGAATCATTACGTCTACTACCTTCTGCTCCAAACCTTTACGGAGTTGCTCAACCCCCTCCATAGTTCGCAGGTGTTGCTGGCCCGTATACATTTGACTAGCTTTACAAGCAAATTCAGCTAACTCAGCCTCTTTTTGTTGGAGACGTTCAGGTTTTTTAAAATCTTCTAGTATTAATTGTTGGGTAGGAGAGAAATGTTTTTCTCCGGTACAGGAAGTAACCACTAGAATACGAGGATATTGCATTTGAGAACCTAAATAATTAAAAAAATTAACAAAATCTACTTGACTTTTAATCCATAAAATCATAACGCAATGTTTTAGGTTTATAAAAAATATAAGTACCTAAACAAGATTAATTACATATTCTTGACCTAAATTTTTCAGCACTTTTTTCAGATAATTTTGAGAGAAAGCGATCGCTGGTATGAATTGAATCTTGATCGAGAACAACCACATCTGTTGACTTCCCTGCTCCTGATTGCTTTTGCTGCCTAAAATCATGGGCTATCACAATTCTTTGAACTGCCTCATCCGGGGCGGTTTTTCCGTATTTTAGGGTAGTTTTAAATCCAAATATAACTGCCCAGGTGAGATATTTCCACGACTTCGACAATGACAAGCCAGATGGCAACTACTACACAAAGCCACTAAATTTTCTAAACGATTATCCCCAGGGTCAAGATTCCAATGGTGGACTTGTAACACATAAGCTCGGCGTTTTAGGGTATGAGGTAAAGCTTCTCCAGGTTTCAGACATAAACGACCACATCGTTGACATTGCCAATTCGCTGATTCCTTAACCGCTAAAGCTAGTTCCTTCCAATTATCAGGATACCGACTTGAACTCATGGACAGATTTATTAAATTTTATTAACCCTCTGATATTTATTGATGTTTCCCCCCAAGCACTTCTTACAGTCTAGTTTTTTATTGACCCGTTGAGGTAATGAATAACATAACGGA
>Ga0209229_10000534_pt1 | contig 15453 bp, 17 predicted proteins | sample SanBayMetagenome_FD_187466 | JGI IMG/M metagenome (GOLD analysis project Ga0209229, IMG submission 187466) | Freshwater and sediment microbial communities from dead zone in Sandusky Bay, Ohio, USA (SPAdes) (version 2) | ecosystem: Environmental > Aquatic > Freshwater > Lentic > Sediment... | reverse complement strand
GGGTGCGAATCATTACGGCTAAATCTTCATTGGGTTTAGAGTTCAAAGCGGTGTTGATTCTTTGGGTACAACAGTTTGGTGTAGGCAATGAAACAGAAGGGCGGCGGGAACTGTATGTGTCCATGACCAGAGCGCAGCAAGAATTACATTTGTTTGGATCAGGTCAGTTTTTGGTTCTGAAGGAGTTGCAGTCAGGAAATAGCTTTGATGTTGTGGAGGAATATTCAATGATAATAAATATTAATGTAATATAATTAAAGAATTTTTTTAAATTATGTATTAAGTTACGCTGTTTTTAATCTTAAAATAATACTATTATATATATTCGAGTATTCTACCAGATTCACAAAGCACTATGATTAAATCTGAAAGCAGCAACCCAGCAGCAGGAATTAGCAATACGCACGCAGAAGACACAGCAAGCACTAAGAAGGCTGGAAGTTTTCAAATGCCAACTCTGGACCAATTCATGCAGTTAATTACTGATGAACAAAAATCAGTGATGTCAACGCCATCTGGATATAATGTTTATAACAAGTATCACAAGACATCGTGAATCGTAAACAGGTTAACCAATGAATGATATTTAACAATACCCCGGACAGTCTTTGAGTAAAAGCCTAGAACCCTTATTCCACCCTTGTGAGCGCAAACTGTACGAAGTGTTGATTTAACAAGCAATACCTAATCTTATTCACAAGCTGGTAAGCTGTTAATTATCTAAATTTTCGAGACTATCCAAGCCAGTAATGGGTTTCAGCCTCTAAAATATGCAGTTTAAATGCTCAACAGCTTATCGCTTTTAATTATATAGATTAGAACAGCATGACAAAGCAGAAAATAAAACTCAAGCCATATACTTTGGTGATCCGAACAACTGAGCGCTGTAATGTTGGATGTTACCACTGCTCCATCTCTGCAACTCCAAAAGGTTTTGATCTGCCTTTTGAAACAGGATTACAAGCAATCAAAGATGCTAAAGCTAACGGACTTAACCGTGTTCATTTTACAGGAGGAGAACCTCTACTTTATGATAACCTTCCTGATCTGATCAGTTTTACTAAAGAGTTGGGGATGTTTACAGATATAACGTCTTCTACTTTTACTAAAACCGGAGAAGATACACTTCAACTTTTAGACAATCTCCATAAAGAAGGGCTTGAATGTATAATGCTTTCATTTGATGAGCCGCATTCCAAGAAGGTAACTATTGAGCAATTTACTCAATTTACGAAGCGATCGCAAGATTTGGGAATGCACATTTGTGTGTTTGTTTGTCATGGAGGTAATACTTCATTCCAAACAGCAGATCTGAAAAAAGCATTTATTCAAGAAAATATAGATATTGAGAAAATTGAATGGACAGTTTCTGAATATCAATATGAAGGTAGAGGTGCAGAAAATATTCACCTTGCAGAACAAAACGAAGAAGAACACTATTGCCGTTGTCCCTATGTAATGGCTGTCCCAACTCTTAACCCTGATGGACAAGTATTACTTTGTCACATGGCAAGATTTAAAACTAAAAACTTTGTAGTGGGCAAATATCCCAATGAATCTTTAGAAACAATACTTGACAGAATGGAAAATACGCCCATTTACAGGTATCTCTCTAAATATGGACCACAACAAAGTTTAAGGAATTTGGGCTTTAAAAAGGAAGAAGTGCCTAATGATATGTGTAGAGCTTGTGAAAAATATCTTACCAAGCTTGAGGAAAGCGAATATCAAAATAAGTTGAACGAATTAATGCTCAATGATGATTTAACAGAAATAGAAGTTGACATTAAAGCAGTATTGCCAATTTATCAAAGATATCTCTTAGAACATGGAGAAAAAATCAATAATTGATTATGATTCAAATATTCATTAGGCATGGACAATGTATTGCTAATCTGGAACATCAAAACAAAGTTAGTCAATTATTTAGAAATAACAACCCAAGTATTTCTAATAATTTGGAAAGTAAAAATTATTCCTTTGAAACAGATGAACAAGATGTTCTAACGGAAAAAGGGAAGCTACAAGCATATACCACAGCCTTGTATCTTAAAAATTTTCTTGGTGACAAAACTTCTGTTGTTTCTTCTACTTTAACTAGAGCCAAACAAACCAGCAAAATTATCAATGATATAGTCAACAACAGTGAGCATCAATTCATTAAGTATGATGAACTTTTAATAGAAAAATCAAGTATTGAAAGTTTATCTGATTGTGGTATACGAATTAACAGTTTTTTAGAATCATTAACAATAAATGAAGTTAATCTAATTGTAACTCATGGTCATGTTTTACAAGTTCTTGTAGCTAACATTTTAAATTTAAACCTTAATCTTTCTAACTCACTGATTTTTAATAATTGTGGTTTAAGCATTATTAAAGATAACCAACTAATTGCATTTAATTCAATTTCACATCTTAACAAGGAGTTATTAACATGAAATCACCTTATAAAAATATTAATGAAGTTCACATTGAAATTACGAATATGTGTAATTTGAGTTGCACCTATTGCTATGCTGAAACTTTGTTGCCTGAAAAGCAGGTTAAAAATCTTTTTACTAATGAATTATATCGAGATACGATCACTAAAATGTTATCAGAGAGCAGGAGTGATTTTTTAGACATAGTATTTCATGGAGGTGAACCTTTATTACATACTCCTGAATGGTTTGAAGAAGCCTGTACTTTTGCCACCTGCAAAGCTAATGAACTAGGCAAAAAAGTATATTTTAGTATGCAAAGCAATCTTACTCTCTTAAAAGATGCTCATGTTGAAGTATTCAAAAAACATCAAGTCAAGGTTGGAGTTTCTTTAGATGGCGACAAGGAAACTCACAACGCCATGAGGGGTAATTTTGGAATCACGGTCGCTAACATTAAAAAGCTACAAGATGCTGAATTATTCGGCGGAGTAATTGTTGTCATCAGTTACCATAACTGGGATAAAATGCCTTTGTTTTTTAAACAAATGGAAGAATTGGGCATTCGGATGTTTCACATGAATATTGCTTCTTCCGTAGGGAGAGGGAATTCTATGGAATTATTAGGAACTGAGAAAACTTTTCGGGCCTTTAAAGATTGTGTTGATCATATGTTGGAATACAAAGGGGAAATTGTAGATACACGCATGATAAAGAAATTACAACAGTTCATCAATCCACCTCAATTAATGGAAGATACCTTTCAAGAACTCCGTTGCGACAATCTGTTTTGCCATGCAGGAGTTACAATGGTTGCAGTACAGAATGAGGGCAATGTTTTCCCTTGTGGTTGTGCAGGGTCAAGTGGAAATATGAAAAACTTCAAATTAGACAACTTCAAGGAAAAAGCGGAAACTAACTCAGTTGATTACTTTGAATTACTTAAAAAGTTTCATACTAAAAAGGATAAGTATTACAATGAGTGTGTCCATTGTCCAGCAAAGTTTGTTTGTGAACATGGTTGTCCAGCATTTGACCATACTGACCCTGAAACTCCTGAAAATACTTGTCTAGCAACCAAGCAGCTTTATTCTTATCTTCAAACTCTTGATAAGAGTTTAATCGCTGAATTAATCTTTATACACGAATCTAAAAGCATGGCATTAGTATGATAACTTTTGTCTTACATCCCAATTTGTCATTAAAATTCAACAGATAACCTCAAAAATATGAACATAATCGTAGTAGATAAATGCACCAACTATTGTAAGTATTGTTTTGCCTCAAACGAGATGGCGAAAAACAATGCTAAGGCAGTCTTAAAGGAAGAACAAATACCTTTATTGTTAGATTTTATTCGTAATTCAGGATCAAACTTTGAACTGAATATCATTGGCGGTGAACCCTTCCTTTACCTAGAGCTACCTTACCTACTTGAAAAAATTTTAGAATTGTCTAATGTTACCAAAATTTGCATTTTTACAGGGGGTATAGTTCCTTCAAAATTAATAAAAATTGGTAATTTAGATTCGACTCGGATTAATTTTTTATTCAATCTTAATGAGAAAAAAGATTATAAAACAGAAAAAGAGTACAATTTAGTATTGCAAAATTTTGATTTAATTTTGAGCTACGGCTTTAAGGCTAGTTTCGGTTACAATATTTACGAGAAAGAATTTAACTATCAAGAAATTTTACAGTTGTGTCGTGAATATGGTTCAACTTATCTACGCTGGACAATTGCCTTTCCTGAATTAGCAAAAAATCCTTATACTCAAACTTTAATACCCGAAGAATACAAATTAGTTTCAAGTCGTGTCGCTGACTTTTTAGAAGAAGCCTATCAAAGTGGAATAGATGCAGCCCTTGATTGTCCCATACCCAAATGTTTTTTTTCTCATGAACAATTAGGTAGAATTGCCCTCACTCAACCATTTACCATCAACTCCATTAAATCTTGTGGTCCCGTTATTGATGTTACCCCGGATTTAGAAGTTTTTAGATGTTATGCACTTGCTGATTTAAAGCGAACCAAACTTACTGATTTCAACAACTTTCAGGAAGCTATTGCTTACTATGAAAAAAATATAGATGAACTTTATAATATTCCCCAGACCTTTGAATATTGTAGTACCTGTGAGTTTGCCCTTAATAAAACTTGTTATGGTGGTTGCATGGCTCATTCTCCTGATTCAATAGGGACAAGAATAAGCGAAGATGATTTACTGAAAGAAATGTTTACTTATTTCCAAACTAATGACTTTAAAGGTGCAGAAAAATTTTTCGTAATTAATAAAGTTGCTTTGAATAAAAATCCGCTCGCTAATTATTTAATGTCATTTATTGCGGAAAACAACAGTAATTTGAAAGAAGCAAAAACCTTCACCAGACGTAGTATTATGCTTTCTCAGTCGTTTAATAACATTGAGAAATATAAAGAACGTTTAAAAAGTCTTAATGAACAAGTAAAATAAACTTTATGAAATATTTTAGATATCCAATCAACTTTTATACCAACGATATTAACTTACTGTGTCTTGACATTTGCTCATTCTTGGGTTGTTCAGACTTTTTATTTGACAACTATCAAATACCCCTCGGCGATTCTTTTTTAATAGCTCCTATTCGTAAGTTTGTAGCAAATAATTCTACACAAATTGTGCCAGACTTTACTCGTTTTAGAATGAGCAAAATTTTCTTTGAAGCTATTGATAAAATTAAAAACATTAACAGATTAGTAGCAAGAGGCTACTATTTACCACACACTTATTTACAGTCACAGTTACCAATGTTAATTGTATATAAACAAATGACCACTTATGGTAATAAACCTGTAATTATTTCTGAAAACTTAGTTCGCCCTGGCGAATTTATTTTAGTTCCTGAAAATATTGAAGTTATTGCTACTCTTTCATTTTATGATGAAGTAAATGATACCCACACAAGTCTTCCAGATGAGTTGATGAGTATTTCATTTTTTACAGAGCAAGATTACACAGTAGATTATTTTTTAAATCAAAGTAATTTTGATAATAAAAGAACTCTAACCGACAAAGCTTATTCATTTACTGATGTTGCACCTCATAAATTTGAGAAATCATTTTTTGAGGAAAAAACTACAGTCGAGCAATTTTTCACAGATCAGTTCCAGTTTACACAAATACTTCCTGTTCTTAATCACCAACTACATGAACAACTTTTGCATGATATTAAGCAGTCAACTTTATGGGTAAAACGACATTCTGACAATTTTATTCAAATGTCATTAGATATTCTGGAAATGAGTAAATTATCTGATTGTCCTTCTTCTATAACAGGAATCATTGATGAGATCAAAAAGCCAGAAACAATTAAAGCTATCTCAAAAATAAGTGGTATATCTGTCAAATTTGTCAATGAAATTTATGCTTATAGAATGAAACAAGGTGAATTTTTTGACCTTCATGAAGACAATCCTATGAATGGAAAACTATTAGTCAGGTTCAATTGGTTATTACAATTACCGGCTAACCGTAAGCATGATTTACGATTTGAAAAGAATGAAACTGTCTATTGTTGTCAATCTTTGCCTAACAGTGCAACTATTTTTCGTTTAGGTACAGAAACACCCCATGATGTTTCTCTAATTCCTTGGGATGCTGATTGTGATAGAATAAACATTATCTTAACTTTTGGTAATTGAAAAATATGCAGATTCAAAAATTGAGTTTAAATATTTCTATCAAAAAACTCAGCACTACATTTTTGCTGATTGCTTTTTGCTTATTAATTCCTCTATCTCATAATCAAAAAGTTTTAGCTCAAACTCCAGAAAAAAATATTCCTAATTCGCCAAAACAAGAAAAGCCAATAGAAAAACAAAATTTACAACCTAATAATCCTCAACCCCAGAAAATAGAGGAAAATCAAACTCAACAACCAGAAAAGCCAGAAGTGAAAAAAGAAACAATTGATATTGGAGTATCTATTGGTTACAATACGTTTGTTGTAACTGCTCTTGCTCTTTTAATAACTATACTTTCTATTGTCTTGACTATTTTCATATTTGTCCTTGGTTTTTTGGGCTATTCTGAAATTAAAAAAATTAGAGGATTGTCAAATGAATTACAAAAAGAAAAAGACGAAATATCTAAACAAATAGAAAAAATACAAAGGGAAACAAATACTAAATCTGAAACAATAAAAAGTCAACTTGAAGACTTAGAAAAACAAATAAACGGTCAACTAAATCAAGTATCTGACCTCCAAAAAACAGTGTCATCAGAAATAAATAAAACAGAAAATTTAACAAAAATGATCGATAATATTAGTGATGATTTAAACGGTCAACTAAATCAAGTATCTGACCTCCAAAAAACAGTGTCATCAGAAATAGATAAAACAGAAAATTTAACAAAAATGATCGATAATATTAGTGATAATTTCAAAAAATATATTCAAACTGAAGCTATAAAAATGAATATGCTTACTATGGTTGATCACTACAGGAAAATGAAAAACTTTGAACAATCTTTAAAAGAGATAGAAGATTTTGAAAAAAAATATTTGGACGAAAAAGAATTGTTAAAAAAATGCAAACTTAATAGAGCAAGTATTTTATGTAATCAAGAATATGGTTTAAACAATTACGATCTGGCTCTTAAGAATCTTGAAGAATTGTTAGATTGGGGTGAAGATCAAATAGAAATTTATAATTTAATAGCTTATTGCTATTCGCAAAAATATTATGATTCGGATTGCCAAGAAACAAATTTAATTAAACAGGCTAAAGAGCAACTAAAACAATTAGAGAAAATTATCGCAGAGGACAATCAACGAGAAAATTTTAAATTAAAGATTAATTTAGGTAACTACGAAATACATTTAGGCGATTTTAAGGCAGCATTACAATATTTTCATGAGGCTGATAGTTGTCTTGATGGCATTAATTCACAAAATTCCCCTGGTGAATTTTACTTATGGCGAGTTGGCAAATTAATTTGTTATTTATCTTGTATTCAGCAATATAAATCTGAGCTTGAACAAGAGTTCCAAATATTTACTTCTAATATTGATGAGTGGAATGAAGGTTTAAAATACTGTAAAATACATTTCCAACATTTAGGCAAATATTTGACAAAATTGGAAGAAGAATTTGATAAATTTAAACAAGGAGAAACCACTTAGATTTTTAGTAATGCTTATTTCCATTAACATACCATCTCTTAAATCGCTTGTAGTTATTTTCAGATTCTTCAGATATATCTGGAAACCATTTGTCCTATCTGTCATCTTACAAATTTTTGTTTCCTACACCATACTTTACTCCATCGAAGCCTTAAATATCGCCGTTTCACAAGTTGACTCCTCAAGGGAAATCAACAAAGCAAGTTGGCTTTATCAAACATTGGCTGAAGTAGCTACAAGCAAACAACAGATCATTATCAATTGTGTTTTAGTGGCTTTAGCCATTATTTTTATTGGTATGATTTGCGATATTATTATTGCTTGGTCTATTTCATGGAACTTTGCCTTACTCAATCAAAAACTTACTCCGAAAATTATTAACCAGTTAGTCTATTCCCAAACAGCAGAAAAGGTCAAAAAACAAGAAGCTACAGTAGTACAGCGTTGGCTTACCATCAGGCAAATCTCAGAATTTTTTCACAATGTACTAGCCAACACAGTGGGATCAATATTTACACTGGGAGTTTTGCTTTGGGGAACTTATCAAGAAAATACAATGGCAGGTCATTCATTATTATTAATTTTCTTATGCTGGATTATCTTGCTTTTAATATTGAGTCCTAAAGCCCTTATCGCTGCTAGAAACTATGCTTTAATGGAAGAAACTTTAGGTAGAAATATACGTTCCTCAGTTTCATTAAGTGATAGTTTGAGACCAAAAGAAGTTTTCGGAAAATTCATTTATAAAATTTCACCTAATATTACCGACTATTCCAAAAGTATTTCATTACAGGGATTTTATGGTTCATTACTTTATGGTATTCTTTCGGGGATGGCTTCTTTAGCTCCTTTAGTAGTTATTATAGTAGCAATACTCTCAAGCAATAACCATAGTCTTGGCATTTCCACTGCTGCCACATTGTATTTATTTGCTTCTAAAATTACTTCCCCTTTGGCTAATCTTGCAAGGGTAATTCCTATTCTACAAAGTCAGCGAATTGATTTTGTTCGCTTTGAAAGTATTTATCGTAATCAAGCATTTGAGAGGTCATCTGAAGGTCAAAAAACAATCACTGATTTTCAAACTATTCATATTGACAATTTTAAATATTCTTATGACAGCAATAAAAAAATTACTTTTAAACAATTTAGTCTTGAAAAAGGGAAAATTACTTGTATCGCTGGAGATTCAGGTATAGGTAAAACCACTTTATTAAAAATAATTGCTGGTCGTTTAGATACTAATTTGAATGTTAACATTAATGGTGATATTACTATTGAAGCATCTGAAATAGCTGATGAAATCGCCTATCTACCACAAGAACCAAAACTGGCAGAAATGACAGTGAAAGAAAATCTTGATTTATATACTATTAATGGTAAGGTTACTAACCCTTATTGCCTTGAAGCATATCATAAGATTATTGCCAAGCTTCCTCAAGCAGAAAATACTTTAGTTACAGGAGACGTTATTGGATTAAGCGTGGGACAGCGCCGAGTTTTGTCTGTAATTAATACTCTCTCAATAGATCGACCGATTTTGATTTTAGATGAACCTCTTGCAAATATCGATCAAGATATGGCAGAATTAATCTGGTCAGCTATTAAAGAGGAGAAAAACAAGCGTTTAGTTTTAGTAGCTTTACACGAAGCTAAATATAAAAGAGAGTGTGATGTAATTATACAGTTGGATTAACAATGCTAACAAAAGAAATACATAACTTTGGGAACATATATACTCTTTCAGGAGATGAGATTGAAAAGTTTGAAACCCTCAAAGATTTATTTGAGGTAGAAGAAAACTACATTCTTAATCTTAAAAATCAATATAATTTAGAAGTAAGGGAAGATTTATTAATTCTTTTTGTACAAATGTATTTACTCCGTTTTGCCATCCCCTATTTTCAGTTAACTCACAACCAATTTCCTGATGATTCAAATGTTAATTTCTTGAAAAAAGTGCTTTATTTTTGTCTAATTGGCAGATTTATAGATGATTTAGTAGATAGTGACTCTAAATTATTCAAAACCTATGAATCTATCTTACTGTTTCAAAAATACTACCCAAGATTAACTGCTTTACTTTCCTTAGAAGATAAGGCAAAGTTTGACCTCTATTTATTTGAAAGTACCAAATACAAAAGTCTTTTAATCGTAAACGAAATTAATTTTAACGACATTAGGAATGATGTTTATTCTCGAATAAAATATTTTTTCTGTGAGGCAGAAAACTATAATCATAAAACTCAGGAATATCTAAAAACATATACAGGTATTTTACTAGGAGGGTTAGACTTAAACGATTTAATCTCTGATGGCTACCTGCAAAATTCATCCACTATCATCAGCAACAATGTTTATCATAAATACTATAATGATGAAGGTAAACTTTTATTAAATAAAGCCTTGTTAAATTACTACGGATCATTAGAATTAATTTTTGACCAAGAGACGAAGCAATTAATTGAGCATTGTCGCCAAAATACTTTATTATATACTACCAACATTTTAAAGAAAATTCAGCGATGAAAATATTTGAAAAACCCTATCCACATATCAAATCCCTAAATTTCTTGACTTCTAATGAATATAATGCTATAATTAGATGTTTACCAAAGTTAGAATGGGAATTATACGATAAAGGTAGTTACAAATACAAAGTGAGTAGTATTGACTATGAAACTGAATGTTACATTCAGAATCAAACGATCATTGAAAAATTTATTTCAAACGATTTTATTTCAAAACTATCACAATTATTAAATATTAAGTTAGAAAGGTGTGTAGATTTTACTTTTCATAAAATGGATGTAGGAGATTTTAGCCAAAAACACACTGACAAAAATGAATTTGGTCAATTAGCTAGAATCGTGTACTATTTATCTAAACCAGATGATTATGAAGGAGGATGTTTACGCCTTTTCGATTTAGATGGAAAAAACGTTTATGAAGAATTAAAAATGCCTGTTAACTCTTTGTTTGGATTTCGTTTAACTGATGATTTTTTTCATGAAGTACAAACAATAAGCAAAGGAATCAGATATTGTATTTGTATAACCTATAGTTAAGAAAAATGCAGCTAATAGAACAACCTTACAAACACTATATCAAAGAAAACTTCTTTTCTCCAAAGCAGTTTCAGATACTCTCTGATTTTACCCAAAAGTCTCCCTGGACATATTATGATCATGTTGATTTTCCTCAATATATAATTCTAAAACAGCTTGTTGAAGATTTCTTTGTTAACCAAGAAGCAAGTAAGCAAAAGTTTGAGTTTCTCTTTCAAAGAGATTTTATCAATAGTTTAGAACCTTTATTTGGAATCTCCTTAGAAAAATGTGTTGCTATTTCGCTTCACAAATTGATTAAATCTAATTTTAATATCATTCATAATGATTATAATGAATACGGTGAAAAATTTAGAATAGTCTGCTATTTATCTAATCCTGAAACCTACCAAGGTGGAGAACTAAATTTGTATTCAATGTTTAATCTCAAATCACCTTTTATTTCACATAAACTCAAGGAAAATACAGCCTTTATCTTTGAGATGAATCAGCTATCTTTTCATTCGGTAAGTAAAGTAACATCGGGTGAAAGAGTTTGTATTGTAATCACTTATCAATAAGGAATTAAAAAAATGAAAATTCGTTATCCTATAAATATGATTTCAAATAATGTTGAAGAAATTATTAGTAATGTATCTGGATTACTAAATGCAAACAAAGTTTCAAAAGTTTCACAGGGAGCAAAAATTGATGATGTTTATTTTATTGGTCCTTATAATTTAGTCAAAGACCTATATGCAAAATACTCAGATGATCAGAAAACGTCTTTGCTCATTTTGATTGATGAGAGTTTAAAATCAACAAGATATGAGAATAATAAAAAAATTATTGCTAATGGTGTTTATCTACCTTCTGATTATGAAAAAAATTGCCCTTTCTTGATGCTATATAAAAGAGTTGATGTGCTAAATGGCAAACCTGTTTTAATCAGTGAAAATTACCTAACCCCTGGGGAGTTGGTTGTAGTACCAGAAACATCAGAGTTATTTGCTGTGTTGTTTTACAACGATGGTGAAGTTTGTCAAATTCCTGATGATGTTCAATGGTTTTGCTGGTATTCAGAGGAAGAACAAAATGAACCTGAAGATACATATAGTATTACATACAAAATAAATTATGAAGATGAATATGCAAAAAATGGTTTTCAAGATGGTGAAATAATTACTCTAAATCAACCACTTTTCAATTATCAAGAATCTGAATTTTCCAATCAATTAATGAATTGGGAAAATCCTATTATTCATGTTACTCCTATACTCTCTAGCGATGATGCAAAAGAATTATTAAAACAGTTAAAATTGTGTAACGTTTGGATCAGAAGAACAGGAGAAAACAATATACTCTATACACAAGAAACTTTTGATATTTGGGAATATTCTAAAAGAGATGATTCACCAAAAATATTTAAAGATTTAATTGCGAAGCTAGAATCAGATAATTTATTAAAGGTGATGAGAAAACTGACAGGTATGAAAGTTAATGAACTTCGTGAAGTTTATGCCTTTCACATGAGGTCAAATGAGTTTATCACAAAACACGCTGATAGTTCTTTAGGTGGACAATTACTGGTTCGTTTTAATTGGCTTTTACAAAGCCCAACAGGTAGAGAACATGACCTGAGATTTTGGAAAGGCGAAAATACTGACGAGCCAATTACAAGATACAAAGCCATTTCCAATAGTGCTACTATTTTCTATCTTGGAGATTCTACACCTCACGATTTAACCCCACTGCCTGAAGATTGTGATCAAGATAGATACAACCTTGTTATTACATTTGGTGATTATGCAAACTAAATTTTTAAAAGCATTAATGTATGAAACACAATACAAAGATTACTCACCCGATTTTGTGATGTATGGAACTTTATTAGAAAAGAATATTCCTGTTATTGAGTTTGGCTCAGGAACAGGAAGAATTACTTTGCATCTTCTCGAACAAGGTTACAGAGTTTGGGGTATAGAAAATGATGAAGATTATAAAAATTTTTTGCTCAATAAAATTCAAGAAAAAGGCTTAAAAAGCAAGTTTAATCATGTTAAAGATTTAACAGAAATTAATGATAGATGTAACATTATTTATCCCTTTAATGTATTATTTCATTTGAATAAAGAGGAAGTTGAAAAAGAACTTAATAAGTTACAAGATTATTCTTGGAATAAAGTAATTATTGAAACTGACAATATCCAAACTATTTTTGATGATAGCTTTCAAGCTAAACAGCATCAATATCAAAATTACTTATTTAGAGAATACCCTATTAAAGATCATTCAAGGCTTATCATTCATAACGAAGTGATAGATAAAGAACAATTGCAAATTGTTTTGAATTTTGATTACCCACTTTACTTACATAAAGCAGATTATTTAGCTAATCTTTACAGGAAAGTGTTTCCTTATATAAGACTTTATGGAGACTTTAGTTTAAAATTTTATAACCAACAATCAAGTAAATTAATTGCTGTATGTGTTAAAGGGGTAAAGACAAGATACGCGCAAAATTTAGCACGACGTAAAGTTTTGTAAAGTGGTCATGTATTTATGTCTTTCAAACATTGCCTAGTTTGAGTCAATTTAGGCAATGTATAATGAAGGGAGAAACAGATCATAAGGCTTTGAGCCATTCTTACCCAACCACCTCAACTTCCCTTTTCGGCAAAAATGGTTTCTCACCCTTCTCCCCCTGTAAAAGTAGCGTCAAAGCGAGAGCGGGAATATTTGCGTAATTCGTGGAAGATACAGCAATAACTGAATAAACTCTGAAAACTCTAAGGATTGAATTCAATGAATTTACTGAAGAATAAAATTTATGGGTTTGGATTTATTGTTATTACAGCAATTGTATTTGGAGTTGCTAACAATTCCAGAGCGCAATCTCGTTGTGATAATAGGAGATTGAGTAGCAACCATGTTAAAAGTGCCGTTAAGGATGTTGAAATCGCTGTACCAGTTGAACCTTCCTGAAAAAACAAGGCCGAACTCCTTGAGATACGGTACTAAATTTCTGTACCAATGAAACCTTAGTTAAACTGGTACATTTTTCAAGATACAAAACGTTAGAAATGTTAACATCTTAAACTACTGATATAACTGAATTTTGGGCTTAACGGCACTTTTTGCACAGTTGCTACTCAAACCCGTAATACGCAAACTCAAGCTGATATGAATGGTTGTGCTGTCGAGATGTTTAAACAAGCCGATGCTCAACTAAATGCTGCTTATCAACGGTTGACTTATATTGTTTCTCCTGAACGAAAAGCAAAACTTACACAAGCTCAATTAGCTTGGATTCAATTTCGAGATAATCAATGTTTATTTGAGTTGAGTAATGCTGGACGTGCTGGTGGAAATTCAGGTCTGGGGGTTATAACACGCTACACTTGCCTCAAACATTGGACAGAAAAGCGCACCAATGATTTTAACCAATATATTCAGAGTCAGTTACCTAAACCCAGCAGGAATAGAAGTTTAGAAGACTTGGAACGTGGGCTTAATATTGGTTATGAACTTTTAAATACTAGGCTGTCTGGAGGAGAAGCTCGGAATAATTTACAAGCCTCCCAAAGTTCTTGGTCTGTATATCGGAATCTCAATTGTCAGTTTGAAGCAACGTTTGCAGCCATTGGTCAAGATTTATGTTTAAGGCGCATGGCTCAAGAACGAGCAGAATGGTTTACATTACATTAGATCCTTAAAATTCTTGGTACACATGGCTGTTAATTTAACGTTCCCGTGAAAAGATTCCAAGGCATTCTTGCAATCCTAATTCGGCTTCATGGGAAACTTCATTTAAGTTTAAACGATAAGAACTATTTCCTAGATACGTGACATCGGAGCCACGAAAAGATAAGTTTCCTTCTCGGGTAAAACTTGGATAAACAACATTTGTGATTGTATTGCCATTGAGTGTTCCTCGGAAACATTCTTCTCTGCCAGAATTATATTTATAGCCGACAATTGCATTCCCTTGCTTAATAAATAGAATGTCCTCATTATGATGAGGAGGATTCAAATTAACTCGTTTTCGATAAAGATACTTTCCATTAGGTAAATTTTGAATTATTGATGATGAATTTTGAGCTAAAAGATGTGTTTTTTGAAATAGATTCGGGGGCTGTTCCGCTAAGGTTGTTGAGGCAAGATCGCTAATAAAGGCTAGACTGGTAATTAAACTAACAATGGGTTGAATTTTCATCGGGGTTTACTCTTATTTTTAAAAATTAGTTTGTGTTGTGATTAGAAACCATCATGATCACAAAAACTAAGCCGCCTCCCAAAACTGCACCTATTAAACCAGAGGTCATCCGTTTTTGGGCTGTTGCATCGTTATCAACAGTTGAAGTAATTGCAAAATCTCTACCCGATGCAAGTTCACGGCTGCGCTGTGCATTACAGAGTGATGAGTCGCCACATTGCCGATTTATACCCACGCCAGGAACACTTTCATAAACCTTTTGACTAACAGGTGTGACAGAAAATAGTCCTAGACAACCACCAATAATGGCACCAATTGTTGTTGCTGCTAAAGTCTTAGACATTTTTGAATCCATTAGCTTATTTCTGCTGAAGGTTTGGGTTTTATGAATACTTGAATACTATTTGAAAGAACCATAAAAAGAGTAGGATGATTGAGGCCCTGAAATTTGCAAAATCCAATGTTGAAAATCGTGAGAATCTAAGCAATAACCTCCCCGTCCTTGTAAAATCAGTTTGTAGCGACTATCGTTATTAATGCCTGATTCAAAAATACCATTACCAGCCAATTTGCCTGTTAGTCGTACTTCTTTATAAAGTCT
>Ga0209229_10000533_pt1 | contig 15457 bp, 14 predicted proteins | sample SanBayMetagenome_FD_187466 | JGI IMG/M metagenome (GOLD analysis project Ga0209229, IMG submission 187466) | Freshwater and sediment microbial communities from dead zone in Sandusky Bay, Ohio, USA (SPAdes) (version 2) | ecosystem: Environmental > Aquatic > Freshwater > Lentic > Sediment... | reverse complement strand
CGAAATCCTCACCATCGGATTCGTTCATGCGACTGGAGGTTTGAAGGAAGATCTTGGTTTGCCCCTGATCATCTAAACCACTCACAGGTTTCCAATTCGGTAACATGCCGGAGGAGTAGTTACCGCCTCCATTTTCATCAATGAATTTCTGTATGTGTAAGAGCGCTCGGAGATGTACGGTTTCCAGGGCGCCGTTACGGTGCTTGGCGATCTTCACAATGGTTTCGCCTTTATTGCTGTCGCCATTTTCATCCATCGTGACCTCGTAATACTCCGGACGATACAGAAACATGACCAGATCAGCATCCTGCTCGATCGCACCCGACTCGCGAAGATCACTCAATTGCGGGATCTTCACTCCATCCTTACTGGCACCGCGGGTTTCCACGGCACGACTCAATTGGGAGAGTGCAATGATCGGTACAGCCAGCTCCTTAGCTAGCGCTTTCAGGTTTCGAGAGATGTTACTGATCTCTTGTTCCCGGTTGCTGTTTCGATTATCCCCGGTACCGCTCATCAGTTGCAAGTAGTCGATGATGATCATGCCGATATTATGCTTATTCTTCAAACGTCGACATTTGGCGCGCAATTCAAATATGTTAAGTGCCGGCGTATCATCAATGAACAGGGGGGCCTGTGCCAGTCGCTGAATACCCTTTGCATAAAGTTGTTTCATCTCATGATCAGCCAAGTTGCCTCGGTTGATCTTCTCCATGTGAATCTCACTCTCCGCAGATAGAATCCGCTGCACCAATTGAGCGGCACTCATCTCCAAGGAAAATACCGCCACCGGTGTGGGTTTGGATGCATGCATCGCAGCATTGCGTGCGAGATTGAGGGCGAATGCAGTCTTTCCCACCGCCGGACGGGCCGCCAGAATGATCAGATCCGTGTTTTGCCAGCCGAAGGTGACGCGATCGAGGGTTGGGAATCCGCTTGGAACACCCGTGATATCTTCTTTTTTGTTGCGTAAATCCTCAATGCGTTGGATCGATTGTACCAGAATGGAATCGATGGTCTGGAAGTTCTTGCGCAAGTTGCTATTGGTGATCTCGAATAGTTTAGATTCTGCCTGATCGAGCAACTCGAATACATCCGTAGAATCTTCATAGGATTCACCGATGATCTCTCCACTTACGCGAATCAATTCACGTTGAATGAATTTCTGAAGGATGATGCGCGCATGCGCCTCGATGTGACTAGCTGACACCACCGCATTGGTCAAACGCGTCAGGTAATAAGCGCCGCCGATGCTCTCTAAGTCTTCCCGAAATCTTAATTCCTCCGCTACGGTAAGAATATCGATCGGCTGATTCTTCTGTGCGAGGGATTGAACCGCCTTGTAAATACGCTGATGCGCATCCACATAAAAACACTCAGGCTTGAGCAGTTCCGTCACCACATCAAATGCTTTCTTCTCCAATAAGATCGCGCCCAATACAGCCTCCTCCAGGTCTTTTGCCTGCGGTGGTACTTTTCCGTATACCATACTGTTCATATCGAGTGCCGCCTTACCTCTCTTACGATCCCTTTCCCTTGGTGTGTTCTTTGTATCCATGATTGCTGAATTACGGCCGCTTGATCAACCGTATCACACGAAATAACTTGTTGCCCCTAATGGAAAAAAATTTTTCTTTCTGCACGAATTCTGCACCCCTATGAAAGGGTTATCCACAATATCAAACGCCCAGCAATTCAGCTGCATTTTGACGGGCAATCGATGTTGGCGACTCTCCTCCAATAATGCGGGCCAGCGCCTCTACTCGTTGGTCGGGCGTGAGCAATATAACCTGTGTTTCAATGCCTTGAGATGTTTCAGACTTAGTGACATGCCAATGAAACTGACCCTTAGCCGCCACCTGTGGCTGGTGGGTCACACAAATTACCTGCCGGTCGGCACCCAGCGCCCGTAGTAACAAACCAACTTGTTTGGCCGCTTCTCCGGATATGCCGGTATCGATTTCGTCGAAGATCAGCGTGGGCAATTGCATCTTGTCAGCAGCAAGTGACTTGATACATAGCATCAGGCGGCTTAGTTCCCCTCCGCTAGCCACTTTCCGTACTGGTTGCCATTGTGGTTCACCTTTTCCGCCGCTGTAATTGGCATCCAATAAAAAAATGCATTCGTCGGATCCAAAGGGACCGATATCTGTTTCTCGAAGGGAAATACCGAACCGGGCGGTTGGCATTCCGACTTTTGCAAGTAAACTGTTCACTTGCTCGCTCCATGTTCCGACCACTGCCTCCCTTGCTGCATGTAGGATAGCCGACTTCTTTCGAAGGGCTTGTTCCTGTTTTTGTGTACGATCCATAAGCGACATGATCTCCACCTCCATCGTTTCGGAGGCTGCCAGCTTCTCACTAAGCCGCTGCAGTAAGTCGATCAATTCAGCAGAATGCTTGGCACCATGCTTCTTCATCAACCGATAACCCAGCGACAATCGTTCCTGCATGTCGGATAAAGCCCGTGGATCGAATTGAAAACCGGTACTAGCGCGATCCATTTCCCGAGCCAATTCACGGATCTCCATATCGACCGAACGCATTCGTTCCAGCCATTCGGCAATGCTTGCATCCGTTTTTTCAAAGGGGTGCAGCGATTGTTGCATTTTCCGGAGTTGTTGTTGCAGGTTTTCTCCGTCGCCCTGCAAACGATCCAGAACCGACTGAATGGCCTGTGTCAGTCCCTCTGAACGATCTCCAGCGCGAACTTTTTCTTCCAACGATTCGATCTCCTCTGGCTGAAAGGAGGCATCCCTCAATTCCTGCAGGATATGCTGATCATATTCCTGTTCCTGTTTGATCCGCATCTGCCTGGATTCCAACGCTTGCAGTGTATTCAAATCATGGCGCCAATCGGTATATGCAATTTGATAGGCCTGTACGTCCTCGGTCAGTCCGGCCATGGCATCCAACAAGACACGTTGACGATCTGTTTCGGTGAGCTCCAGTGTATCGAACTGTTGATGAAGATCGACCAAGGAGGATGTAAACGATTGAAGTTGCGTCAAGTTGACCGGCGTATCATTCAGAAAAGCACGTGATTTTCCATTGGCAGTAACTTCTCTTCGGATACACCATTCTTTGTCGCCCTCCAATTCCAATGATTGCAACAGGGGATGCATAGACAAATGTGGGGCAATGAAAAAAGCCTCTACTACGCATTTATCGGCAGCATCGCGAAGCACTGAGGAGTCGGCCCGATCGCCCAGCACCAAACCCAACGCCCCCAGGAGAATCGACTTACCGGCACCGGTTTCACCTGTCATGACAGAGAAGCCGAGTGAGAAGTCCAACCGAACCTCCCGGATCAATGCATAATTACGTATGTAAAGTTGCTGCAGCATCGAGGAGCAAATTAACTCATAGGTGATTCACGGAAGAATGGTTCCGCTACAATTTTCCGGTCAAAAAAAATCCCGGCCAGAGCCGGGATCGATTCAATTTATGGTTGATCAACCAAGCGATATTTTGCTGTTCAGCTCCTCGTCGACCAGAATACGACCGCAGTTCTCACAGATCGTGATCTTTTTGTGCTGACGGATCTCACTTTGTTTCTGGGGAGGGATCGCGTTGAAGCAACCGCCACAGGCATCCCGCTCAACGGGGACCACTGCAAGACCATTGCGATAGTTTCCACGGATCTTCTCGTAGCTGAGCAACAAACGGGCCTCAACCGAAGCTTTTGCTTCAGCGGCTTGTTTATTGAGCTCTTTCTCTTCTTTTTCGTTGGCAGAGATGATCTTGTCCAGTTCTCCTTTTTTGGTTTGGAGGACACCGTCCTTCTCATCGATGTTTTTCTTGGCGGCCTCTAAGCTGATCGCTTTCAATGCGATCTCACCTTCCGCATCCTTGATATGCTTTTTAGCCAGATCGATGTCGAGTTGCTGCATCTCGATCTCCTTATTGATGGCTTCAAACTCGCGGTTGTTTTTAACGTTTTCACTTTGCTTCTCGTATTTCTTCAACATCGCCTCTGAGTCAGCAATGGCCGCCTTGCGTTGCCCGATGAATTCGTTCACCCCGTTGATCTCCTCTTCGATGCGGAGTTGACGGGCCCGGAGTCCGGCGATCTCATCCTCCAGATCAGCCACCTCCATGGGCAGTTCGCCCTTCAGGATGCGAATCTCATCGAGTTTACTGTCAATTTTTTGTAGACGGAGCACTGAACTCAGTCGCTCTTCGATGGAAAAATCTTTTACGGCAGCCATGAAACGGAACGATTTGCAGGTTAATGGTAGCAGACCGGGTTGGTAGTCCGACCTGTTTTAAGGACGGCAAAGTTAGGGAATTTTCCGGCTAAAAAGCTCTGAATGAGGTCGATGGTAAACTGCTCAGATTCATAATGCCCCAGGTCGACCAGCAACAACCGCCCATCCGCCTCAAAAAACTCATGATATTTCAGGTCAGCTGTTAAAAAAACATCCGACCCGGATGCTAACGCCTTGGAAATCAGAAAGCTTCCGGCTCCCCCGCAGAGGGCCACTTTTTTGATGGGTCGGTCAGCCGGACCGGAAAATCGAAGCACCGGCGTCCCGAAGAGTTGCTTTACCCGGTTCAGAAACTCTTGCGTACCGATAGCTTCAGGCAACTCCCCGATCAACCCAGCCCCCACCCCGGGGTGTTCATTGGAGAGGCCGACCAAGTCATAGGCTACCTCTTCATAAGGGTGAGCCTGCTTCAATGCCATGAGTACTTCTTTTTCCAAGTATGCGGGGAAGATCACCTCCAGTTTCCATTCCGACTCGCGGTGCAATACCCCGATTTCGCCCACGAAAGGATTTGCACCTTCCGAAGCGCGAAAACTCCCTTCACCCGCCTGTCGAAAACTACATTGATCATAGCGGCCAACATGACCCGCACCCGCCTGAAAAAGCGCAGTTGAAACGGCGTCTACATGAACAGACGGAACAAACGTATATAACTTTTTAAGAATCTGTTTCTGAGGAGAAAGCACAGATCGATGCTGTAAGCCGAGCTGGTCGGCCATGCCCTTGCTGACACCTTCAATCACATTATCCAGGTTGGTATGGATGGCATAAAGGCTGACATCATTCCGAATCGCCATAATCAATGCCCTGCCAACATAGTGATTCGGATCGATCTTCTTCACTCCGCCGAACAAGATCGGATGATGCGCCACAACCAGGTTGCAGCCCTTTTCCACGGCCTCATCAATGACCTCCTCGGTGGCATCAAGGGCACAGAGCACTCCCGTACACACGAGCTGGGGATCGCCGGTGATCAATCCTGAATTGTCATAGGACTCCTGCAATGAACGCGGAGCCCACTGCTCCAATAGCTGAGTGATATCAGTGATTCGCATGATGGCAATTTACGAAGGGTTTTTTCGATTGCAGATATGGATCTGAGCGCTTACCTTGCTGCCATGAAAAGGCTTTTACTATTACTTGCGGTTGCCATCGGTATATCCGGATGTAAAAAAACAGCTATTCAGGAAGATCTGGTGATACTCGCCATGACCAATGGCCAATGGAAAATGACCTCCTTTGTTGAAGGCGGTACGGATCGAACGGCAGACTTCGCTTCTTACCGATTCAAATACAACACTAATAACACGGTAGACGCCATACGAAACGGCGTAATCGAAAAAAGTGGAACCTGGAATGGAAGTGCCAGCACCATGAGCATTTTTGCGGAGTTTCTCAATGCCTCGCAGCCACTGATCGTCATCAACGGCAACTGGAACATAACTCGAAACGGTTGGACGTTTGTTGAGGCGAATCAAACCGTAAATGGTCAATTGAAAATCCTTCTGCTGGATAAGGATTGATCAAAAACTAATCTTATTTCAATATATTCAAATCCACTATTTAAAGCTGGATAGTAGAAATGTTTCCGCCACCTATAGCTATAACATTATGATCACTAAATTAACACCATTCAACTAGGGCCAAGGCGGTTTTGAAGCCGAGCTTGTGTACCATTGGTACAAACCGAATTTCGTATCGGATGCCCGTTGCCCACGATTCTGGCCATTCAATCGAACCTTCCATTACTCAATTCGTTATATAAAAAAATCAAATTATGGCTTTACAAATCGGACAACCCGCGCCTGATTTCTCCCTGTTCGACAGTAACAAGAACAAGACTACCCTGAGTGAATTGCGAGGCAAGAACGTGCTGCTTATGTTTTTCCCCCAAGCCTTTACCGGCGTATGTACCCAACAGGTATGCACGGCCAGAGATAACATGTCTCTGTATGAACAAGCCAACGCCACCGTACTCGGTATTTCTGTCGACTCCGTATTTACGCTGGCCAAATTCAAGGAAACCGAGAACCTGAACTTCCCTTTGCTCAGTGATTTCAATAAAGAGGTTTCGACCGCCTATGGATGCCTATACGCTGAATGGATCCTTGATATGAAAGGTGTTTCCAAACGCAGTGCTTTTGTCATCGACGCTCAAGGCATCGTCCAATACGCTGAGGTTCTGGACAACCCAGGCAACTTACCCGATTTTCAAAAAATCCAGGAAATCTTAGCTGGACTCAAATAACTAGTTGATAATCATTGTCATAAGATATTTACTTCTGCATACCGGCGTCATTTCGCCGGTATTTTTTTTATGAGAAAATAAATCTAGCTTTGATACGTTGCGAAAGTTTTTACTCATATCATTCTTCTGCCTCAGTGCTGGCTTAGTGCTGAATGCCCAATCAACTCGTGGTACGCTCCCAATGAGTGATGGACCCAAGGTTCGATTGTTTCCCAATCCTGCTACCACGTCCCTGCAAGTTGAATGGAATGAACAACTGAAGCCTGCGAGCATAGTGATCGTAAATGGGATCACCGGAAAGCAGATGATTTCAACATCCATCAGCAACGCCCCCCTTCGTATCAATGTGTCGAATTACGTGCCGGGCATCTATGTATTCAGGATGTTCAGTAGCACTGGCACATATCTTGGCGGTGCCACATTTCAGGTATCCAAATAATTCCCGCGTTTATTGTACCTGTACGATCAGGAATTTCAGGTATTGGGTGTTTTCTTGCCCCCATACGATCGGATGATCTGCTGATTGTGTCTGGTAGGTTACTTGTCGGATCTTTCGTCTTGCATCCTTAGCCGCCATTTCAATGATTTGCAAAAACAATTCGGGTTGGATCAGATTGGTACAAGAGGAGGTTACTAAGAAACCACCGGGTCGAACCAATTTCATCCCTCGCAGATTGATTTCCTTATATCCGGTGATCGCTTTTTGAATGGTTTCGCGGCTCTTGGTAAAGGCGGGCGGATCCAACATCACCACATCGTAAGACTTTCCCTCTTTGCCCCAGGACTTCAACACATCGAATGCATTGGCTGTTTCAAATCGACAACGGTCCGCCAACCCGTTCAGGGCGGCATTCGCATTGGCCATCTCTACGGCCGAAGCAGATATATCCAAACCCAATACAGAGCGGGCACCATAATGCGCCGCATGCACTTCAAAGGTTCCGGTATACGTGAAGGCCCCTAACACCTCGGCATCACGAACAATGTGTTGGATGGCTCTTCTATTATCCTGTTGATCCAGAAAATAGCCGGTCTTCTGCCCTTTATCCAGATCTACATGAAAGGTCAATCCATTCTCCTGAATCTGAATGCTGGTATCGAAGGGGGCGGACAGGAATCCCTTTTGTTGAGAAAGACCTTCCAGCTCACGAACCGGCACATCATTTCGCTCATAGATGCCCTTGGGTTGAAAGATCTTTTCGAGTGCGGCAACTATAGCCGGTTTCCATCGGTCGATTCCTAAGGCAAGGGTTTGTATAACAAAATGATCATTGAATTTATCGATGATCAGTTGTGGAATTCCGTCGGCCTCTCCAAAAACGAGTCGGCAGTTTTCGGTATAGCCTAATTGCTTGCGGTACGACCAACAACGAGCGATCTGATCATGGAAATACGCCTCATTGATGACCGCTTTCGAGTCGCGCGTGAGCAGCCGTAACCGGATTTGAGACTGGCTGTTGTAGTAGCCCTGACCTACAAATCGTCCGTCATGACTAACCAAGGTCACTACGTCGCCATCCTGCGCTGCAGAATCGACTGTATCGATCTCATTGGCGAACACCCAAGGGTGACCATTAATCACCCGGGGGGAAATTTTACGGCGCAATTTGGCGGTTAACATGCGGCAAAGTTAACCCGAAGAGGTTGCCCGGGTAGACAAAATGTCTTTTCCGCGGCGGATTTGTCCGACCCTACCACCACTGGTGCCATAATTGAAGGTATTTTTGCGACCTGAAAGCATATGGAAAACAAAGAGAACATTCTGCCGGAAGAACCGCAGACCGAAACAACTGAACAAGCTGCCGAAACCTCTACTCCCAGCGAACTGGAGATGAAATCGGCCGAGCTGTTGGAACTGAAAGACAAGCACATTCGACTCGTGGCAGAGTTTGATAATTTCAAACGCCGCAACGCGAAAGAGCGGGTCGAATTGATCCAAACGGCGGGTAAGGAAGTCATTCAGTCTCTGTTAGACGTACTGGATGATTGCGACCGTGCCCAAAAACAATTGGAAGAACCGGACGCCGATCCCGCCCTGAAAGAAGGAGTTATGCTGGTATTCAACAAACTCAGGAGCACCCTTCAGCAGCGGGGATTGAAAACGATGGAGACCAAACACACTGAATTCAATGCCGATCTGCACGAAGCCATTACCGAGATACCGGCTCCTGCCGAGGAGCTGAAAGGAAAAGTACTGGACGAAGTCATGAAAGGATATTACCTGAACGATAAGATCATTCGCCACGCTAAAGTCGTGGTGGGAAATTGATATGAGCAAAAGAGACTACTACGAAATATTGGGTGTTGCTAAAACAGCCAGTGCGGATGAGATCAAAAAGGCCTACCGAAAAGTAGCCATGCAATTTCACCCCGACAGAAACCCGGGCGATAAAGCCGCAGAGGAAAAATTCAAAGAGGCGGCGGAAGCCTACGAAGTACTGAGTGATGCCGATAAAAAAGCACAGTACGATCGCTATGGTCATGCCGGTGTATCCGGACAAGGTCGTGGGTACGGCGGTGGCGGTGGCATGAACATGGAGGATATCTTCAGTCAGTTCGGAGATATTTTCGGAGACGATCTCTTCGGGAGTTTTTTCGGTGGCGGACAACGAGGCGGACGGGCCGGTCAGCGCAGCCGGGGTGTGCGTGGTAATAACCTGCGGGTGAAACTCAAATTGAATTACGAAGAGATCGCCAAGGGTGTCACCAAAAATATAAAGGTCAAGAAACATGTGTCCTGCACCACTTGCGAGGGTAGCGGTGCAAAAGACAAGGGCAGTATGCAGACCTGCGGTAGTTGTGGCGGAAGCGGACAGGTTCGTCGGGTACAAAACACATTCCTCGGACAGATGCAGACAGTGACCACGTGTCCGAACTGTCACGGAGAAGGATCAACCATCACCGCCAAATGTTCAAGCTGTAAAGGAGAAGGGCGCGTGTTCGGTGAAGAAACCGTCAGCATCGATATACCCGCCGGCGTACAAGAAGGCATGCAGCTTAACGTCAGTGGCAAAGGAAACGCTGGTGAGCGTGGAGGCATGCCCGGCGATCTGATCATTCTCATTGAAGAAGAAGCACATAAAGAATTGTACCGGGAAGGCCTGAATGTGGCCTATGAATTACACCTCTCCTTTCCGGATGCCGTATTCGGAACACAAGTGGAAGTGCCAACCATTGACGGAAAAGCGAAGATCAAGATCCCGGCCGGAACCCAGAGTGGCAAGATCCTACGACTCAAAGGCAAAGGATTCCCCTCTGTGAATTCCTACGAAAAAGGAGATCAATTGGTACAAGTAAGTGTCTGGACACCGCAAGAACTCAATACAGAAGAAAAAGCGCTGCTGGAAAAACTGGGACAATCCCCCAACTTCAAACCCAACCCGGATAAAAACGACAAGAGCTTTTTTGATAAAGTGAAAGAAATCTTCTCTTGAGGGTAGAAGGTAGAAGGTTTATGGTTTAACACTTTCTACGTTAAACATTCTACTTTCTACTTTCTACTTTCTTACTTTCTTACTTCCTCCCCTTCCTACCTCTTTTCTTTTTTGGATGGTAGATCACATCTGCAGCCATCACCAGCTGTTGAAATTCTCGTTGATAAGGATCGGACCAGGCGATCGAGTTTGGAAGAAATTTCAATAGTCCCTCCCAATCTTGATCAGCTATATAGCCTGACTGACGAAGCAGCGAGCCGAACCAGGTAAGTGAAGTCACGAAACGGTATGCCGTATCTACTCCAGAAAGCATTTCCCAGGATGGCCGTATCCACTCCTCTTGAAATTGCCTTATAGAGTCGTTCGGCAAACGATAGTCAAGGCGCATTTTCGCCAATGGAGCACCGGATGTATCATTATCCCGCATGCGTAATTCAAAAACAGCCCAGGCTGCTTGCCCCGTACCTACTTCGCCTCCCTGCAAACGTGCGGTGGAATCTCGGAAGGCACCCATCTTGTTATCGAAACCGATCAATCGATACTCCAATACTCGATCGGGATTGAATTGAGCACTGAGCGTAGCTTCATCCGCAACCGAATACAATGTCTGTGCAAACTCTTTGAATAGTACTTTTTCCGCCTCTTGAAATCCGTCCAGGTATGCAAAATTTCCATTCCCCCGCTTGGCCAAGGTCTGGATCTTTGAATCCTTGTAGTTACCCATACCCACCCCCAAGCAAGTCAAATAAATACCTCGTTCACTTTCCTGGGTGATCAACGCCTCCAGCTCATCCTCTGTTTTCAGTCCCACATTAAAATCGCCATCCGTTGCCAGAATGACACGATTATTCCCGCCGGGAATAAAATGCCGACGAGCTACTGAATAGGCCAGCTTCACACCGGACTCTCCCGGGGTGGCTCCACCTGCAACCAATGAATCGATCACGTTTCGGATCGTATCTTTTTCCTTCCCGGAAACCGTGTGCAGTACTACATCGGTTATGCCACCATACGTAACAATGGCAACCGAGTCTTTCTCCCGGAGTTGATCGACCAATTTGCGAAAAGCTGATTGCAACAGCGGCAATCGGTTGGGCGTATCCATCGAGGCGGATACATCGATCAGAAAGGTAAAATGGGCTGGTGGCAGCGTATCCAAATTCAGTTGGCGGGCGTTGGTTTGCACAAAGAGTAATCGACGTTGTGCATTCCAGGGGCAATCTGTCAACCGACTTTTCAACTGAAATACTGATGCGCTGTCTGGCGCCTGATAAGCTAACTTGAAATAATTGAGCATCTCCTCGATACGCACAGCATCGGCCGGAACGGGCGACTGCTGACGAATAAAACGACGAATGTTGCTATACGAAGCACGGTCGATATTCAGCGAAAGACCCGTGCTGGGATACATCGAAGCATTCACATACCTGTTCTCCAACAGATCCGCATAAGTTTCATTACCCGTGAGCCAATTACGCGATTCCTGTCGGTTCCATCCCAGCGTCAGGGAGGACAAGGAGTATTTGGGTCGTATCTCTGCAGGACGCTTCAATGTGACCTGAACATACTGATCGGATTCCCACCGGGCCGTCAAGGGCAAAAATCCATCGAGATAAAATTGAAAGGAATCGATCAGTGCTACAGAGGGGATCGAAAAGGTTCCCTGTTCACTGGTTCGAAAAAGCAGTCCGGTTGACAGCTGAATGATCCGCGCGTTGGTGATGATCCCCTGCTGTTCATCCTTGATAATCCCACGAAAAAGATATGGCTGCGCGTGCAAGCCGGCACTTAGAAATAGCCACGTACATATGATGATCGTGCGTATCAACGCTAGAAGTTACGAAAAAAGCAGCCTATGGGTTGGCCAGTTGATAGATGGCATCATATTGACGCCCCCACCCATCATAATCCAAACCATAGCCCACCACGAATTTATTCGGTATAACGAAACCAACATAGTCCAACACCAATGGATGCACCGTCGCTTCTGCCTTGTGCAATAAGGTGGCGATACGAACGGAACGCGGCTGCTGCTGCTGGAGATGAGGAAGAAACTGATGTAACGTATTTCCGGTATCGACAATATCCTCGAGTAAGATCACATCCCGACCGACCAGGTCAACCTCCAGTCCGATCGCCGTAGTGATACTACCGGTAGAACGCATGCCTTTATAGGAAGCGAGCTTAAGAAATGAAATCTCCGGATCGATGGTGAGGTTCCGGATCAGGTCCGCCGTGAATAAAAACGAACCATTCAGGATCGACAGAAATAACGGACGCTCTCCTTTCAGATCACTACTGATCTGCTCTGCCATTTCACGTACTCGGGTTTGTATGGTGGCCGCATCCAAATAAACCTCAAAGGTCTTATCCAATACCTGTATCTGATTCATGGGTGAGCTATTTAAGGAAGGTTTATATTGACGTCGGAGACAGACACTGCCGCCTGATCATATTGATATAAGCTATACGTTTCGATCAGTCGCAATAAAGCCTCTGGATATCGAGGTGAAGTAGCATACCCTGCCCGTTTCAAACCATAAGCCCATCCCTTATAATCGGAAGGGTCTAATTGGAAGAGAAAGGCGTAATGCGGCCTTGTTCGGAGAAAATCAGAATGATCGCGATACGACTCCAACGCAGACTCATATTTTCGGAAGCATTCATTTTTCAGATCATCCGTATGCCTGATCGACGGACCCGTCCATTCTTTCTTGCACTTGATACCGAAATGATTATTTGCCTCAACAGCTAACCGACTGCTTCCGGCACCCGACTCATAGATCCCCTGTGCCAAGGTGATGGAGGCTGGAATACCACTACGCTGCATTTCCTCGATAGCAATAGAACTGAACCGTACGATGTAATCCATCACACGAGGGTTTGGCTTCTCAGCCGGCTGTGCCGCAGCATATGTAACACACAGGCATAAAAGCCCTAAAAAAAGAATCGTTCTGGATCGTGTTGCAATCATTTTTTTCGGATCAACATCAAGCCATCACGCAAGGGTACCGGAACCTGTTCAACCTGATCACAATCCCGAACATGCTTGGCAAAATCTAGCATAGCCTTTGCATTCTTTCCTTTCACCGGATCGGCCAGTACCTGCCCATGGAAAAAGATGTTATCTGCTAAGATAAACCCGTTTGGTCGCACCTTAGGAAGTAAGGTGTTAAAATACTCGATGTAGGATGTCTTGTCCGCATCCAGGAAGACCAGGTCCCAGCATTCATTCAATGAAGGCAATATCGCGCGCGCATCCCCGATCAACAGCCGGATCTGATCACGGAAGGAAGACCTATTGAAAAATGATTGCGCCAAACCGGCATCTGCCTCCCTTGCCTCAATGGTATAGAGCTGGCCGTACTCGGTCAATCCGCTAGCCAGGCAAAGTGCGCTGTATCCGGTGAACGTACCGATCTCTAGTATTCGACGGGGACGGATCATTTGACTGATCATAGAAAGAAACTGACCTTGCTGCGCACCACTTAACATGTGCGCTTCCGGATGATGAATGCGCGTGTGCGTCTCGATCTCCTGCAATAGAACCGGAAGCGGACTCACCAAACGGTCCATGTATGCCTGCAGCGCCTCCGGTATCAATGTCTCCATAGAGCAGCTTCGCTTACTTCTTTTTTGATATCGTCCACAAACCCATAAACGTCAGCAAACCGTTGATCACGATCAACTCCGGTCCGATCTTATATCCATGAAACACCGCTACCGACCAATCGTGCAATCCCAGTTGAATGCCCAGTTTCCCTTCGTAGTAGGCCGGGTTGGAGAGCAGATCCAATCCGAATGTCAGCAGTGGGCCTAATGAAGCCACCCACGGCACCCAGCGGTTGCATAAGGAGCGGCTCGTCAGCATGCCGAATGCGAACAAGCCCAATAGCGGTCCGTATGTAATGCCTGCAAATTTGATGATGAATTGAATGATCGATTTGTCGTTGATGGCCTTGAAGAGCATGACCATTCCAAAAAATAAAACGGCAAAGGAAACATGGACCAGCAGTCGAATGCGCTTTTTCTCCGATTCGCTTCGAGTCGACTCCCGAAAACCCAACAGATCGATACAGAAACTGGAAGTCAGCGAGGTGATCGCCCCATCCACACTTGGAAAAAGAGCAGAGATCAAGGCGATGATGAAAATTACACCGATGGTTCCGGAAAAGGCATCTCCCAGTGCCAGGGCCGGAAACAGATCATCACCGGAAGCAGGAACGCCATTCAATAAAACGGGATGCTGTGCCGCATACAGGTACAACACACCCCCCAGCATCAAAAACAACAGATTGACCAAAACGAGAACGCTACTCATGGTCATCATATTCTTTTGAGAAGCTCCAAGCGTGCGGACACTGATATTCTTCTGCATCATCTCCTGATCGAGCCCGGTCATCGTGATGGTGATAAACATTCCACCCAAAAATTGTTTCCAGAAATAGCCGGGGTGCTGAATGTCCCAGTTGAAGATGCGGGTATATCCCTTTTCGCCCAGCGCCGACCAGGCCGAAGAAAGATCAAGCTCCATGGTTTGCAAGAGCACGATCAGGCAGACGATCAGTCCGATCAACATACCGGATGTTTGCAGGGTGTCGGTGAACACAATCGTCTTTACACCCCCCTCAATGGTATACAACATGATGAGCAGCAAGATCACCAACGCGGTGAGCCAAAAAGGAACACCTAAACGATCCAAAATGAAAAGTTGCAGAATGTTCACCACCAGAAACAAGCGGGCGGTGGCCCCTACCGTGCGCGAGAGTAAAAAATAAGAGGCCCCGGTTCGGTGGGCCGCTCGACCGAAACGCTGCGAGAGATACGTGTAGATACTTGTCAGATTCAAACGATAGTAAAGAGGCAACAGCACAAAAGCGACTACGATATAGCCAAGTAAGTAACCAAGTACGAGCTGGAAATAATGAAAGTTGCCCTTTCCTACATCGCCCGGCACACTGACGAACGTGACCCCTGAAAGGGACGTGCCGATCATACCGAATGCAACCAGCGCCCAATTGCTATTTCGATTTCCAATGAAGAACGACTCATTATCAGCGTTGCGGGATGTATACCAGGCCACGCCCAATAGCAATAGGAAGTAGCCGATCACGAAGGAGAAAAGGATGATGGGTGTCATAAAGGTGAAAGTTTGAAGGTAGCCAAAAAACCACTACTTTTTATCCATGGAAATACGATCGGTCGCCGCCTTTTGCGGCTCTAAGAATGGAAACGATCCGGCCTTTGTGAATGACGCCCGACGATTGGGTGAACAGCTCGCTGAAAACGGCATCAAGATTGTATATGGTGGCGGTAGTGCCGGGTTGATGGGTAGTGTAGCCGATGGCGCACTGCACAAACAAGGAACCGTCATCGGCATTTTACCCAAGCTCATGGTAGAGTGGGAAGTGGCGCATCGAAAACTGACCGAATTGATCATTTGTGACGACATGCACGAGCGCAAGAAAATGATTTACGCCCGATGTGATGCGGCGATCATATTG
>Ga0209229_10000532_pt1 | contig 15463 bp, 15 predicted proteins | sample SanBayMetagenome_FD_187466 | JGI IMG/M metagenome (GOLD analysis project Ga0209229, IMG submission 187466) | Freshwater and sediment microbial communities from dead zone in Sandusky Bay, Ohio, USA (SPAdes) (version 2) | ecosystem: Environmental > Aquatic > Freshwater > Lentic > Sediment... | reverse complement strand
TGGCATACAGAAGTAAAGCCCCTTTACGGATCGGATTGGCCGGTGGTGGTACGGATGTGAGTCCGTATAGCGACCTCTACGGCGGAGCCATCCTGAACGTCACCATATCCCTCTACGCGCGCGCCACGTTGGAATGGACTGATTCCCCAACTATTGAGATCATTGCGTTAGACCGAGGAGAATCTGTTTCGTACCCACTTTCCTCGGCTTTACCCATCGATGGACAGCTGGATTTGGTAAAGGGCGTATACAACCGACTGAACAGAGAAGGAAAATTACCTGCTAGCGGCATTCGGATCAGCACCCAGGTAGATGCGCCTGCGGGCTCCGGATTGGGCACCTCGTCGACCTTGATGGTAGCGATACTGGGCGCTTTTGCAGAGGCTTGCAAACTTCCTTACGGCGAATATGATCTGGCACACTTAGCCTACGAGATCGAACGAAAAGATCTTGGGCTTGCCGGTGGAAAGCAAGACCAATATGCCGCCACATTCGGTGGGGTGAATTTTATGGAGTTTTACGGCGATGATAAAGTGATCGTAAACCCCCTTAGGGTGAAGCCTGAATACCTGGATGAGCTGGAAAATAATCTATTGCTGTACTATTCCTCCACAAGCCGCGATTCGGCCAAGATCATTGAGGTGCAACAAAAAAATGTACAGGATAAGAATGCCCGTTCGATCGAAGCCATGCACCAACTGAAAGAGCAGGCACAGCAGATGAAGGAGGCGTTGTTGCGTGGACGACTTGATATGATCGGTGAGATCCTGGATTATGGATTTCAACAGAAGAAAAAAATGGCCGAGGGCATTAGCAATTCCTGGCTCGAAGAGATCTATGACACGGCGCGAAAAGCCGGTGCCAGTGGTGGCAAGATCTCAGGGGCCGGAGGCGGTGGATTCATGATCTTTTATTGTCCAGGTAATACCCGCCATCAAGTAGCCGAGTCACTCACAAAACTGGGTGGCTCCGTACAGCCCTACCAATTCACGCTGAGCGGCATCCGGTCATGGAGCACTTAAGATTCTACCCCTATCTTTGAGAGATGGAAAAGATCAGATCCATTCTAGCAGCATCGATCGATGTCAAACAACAGATCCTGGCAGATCCGGAGCTTTTGAACAACATTGCGGCCAGTGCAGAACAGATAACAAAAGCATTCCAACAAAAAAACCGAATCTACCTCTGCGGCAATGGAGGGAGTGCCGCGGATGCACAACATCTGGCAGCTGAATTCTCCGGCCGGTTTTATACCGACCGCAAGGCACTTCCAGCAGAAGCGTTACATGTGAATACTTCCTACCTGACCGCTGTTGCCAATGACTACAGCTATGATGTTGTTTATGCTCGACTGATCGAAGGGATCTCAAATCCGGGCGATATCCTGATCGGGTTATCTACTTCGGGTAATTCTACGAATGTGGTAAAAGCCTTTGAAACAGCCCGTACAATGGGCGTCATTACCATCGGATTCACCGGTAAAGACGGCGGAAAGATGAGAGATCTATCGAATCTCTGGATCGGTGTTCCAAGCCAGGATACCCCGAGAATTCAAGAAGCGCATATCACCATCGGGCACATCATCTGCCAATTGGTCGAGGAGGCCTATTTCCAATCGAACGAGCCGACTTCATGATACGAGAGGCGATCGTATTGGCTGGCGGACTAGGCACGCGCCTACGATCTTCCGTACCGGATCTACCCAAATGTCTGGCGCCGGTTGCCGAAAGGCCATTCCTTTTTTATGTCATCAATTATTGGCGATCGCAGGGCATCGAACGATTTGTATTCTCTCTGGGATATAAAAAAGAGATGATAGAGGCCTATTTAGAGAATCAATTTCCGACACTGGCCTACGAACTCGTGACGGAAGATGAACCACTCGGTACAGGAGGTGCGATACATGCCTCTTTACAAGCCTGCAAACAACAACAAGTGCTGGTGCTGAATGGTGATACACTATTCAAGGGCGATTTGCACGCCGCTGCCCGATTACACCACGAACAAATGGCTGCCTGCACCTTGTTATTGAAAGAGATGCAACACTTCGATCGGTATGGGGTGGTTTGTACAGATGAGACGGGAAAGGTTACTGAATTCCAAGAAAAGAAACCTGTCCTATCCGGTAACATCAATGCCGGTGTGTATTTGATCGATCGACATAAATTCTTGGAGGAGGAGTGGCCCCAGAAATTTTCATTCGAAAAAGACTACCTGGAAAAATGGGTGGGACAACGAAAATTCATCGGCCTTTCACAGTACGGATATTTTAGAGACATCGGCATACCCGAAGACCATCAACTGGCCGACCATGAATTACGGTCATTGCCATTGGATCCGGATAAGATCGATCAATCGTGGACCTTGTTTCTCGATCGCGATGGGGTGATCAACCAAGAAAAGCATCAGGATTATATCCGTTCAATAACCGAATTTAAATTCTTAGCGGATGTTCCTCAAGCGATCACCCGACTGAGTCAGCGAGTGGGACGGATCATTGTCGTCACCAATCAACGCGGTGTAGGTAAGGGATATATGACCGAAGCCGATCTGAGGGACGTGAACCAGTATATGACCGAAAAAATAGCTGCAGCCGGAGGACGGGTCGACCGTATTTATTATTGTACCAGTGTCGACAACTTACATCCCGATAGAAAGCCCAATCCGGGAATGGGCTATCGGGCCCGTCAGGAGTTTCCGGAGGTCGACCCCGAAAAAACGATCATGGTTGGAAATAAACATAGCGATATGCTTTTTGCCCGAAATGCCGGCTTCTATGCCTGTTACTTGGCCACCACGAATCCAGAATTCAATTTTCCACATCCGGATATTGATATACGTTTTGACTCTTTATCTGAACTGGCTGATTGGATCTTAGGGTGAAATATTGACAAAGCTTTCACGAAGTCGGATACATAGCCAGCAAAAATGATCCGTTAGAAACATTATTTTCGAAACAATGATACGCCCCCTCCTACTTATTCTCTCGCTGTGTTGTTTGATCTCAATAAATGGGATCGGACAGCTCAACTTGATCAAACAATCCGATCAGAAAAAATTACAAGAGAAACAAGACACGTTAATAAAATTATCCTTTCAATTAAATAAGGATAGCATGCAGGCAACACGGATGAAAGCAGACAGCCAATTCACCCGTGTACTGGTCCGGACCTTGCAGATCCCCCACTCCTTTCAGTTTCCTTTTGATTCGCTCCTGGGCATTTCCAAACTATATGCGCCGGATAGCAGTTTTAGAATCTTCAGCTGGAATCTTTCCTATGACGATTACTATCACCGGCAACGCGGCACCATTCAAATCCGGACCAAAGACGGGAGCTTAAAAATGTATCCCTTACGCGACGTATCGGAATTTGTTGATAATCCGATTGACTCGGTACGCGACCGAATGAATTGGATCGGCGCCTATTACTACAATATGATCCGTACGCAACATGCCGGAAAAAATTATTATACGCTATTTGGTTTCGATCCGAACGGTCCGATGAGCAGCGTCAAATGGATCGATGTACTACACTTCAATCCTAAGGGCGAACCGGTTTTTGGCGGTCCATTCTTTAGCTATGAAGAGGACTCCATCCCCCAAAAAACACAATATCGATTTCAAATAGAGTTCAAGAAAGATGCTCAAGTTCTTGTCAACTATATCAAAAATCTGGACATGATCCTGGTGGATCACCTGATCTCGGAAAACAACGATCCGGATAATAAATGGACCTATATACCGGACGGAGATCAGGAAGGATTTGTTTGGAAAAAGGGAAAGTGGGTGCACATAGATAAAGTCTTTACTCTGAAACTCAAGGAGGGAGAAGCACCCAGGGAGGTTCCCATACTGGATCAGAAATCCAATCAAAAAATAGGTAACCAATAACAATTTTTTACGTTTCGGCAATTTTCATACCAGCTATTAAATGCGATTATCGGGTTATTATTCCCGTTGATCACCTATCCCTATTTAACCCGTATACTGGGACCGGAAAGACTGGGAGCCGTTCAATTTGTTGATTACACGATGGGGCTTATCTATAGCATTGCCACCATCAGTATACCAGCGTATGGCATGTACCGAATTGCACAATTACAATCATTAGGCATTGACTCCCGAAAGCTATACCGGTCGTTGACCGGCTGGAGTATCGTACTCAGCTTACTGGGTTATGGATTATTTTTTCTTTTGACCAAAGATCATAGTGGCTGGTTTTTCATACACGAAGTCATTCCCATCGGTGCCCTTTTCATATTTGCCAATAGCCTTTCTGCCGAATGGTATCTTCAAGGGAAAGAACGTTTTGATATCCCGGCTATTCGAAACCTGGCTCTACGCTTATTGGGTCTGATCGCCATTATAGCGCTGATCAAATCCCCGTCGGACTATAAAATATATTACTGGATCATCACGATCACCATTTGTCTTTCCGCTTTGGTCAACACGCTATGGATACGTAATGATATCTTAAAACATCCACTCAAAGAAACAAACGAATCATTTAAATGGAAAGAACTATTTCTATTTTATATAGGCACTGTCTTTATTAGTTGCACAGACTTTCTGGATGTCACCCTCTTGGGTATTATGAGCAGCGAGGAGCAGATCGGACTATACGGCAATGCGGCTAAATTGATTCGGCTCTCCTTATTGTTACCCATGGCATTGAACCTGGTTGTTTCTCCCAAGTTTTCCGGCCATCACGCAAAAGGGAATTCAATGTTTGCCACTGCGTTGCTGGATCGATCGATCAGCTGGATAACCTATTTGGCAATCCCGATCTCCGTTCTTTATCTGTTGTATGCCAAGGAACTGGTTTGGGTATTTTCCGGATCTGCTTTTACAGGTTCCATTCAGGCCATTCGATGGATGTCGGGAATCCCCCTATTCATTAGCCTGTCGAACCTGCTTATCTATTATGGATTAAGCGACACAAATACCAAAAACAAAAGAAGTATTGCCATTGGCGTAGGCACCGGTATCACCATCAGTATCGGCTTAAATTACTGGCTGATTCCGCTGTTCGGAGCTATCGGGGCAGCCATGAATTCGCTGCTGATCGAATTTGGCTTTATGCTATTTTTTCTATTGCTCTTGAAACCGTCGATCGACTGGAAAACTCAACTCAAAACTTGCATGACCTGTCTAGCGTTCATACCCATCTACATCATCCTGGACGGAATGGAGTTAAGCAACCTGGTTAGATTGCTCCTCGGAGGGTGTGCATCAGGTATGATCTATTTATTCATCCAACATAAACTCTGGAAGCACCCGTATATAACTGAGATCTCAAAAAACCAGTAGACTTTATTCATCCAACTTCAAGACCGCCAGAAAGGCTTCCTGAGGCACTTCTACGTTCCCGATCTGACGCATCCGCTTTTTACCCTCTTTTTGTTTCTCCAGAAGTTTTCGTTTACGGCTAATATCACCTCCATAGCATTTGGCCGTCACATCCTTGCGGAGCGCAGAGATATTCTCGCGAGCGACGATCTTGGCACCAATGGCTGCCTGGATAGCGATCTGAAATTGCTGGCGTGGCAACAACTCTTTGAGTTTTTCACAGAGTTTACGGCCAAAGTCTTGTGCCCTACTGCGGTGGATCAACGCTGAGAGCGCATCCACCTTGTCGGTGTTCAGTAGAATATCCATCTTACAGATATCACTGTCGCGGTACCCGATCGGATGATAATCGAAAGAAGCATACCCACGGGTCTGGGATTTCAGCTTATCATAAAAATCAAAAACGATCTCGGTCAACGGCATCTCAAAAATGAGCTCCACTCGGGTCTGTGTGAGATAACTCTGATTAATCAAAATCCCTCGTTTGCCCAGGCAAAGAGTCATGATGTTACCGATGTATTCCGGCTTAGAAATGATTTGTGCCTTGATGAAGGGTTCCTCAATTCGCTCCGTCTTGACAGGGTCGGGAAATTCCGTCGGATTGTTCACGATCACTTTTTCCCCCTTGGTCGTGTAGGCAATGAAGCTCACGTTGGGAACTGTTGTGATAACGGTCTGATTGAACTCGCGTTCCAGCCGCTCCTGAATGATCTCCATGTGCAGCATTCCCAAAAATCCGCATCGAAAACCGAACCCAAGGGCCTGAGAGGTTTCCAGCTCGAACGTAAGGGAGGCATCATTCAACTGGAGTTTATCCATGCAATCCCGTAACTCTTCAAATTCATCGGTATTGACCGGAAAGATTCCCGCAAAAACCATTGGCTTAACTTCCTCAAAACCCTTGATCATCTCGGGGGTCGGATTGGAAGCAAGTGTTATGGTATCACCCACTTTCACCTCCTTGGCATTCTTGATTCCGGTGATGATATAGCCTACGTCGCCGGCGTGCACTGCCTGTTTTTCCGTGGGCTTTAATTTAAGTATCCCGATTTCAGCTGCCTCATATTCCTGACCGGTGCTCACGAATTTAACCTTATCACCTTTTCGGATGGAACCGTTCAGGATACGGTAATAAACAATGATACCTCTGAATGAATTGAAAACAGAATCAAAGATCAGGGCTTGCAAGGGTACCTCTGGATTGCCCTTTGGTGACGGAATACGCTCCACAATCGCCTCCAGGATCTTATCCACCCCGAGCCCGGTACGGGCGCTGGCATGTAATATTTCCTCGCGTTTGCAGCCGATCAGATCGACAATTTGATCTTCCACTTCTTCCACCATGGCGCCGTCCATATCGATCTTATTGATGACGGGAATGATCTCCAGATCATTATCAATAGCCAAGTATAAATTGCTGATTGTCTGCGCCTGTATCCCTTGCGTGGCATCCACCAGAAGTAAACAACCCTCACAGGCTGCCAATGCGCGGCTGACCTCGTAACTGAAGTCAACGTGACCAGGGGTATCGATCAGGTTCAGCGTATAATCTGTACCGTCTTTATGCCGGTAGTTGATCTGGATAGCATGGCTTTTAATGGTAATCCCCTTCTCTCGCTCGAGGTCCATATCGTCCAATACCTGGTCCATCATTTCCCGCTCGGTAATGGTATTGGTCAATTGAAGCAGCCTATCCGCCAGGGTAGATTTGCCGTGGTCGATGTGGGCGATAATACAAAAGTTCCTGATCTGCTTCATGGATAAGAGGCCATTTTGGCCGTGCAAAGGTACGGATTGACGGGGGGATGGTCAAGCAATTTACTCGGATCGCTTGACTTCATTCCAAAGGGAATCGAGTTCCGCTAATCCCATCGAATGAAGCTCCAAGCCCCGTTGAGCCGCCAGCACTTCTACCGCTTGGAACCGCCGGATGAACTTCTGGTTCGTTCGGCTGAGTGCCGATTCTGGGTCAACATTGATAAAACGGGCATAATTGATCCAGGCAAATAATAGATCGCCAAATTCAGCTTCTTTCTCCTCGGGGCTCCCCAGTTCAATTGCTTGATTGAGCTCGGCCTCCTCCTCACGGACTTTTTCCAATACCTGTCCGGCATGGTCCCAATCGAACCCAACCTGGCGGGCTTTTTCTTGTAAACGAACGGCCTTGACCAGGGCCGGAAGCGAAGCCGGGACACCCTCTAATACGGAGCGTTTCCCCTCCGACAATTTGATCTGCTCCCAATTTCGCTTCACATCCTGTTCATCCGCCACCTCTACGTCACCATAAATATGAGGATGACGCTTGATCAACTTATCGCAAATTCCATCGAGGACTTCCGTTAAGGTAAAGAGCCCTTTTTCGGAAGCAATCTTTCCATAAAAAACAAGGTGCAACATAAGATCTCCGAGCTCCTCCCGAATGTCTCCCCAGTTGCCATTTGTAATGGCATCGGCTAATTCATAAGTCTCCTCCAACGTAAGGGATCGTAAACTATCGATGGTTTGTTTCTTATCCCATGGACATTTCTCCCGAAGAACATCCATGATGTCCAACAAACGGGCAAATGCTATGAGGGGAGTTTCCGAACGACTGGTTGCTTGCATATAACCAAAAGTAAAAATGATGAGGTAAATTTGAGGTATGGGTTATCAACATTCAAAAATCTGGTTAAGTCTGATGCTTACCATATTTATACTCTCGGCACAGGCTCAATACTATTACAACGACTTGATTGCACTTAACCAATGGGAACGCAAGGTTCAAACCTATCGAAAAGAGCAGGTAAAACTGATCCAGGAAACAGCCATATTACCCACCGGCGAGAAACAAACAGATTACAAACAATCCTATATACTTTCCCGTAGTGGCGACACATTGCTAAAAAACAGATCAACAACCAAATTCGATATCAAAACCACTTATGTGTTCAATTCTACCGGCTCCCTGGAATCTGAAACGGAGATACAACCTGGCATGTATACACGTATTGTCTACAAAAGAGATGTAAATGGAAATGTGGTTCGGATCGAAAACACGCACCTGGATAGCCTAGTTGACTTTAAGGACCATGAAATCCATGAGTGGAGATATAATACAAAAAACCAACCAACCCAGCTCTGGCGCATCGTCGAACAATTTGATGGAAAATTCGACACAACTACAATTCGCTTTCTTGTAGACACGAACGGTCTAGTTACAGAGGAACAAACCTATAAAATGAAAACATTAACCGGTTTCATCTACTATTATTACGATGAAAAGGGCAACCTCACCGATATTGTAAGATATAATGATAAGTGGAAACGACTCCTCCCCGATCAACTTTTTGAGTATGATGATAACGGGAATATTATTCAACGTATGCAATTAACCGGTAGCCGTGATGTTTCATATTTGATTTGGCGCTACGGTTACGGAGAAAATGGCCTACTGAAAGAAGAAGCCCTTTTTAATAACAAAAAGGAGCATACAGGATCCATCCGATATACTTATCAGATTCGAACCCCCTGACATCCTCCATAGATCAGAAATTCTAATAATAAAGATCATTACTGAGCCGACGCCCCAACACTATGTTGGGGCGTGAACAATATTACTCTAGACACGAGGCGGGAAAATATAAAAGATATAAGCCGAGCAAATGATTGGGCTATGAATGGCTATTACATGGTTTGGCTGCCATTTAATATGCTGTCGACCGACAGAATGGATCCATTTAAAGAACTGCCCATAAATGAAATTACATCATCTCTAAATGACCAATTACTTACGCGCACATGGATTATCAATAAATGGCGAGATAGAGCCGGATGTTTCATTCCATATTTCCCAACAAAAGGGATCGTAATGACGTGGGATAATGAGAAGATCGAAATATTTCCGCTCAGACATCCAATTAAAAAAGTAGGACTCGCAAAATCAAAGAACGGATGGCGACATCTGTTGAAGGAGATCATTGTACCACCTACTAATTATTTTATTGAATTGAACGACTCAGTGATTAATGGTTTTGAAATCAGATTCAACCAACTTAAAAAAACAATATCACTAAAGCACGAAAACAAAAACAGAGATGCCGTTCTGAAACAATTCATTCATTCCTTTAAACAACTGAATACAACACATCAGGGGATCGTAGCAGTTTGTGAAAAGGGAATAAAAACAGCAACATCAGACAATGAAATCATTAAGAAACATCTATTCAATGATTTGGACTACTTAATACTTGAGGGAGATGAGGTAAGCAATACCATGAAGTTAATAATTAGGAAACATTTTTATGAGCATAAAATAAGATTCAATAGTTGGACACCAGACCAAATAAATTCAATCAATACAAAGCGATATAGCATATCTGACATCAAGAATCTGCTATCGAGAAACAGGCTAACAGCATTGTCTATACAAAATGTGCATAAGTTTATGTGGAGTGTAGGGAATAACATTGCTCAACAGATAGTAATCAAACAAATTCATTTAATACAACAATGAAATAAACTCGTAGGGACGGTTCAATAAAATACCTAGGCGTAATAGCATATATGCATTACAGTATGGCATGAATGAAATTAATTGATTGAAATATAAATCGAGTCATGCATATAAATGATATCCGTCATAGTTGTGTTTAACGGATTAAACATACTTTGTAGGAAATCTTAATATTTTATGTCTATCATTAAAGTTCTCGAATTGATGTCAAGCTCTGAAAAGAGCTGGGAGGATGCAGCCGCACAAGCTGTTTCAGAAGCAGGCCGAACTGTCAAAAACATCCGGTCTATTTATATACAAGACCACAGTGCCGTTGTACGAAATAATAAACTCACAGAGTTTCGTATCAACGCAAAAGTCAGCTTTGAAGTATCCGCTGACCTGCCTGCAAAAACTAAGAAGTGAGAAGCATCACTTCAAAATACCCGTATCGTAAATTGAGTCATATATCCATAGAAACTGAAAACATTCCCCCAATTCAGTGCTTATGAATACACCCGACAGACATGAGACCATGAATAGTGGACTGCAGTCATATATTCCGATAAAAGAAGATGTTGCTCAAATTGATCTCAATCTGGTTGGGCCTGCAGAGAAGACCAAAAGTATATTGGTTCACACCTCAAATCTTCTTGACCGCAATACTTGCCTCATTCAAGCGAGTCAACGTATGCAGATCATTTCAATCAGTCAGGATGCATTCATGGGTTATTCGATCAATGAACTGTCGAGGAAGAGCCTATCCATGGCTGTATGGCTGTTTACAAAAAAGAAGAATCCATTCAAAATTCTATACCAATGGCAAAAGTGGGTTGAATCAGGTGGTCCACCCATCCGGATATGGTTTCAGGATCCGGAACTGAATCAGTTACCAACACCGTTAGAGGTGAGGATGATACCTGACCCAACTTTGGATCGAAATGATGATTCGATCTGGTTACTAGTTAAAGATCTTACTGATCAATGGGAAAAACGGAAAAAATGCAGAAACAATCTCCAACAGGTAAAAAAACAACAGGAGCAACATACCATAGATTTTGCCTCCTGGTTACATGATTGGAAAGGTCCGCTCAGTACGATTGAATCTTCGGCCTGGCTTTGTCTACGATATCGAACAGCTGAAGATGCTGAAAAACAGATCAAACATTTGCAGAAGATCGCACGTGCCGTTCAGGAAATGAAGATCGGATTGATGGATTGGCAAACCTGGCATCAACCCCCTAGTATACGATCCATAAAGCGAATCAATATACTAACCCTAGTGCATGAACGAATTGCCCAACTTATACTAAAACCCAATCAAATGATCGATTTTTGGCATCAGGGCAATAAGTATTTCAATACCGACACAATTGCTCTTCAACACATCCTTGACAATCTCCTGTCCAACGCCAGTAAATACTCTCCTGACAATACCACAATCTCCATAAAAACCTGGAACAGTAATTCCATTTTACAGATCGCCATTTCGGATCTGGGAATCGGAATTCCAAAGGAAGAAATAGACAAGCTTTTTGAGGCTCGCTATCGGGCATCTAATGCACTCGATATGCCAGGAAATGGTTTGGGACTTTCCACTGTTCATCGGTTAGTGAAACAACTGGGCGGTACTATTCAGATCAACAGTCAAATCAATCAAGGAACGACTTTTACAATAACCCTTAAAAACCAACTATAGACCCATGAAAAAAGTACTGATCATCGAAGACAATCAAGAACTACGTTCAAACATCGCTGAGATTTTGGAATTGTCGCATTATCGTACACAAACTGCCGATAATGGGAAAGCAGGACTGGAAATGGCCATACAATTTCAACCTGATCTTATTATTTGCGATGTTATGATGCCAGAATTAGACGGCTACGGAGTGATACAAGCGATACAAAAAAACCCGGGAATGGCCCAAATCCCCTTTATTTTTCTAACCGCAAAATCTGAAAAAGAAGATATTCGAAAAGCGATGGACTTGGGCGCTGACGACTACCTGACAAAACCCTTTTCCGCAACTGAATTACTGAGTGCTATCGAGACTAGAATTAAAAAAATGGAATTAACTCGTCAAGACATAAGCCTTCAGCTTGAGAAAGCTAATGGGCACACAGATAGCCTAAGCGAGGTAGCCTTATTTCAATCCTTAACAGAAGGCAGGGTAATCAACCGATACAAGAAAAAACAGATCATATTCACAGAAGGAAATCATCCGAACCGACTCTATTATGTAATAAAGGGAAAAGTGAAGGCCTATAAATCAAATGATAATGGCAAAGAGTTGGTGACAGAGCTTTATCGACCCGGTGATTTTCTGGGCCATGTATCAATACTTGAAAATTCTGTATACAAGATGAATGCCGAAGCAATGGAGGACACGGAACTCGCTGTGATTCCAAAAGAGGATTTTATAGAATTGATCAATAACCACCCTCAAGCACTTCGAAAATTCGTACAACTGCTGGCCAGCGATGTGTCCGAAAAAGAAGAAAGACTCATCAGCATGGCCTACAATTCCCTTCGCAAAAAAGTGGCAGATGCGCTACTCGCACTGCAGGCTAAATACAAGAATAATAATGATCAGGAATTTAGCATTGATATAAGTCGGGAAAGCCTGGCTTCCATCTCCGGCACAGCCACCGAATCTTTGATCCGTACCCTGAGCGACTTTAAACAGGAAAAACTGATCGCTATCAAAGACGGTAAAATTTTCATCACGAATACATCAAAACTGGAACGGATGTATAATTGATGAAAGATAATGTGGTCGCAAGACCGTTCATTAAAAATGGCTTCTGGTAGTGAAAGAATCACCGGAAGCCATTTTAGTTTTACGCCGTAGGAATCAATTACTTCAAAACACCTTGATCAACCATGCGATTAATCATGGAGCGGGCATATTGATGTCCGAATGTGGAAGCATTTCCAGGTTCAAAACTTTTGGATTGGGCCGAGAAAAGTAGAAGCTGCGCTTCACGAAGTGAATAGAGGTTCGTTTCCCAAAAATATTTAGTATCAGACACGTAGTATCCAGGCTCATAGACTCTTTGAACAAGTGCAGTCCTATACCCCCAAAAGCGACTATAATAGACAACGTATGGCGTATACATAACTCGACCCGGAATATAATAACGTTCTTTATCCTTATCAAGCATAACGATCGTGAGAACGGCATCATACCCCGACTGCTGAAGCTTATTTAAAGCTTCTTGTTCCGAAAGCCGATCAAAATAATGTGGTCCGAAAACCGAAAGAGCCGAATTGGCATTATATCCTCTCCCGCGCAGATCTTCGCTAAGATGTTTCTCCATTTCAAAAAGAATGGAACGGTCACTCTCTCGGTTCAAGCCCATAACCAGTATATTGTTCATGCCATTGGATGGCAGTCGATCGATTTTCCAGCTTTGTGTTATTTGTAATGTTTCACAAGATGGGAAAAATAGAACTACAGTTAGAAAATAAAGTATGTATCGAAGCATAAATAAATTATTAAAAAGGCCCGGATAATCCGGGCCTAATGATAAAAGGCCTATTTGATCGCAATATGTTTACTGAGATGCTGTTTTCGAGCTTCCTCTTTTTTAGGCAGCATCAATATTAGTACCCCATTTTCATAAGAAGCATCAATACGCTCCCGGTTAACATCTTCCGGCAAGGTAAAACTGCGCTCAAAAGAATGATAGGAATACTCCTTACGCGTGTATTTGGACTCCTTTTCGGTCTGCGACTCCTCTTTACTACAACCGATAGTCAACTGATTCCCCTCCAAATCAATTTCAAAGTCACTTTTTTTCATGCCTGGCACAGCTACTGATAACCGAAAGCCATCATCATTTTCAGTGATGTTTACCGCCGGAACTTGTCCAATCCGCCTATTTCCGTCATCAAACCATTCACTCCAGGGACGCATGAAGTCGTCAAAAAAGGCAGGCATTCGCAGGATCGTTTTTGTACTCATTTTATTTGTTTTTAAAAGTTAAACGTAAACACATTTAATACATCAGAAAAAGACGAACATGATCACAACAAACCTATTCTATCAATACACCACGACCCGGGAGATACCATTCAATGCCGGAAAAGCAGCAGTCGGAAACTGAATCGTCAATAAACCACGATGGTATTCAGCCGCATACCAAGTCGTATCCGCATCCGGCGGAAGCGGTATCTCTTGACAATATCGGATCGAAGAACAGCATTCACCATCAAGCCGAGGTAAGGTTGAATAAACAGACAAATGAATCCTGTGATGCCGAATGGTCAATTCGATATCTTCTCGCTTCACACCCGGAATCCAACAACGAATGACCACTTCTCCGGCATGATGCAGCACCTCCCACTGCTTTGAAGGTTCACTGGATGGGCTTTTGTCTGCCTTGCCAGTAAATGTTGGTCGGTAGGTGCCTGGGTAGGACATGATTTGCATATTTGTGTTTATTAATCAGGATATCGGAGAATCAAGGCTACCCGTTGAGCGGAGCCCAGGGAATTATTTTCTACAAGTCTGACATCACCTCCCTTTTCAATCGTAAGATGCATCAGTGCATCCAAAACATCTGGATACCAAACAGACTCGGTTGAGCTTTTTTCACTTGAAAATGTTCCGGCAGGCGACCTGAACAAACCCTCTCGGAAACCCCTTTCTACCAGCAGCATCCGCCCCTGCCCTTTCTCAACAGCCTCCCAACAGTCTGCAACACCACAACGCGCTAACCCTGCCCCCCATGACTCGAAAAACGCAGAAACCTCCTTCTGCAGCTGTGATTGACGATACTCCATCAATACGTGATTGACCTTGTCTCGAAAGATCTCCTGATGAGCATGCTGAAAATTTCCACTTATCTGAGCGATCACATTACGGCCCGTTGCAGCAACCTGCCTGAACAAAGAAATATCTCGCTCAGCCCCCACCAAGATCAACGGCTCACCATGCATCAGATATGGATTGAGCGCTGTATCCGTATCGTGAAAGTAATCACGCAGACGAATCTGTTGCATTTCGGTCTTATCACGTTCATAACTCTTTACATGCGCTTGACCAGCATATGAAGTAGAACGGACCGGCTTGGCATACTCATGATCATCAAAATATACATGAGGAAAATGATGATCATTAATGGCATACCAATCCCCATCCCTAATCTCTTCTAAACGAGCAGATTTTTCTGAAAGATTAAGCAGATAGACTGGCCGATTGATCTGCATACGCCAAAGCCATTCACGGATCAGAAAACGCTCATCAATTTGCACCAATGGCGGTACAGCAAAAGAAAATAGCTCAACCCGGTGAAAGGCCGGATGTAGATAGATCCCCAAACCCTTAGGAGGCCTAACCAGATCGATCTGATTCATCATCACTTCCAGCTGATGCAACATTTGATCAGCTTGCACTGGTTGCCAATGCTGCTTGATCAACAATGCCGCTTGCTGAGACAGATGCTTTAAAGATATCCGATCCCCCGAACGATCCGGGTTAGCCGGATGCAAAGGGCAGAGCATGGTTAAACATCTCTGCCCCGATTGCATCATCATGCTTGATAAATCCTCCCCCAAAAGTTCAGTAGGACCAGATGATTGGTGTGTTTGTAGCATTTTTCAATTTGTTTTTTAGACTACTCCTCAAATGCATAAG
>Ga0209229_10000531_pt1 | contig 15487 bp, 22 predicted proteins | sample SanBayMetagenome_FD_187466 | JGI IMG/M metagenome (GOLD analysis project Ga0209229, IMG submission 187466) | Freshwater and sediment microbial communities from dead zone in Sandusky Bay, Ohio, USA (SPAdes) (version 2) | ecosystem: Environmental > Aquatic > Freshwater > Lentic > Sediment... | reverse complement strand
CGCAGCAATCCGGCTATTGCTTCCCTGGCACAGGCTAAGCGAATGATTGAAAAGCTACGCAAGGAAGCTAATAACCAGATGACCCTGGAGCTATGACTTGGACAGAGGAAACCATTGAGCGGTACTGTGTACTTACAGAGGACGCCGCAGCCGGTACACCGGTGCGCCTAATGGAATGGCAGCGCGACCTAATCCGCCGGAGCGAAGGTAAGCGGATGGTTTGGCTGGAGATCCCGCGTAAAAATGGAAAGAGCGCGTTTATTGCTATGCTAGCTATTGCCCACCTACTTAAAGGCTGGAAGGAGAATAGTAACCCGCAGGTGATTATTGCGGCAGCCACCAGGGAACAGGCCGGTATCTTATTCGGTTACGTCCGCAATACTATTCTAATGAACCCGGTACTAAAGCAAGCGCTTATACCCTACCGTAAGGAAATACACCTACTAAACAAACCGGGCTTCCTTAAAACAATTACCAGCGACGGCCTCAGCAACCACGGTGCAAACCCTTCGCTAATCCTTTGCGACGAGATTCACGCCTGGAACGAACACAAGGGGCCGGAGCTTTGGGAGGCACTACGCACCTCAATGGCGGCACGCCCAAGCCAAATGATTGCAATCACCACGGCGGGCGGTGCGTTTACGTTTGCCCATAAGTGGCACGAGTATGCCGTCAAAGTATTAAAGGGCGACGTAGATGACCCCAGCTTTTTGCCAATTATTTACGGCGCAGAGGATACTGAGGACCCACACAGCCCGGAGGTGTGGGCAAAGGCAAACCCTAGCCTGGGCGTTACGGTGAGCCTGGAGTATTTACAGGAACTAAGCCGAACGGCTAAGTTTGACGAACCTACGCTTTTGTCATTGCGAAAGCTGCACCTAAACCAATGGGCGGGCAGCGCACAACCGTACATTGAACTAGGCAGCTGGAACCGGTGCGCAGCTAAGGAGCCGGCCGGTTTGCATAACTGGCGCTGTTATATGGGCGTTGACCTTGCGGCCGTGAATGACTGGACGGCTTACGTGCTGCTATTTTGGGACGGAGCGGAGCGCTTTTATACAAAGCAATTTTACCAAATTACTACGCACGCTATGGACAAACGGAAAAACAAATACCCGAACCTGGTGCGCAACTGGCTAAAACACGGGCACGTTGAGGTAGTACCTGGGGAGGTGAACACCACACCGGACCGCGTAAAGAAGATTTTTGAAATATGCGAGGAGTACCCGGTAGAGGCTATTTTCTTTGACCCTTGGAACGCAGCCGAAACCATAGACCAGGTGCGGCAGCGCTACGGTGCTAAATTCTGCTTTGAGGTCCGGCAGGGCGTGCTTATGATTAATGAACCAATGAAGCTCCTATACCGGCTAGTGCAGCAAAAGCGCATAGGCCACGACGGCAACCCGGTTACCGCCTGGCACATTTCAAACACCAACCTCCAAATTGATAAGAACGATAACTGGACTTTTAACAAAAGCAAGGCCCCGGATAAGATAGACGGAACGGCTGCGCTTATTACTGCGCTGGCTGGTTACGTGCACAACGCACAGGCAAATACTTCCGTCTACCAAACGGAAGATATTATTTTTGTATAATGAAAATGTATTTTGTAACCTTTGCGTAATGGCCTCACTCTTACAACGAGTAACCCGGAGTATTTCCGGCATTATTTCCCCAAAGCCCTGGCTCTACCAACTAATCGGCGGCGTACAAACCAACGCGGGCGAAACCGTCAACAGCAATAACGCGCCCACAGTTAGCACCGTCTACGCGTGCGTTAGCCTTATTTCCGATACGATCGCTTCGCTGCCTTTTAATTTGTACAGTGAAAGCGACAGCGGAAAGATAAAAGTAGAGGGCCAATTGGACCAGCTCGTAAGCCGCAAGCCTTCCGAGGCATACAATAGCTATTACTGGCGGCAGGCTTTGGTGAACAGCCTTTTGCTTCGCGGCAATGCTTACGTGCTACCCGTGCGCACCCGTGGCCGTATTACGGCGCTGGAAATGATTGATACCGACCTGGTAACTATTGATACCACTAGCGGCCGCCTTATTTACAGCTTATACCTTCCGGGTGGTGTTACGATGCGCCTGGAGCCGTCGCAAATTATTCACTTAAAATGCTTCACTATTGACGGCATTAATGGCCTTAGCCCGATTATTTATGCTAAGGAAACCATAGGCACGGCAATGGCTGCGAATAAGCACCTCGGCGGTTTCTACGGAAACGGTGCAATGCCTAAAGGTATTTTACAGCTAGACGGTTCAATTCGCGACGTGGAGCGCTTAAAGGAGCTAGGTAACCAGTTTGACCGCCGCTACTCAGGTAGCAACAGCGGTAAGACCGCCGTACTAACAGCTGGAGCCGAATACAAGCCGGTAAGTATTTCAATGCAAGAAGCGCAGTACATTGAAAGTATGCGCTTTTCGGTAGAGGAAATTTGCCGCATTTTTAAGGTGCCACCGCATAAGGTAGGCCACTTGCAAGGCGCAACGTACAACGGCTCCATTGAAGCGCAGAACGCGCAATTTGTAAGCGACTGCATCCGTCCGCTGTGTGAGCAGATTGAGCTGGAGTTTACCAATAAGCTGGTAACTGGGCCGCTGGAGTTTGAGCTAGACCTCAAAGGTTTAATGCGCGGCGATATGCTGGCCCAAGTGCAGCGCAATGTAAGCTATTGGAATATCGGCGCAATTAGCGCCAACGAAATACGAAAGAGCGAAGGGCTTGCACCTATTGAGGGCGGCGACGAATTTAACAAACCCGCGCATATGAGCGCGACAGGCGACGTACAAAATGGAACAATCAACAGAGAGCAAGGAGATTCGGAGCCTACCGCTTAATGGCGGAGCTCAGGAGGGCCTTATTTTTGGATATGCGGCTAATTACCAGCCGTACGATATGGGCGCTTTTAACGAGCGCATAGAGCGAAGCGCGTTTGCTGAAATTGACCAGCACGACATCCACGCTCTTATGAATCATAACTATGACTACGTGCTTGCACGCCGCAATAAGGGAAAGGGTACCCTGGAGCTGCGCGCTGACGAGGACGGGTTATACTTTGAATTTAACGCACCGGACACGGCCACAGGAAAGGAAGCCCGAACGCTAGTAGAGCGCGGCGACTTGGACCAGGCCAGCTGGGCGTTTACTGTTGCCGAGGAACGCTGGGAAAATGTAAAGGGAGAAAAGCCAACGCGCGTAATCACGAAGGTGGCCGAAATTTACGATATTTCCCTCACGCCCCGCGGCGCAAACCCCTCTACCGCCGTGGCGATGCGAAGCCTGGAGAGTGCCCGCGCGGCTGAGGTTGAAACCGAAACAATTAATTTAACCCCCATACAAATGGAAACTAAAAACGAAGGCGCCGAGAATCCAGGCGCTGGAGTGGACGCCTCGGCTTTTGCTGGAGGTTTCTCCGCTTCACAAGTAAAAGACCTCCGCAAGTTTAACATTGTGAAGGCAATTCGCGAAGCTCGCAACGGCAAGCTGACCGGTATTGAGGCTGAAATGAACCAGGAAGGAATTGCAGAGCGCAACAAGCTGGGCGTTGAAAGCCGCGGCGAAGGCCAGCCCGCTGTTCATATGCCTGAGTTTTTGAACCGCGAACTGCGTACCAACACCGTTACCGGTGGAACTGGTGGTAACTTGGGCGGCGACTTGGTATACACCGACCCAGGCCGTTACGTTGACTTTTTGTACCCAAATACGCCGATGCTTTCCTTGTGCTCAGTAGCTGAAGGCTTGACCGGAAACGTACAGTTTCCCGTACAGGACAGCGACTACACTTTGAACTGGAACACGGAAACCGGCGCAGCTTCTGCTCAGGACTTGACGTTCAGCACTATTACTATGACGCCTAAGCGCTCAGTAATTGCAGCCGCTGTATCTAACCAGCTTTTGGCTCAGGAATACAGCCAGGGCATCCAGGCTCGTATGATTAACCAACTGAACCAAAGCTTTAACAAAGGTTTGGAACAGGCTGTATTGGTGGGAACTGGAGCTTCTAACCAGCCTACCGGTATTTACACCGCTTTGAACGGTACCGCTCAGGACTTGGCTTTGGGTGCTATCTCTTACGATGACTTGGTAGATATGGAGGCTTTGTTGGCTGCAAACAACGCTTTGGGCGGACGCCTGGGCTACGTTACGCACCCCAACGTAGTGGCTAAATTGAAAAAGACAAAGGTTGACTCTGGCTCCGGACGCTTCCTTGTTGAGGGAATGTTGGACCCCGTGCAAACTGCTAACGGCTACAATATCTACTCTACGACTTTGAGCAAAAAGACAGCCGGAAGCCCTGACACTTACGGCATCCTTTTCGGCAACTTTGAAGACGTACAAATTGGATTCTGGGGCGGTGCTACTTTGTTAATTGACCCCTACACCGAGATGCTGAGCTCAACTGTACGTATCTACGTAGAGCGCTTTATGGATATTGCAATCCTGCGCCAAAAGTCGTTTGTAATTGCTGACGACGTTACGATCTAATGACTACAATTGACTTCACCCCCGCAGCTATTAACCTCACCGAGGTTAAGGCTTTCTGCCGAGTGGACGGAAGCGCAGACGACAGTTTGCTGACCTTCCTATATAACGCAGCTTGCGACGAAGCGCTGAGCTTTGCGCAGGTGGTGGTTGGGGTCGCAACCGTTACCGTGGTGACCAATTGGGAGGATACTTTGTATCTTCCCTTTTGGCCCATTGGTGCGGTAACTTACGTTAAGGTGGACGGCGTTGCCGACACTGAATACACACTATTAAACGGCAAGCTGACCCCTTCCATTGAGGGCGATAAGCTGGAGGTAGTTTACGCGGCTGGCTGGAATACCAGCACGCCAAAAGACGTAATGCACGCTATTTACCAGCGCGTTAAATACGGCTTTGATTATGGGGATGACTTGCCCCAACCTACCCCCCGCTTTTTTGACCGCGTGCTGTACCGATACAAAAATACGTTTTGACCTTAGACCGCCGTATTACCCTCTACGCCCCAACGGTTACCACAAACCAAAGCGGGCAAGTCCTGCGCAGCTTTGCCAGCGCTGGGGCTTGTTATGCTATGCTGGTAATAAACGAGGGCGCAGGTACGGAGGCTTTTGTGAGCGACCAAATGCAAAGCAGCGCCGTGGTACTGTGGCGCGTACGCTACCGCACCGACGTGCTCGGCAGCTGGGAGCTGGAATTTAACAGCCAGCGGTACGAGGTGATAAGCGCGCTGCCGGAAGGCCGCAAGCGCTACACCCTAATTAAAACAAGGCTTAAAGACAATGCCTAAACAAAAAGGAATTGTTGGCCTTGACGAGCTGCGCAAAAAGCTCCAGAACGCACCGGAAAAACTCCGGCTGCAGGAATTGTACGGTGCCCTACGCCAGGAAGCCACACCGCTGCGAAATTCAGCGCGTGCGGCTGCTTACGAGGACGTAAACAAACCAGGCACTAACGAGCTATTTAAGGCCATTAAAATAACCCGCGCAAGGGTGAAGGCGTGGCGCGATGAGATAGGCGTTTGGATAGGCCCTACGCGCGTGCGCAAGGCTAAGGGCGACGCGCAGAGCTACCCCTTTATGCAACTGTACGGCCGCCGTGCAAACGGAACCAATAAGGGCTACGCCGCTAAGGACTTTATGGGCAAAGCCTGGGAGGCGCTGGGCGCTTCAACGCGTGCCCGTATTGACCGCGTGGGCAAAAGCAAATGGCAGCAACAGCTAAGACGCGCACTGCAATGAACTACCTTAAAGTTATACGCGACGCTTTGACCGCTGCCCAGGCGCTACCGGTTTACGCTATGGCTTCCCCCCAGGGCACCACAGCGGACCATATAGTGCTGCAAATGGACAGCATAGAGGTAACCGAAACAAAGGACGGCTACCGTATGCAGAACGTAAACGCGGAGCTGTATATATACCAGGCCAGCGCTGACAATGCGCAGACCACACTGCAAACCATACGCACGTACCTTGCGGCCAACGGAAATGCTGCGTACCTTTCCGCTTGGATGACCAACGCCCAAACCCTTTACAATCAAGACGCTGAAAACGTCCTATTGATAGCTGACTTCACCTTTACAATTAAAACTACCTACTAATGGCAACAAATTCCGGTACTGAGTTCCGGTTGCTTTTGAGCACCGACGGCACCACTTACAAAGGACTGGCAAACGAAACGGAGTGCTCGTTTGATATTACCAGCGATACCCGCGAAACCACTAGCAAAGATGCGGCTGTATGGCGCACCTACGTGCCTAGCGCTAAGGCGTGGACTGCATCCGGTACGGCTATCTTTGGCGACGATGACGCGGCAAAATGGAACCCAGACGATTTGTACGACTTGGTTGGTACCACTGTGTACGTTAAGCTCACCCCTTGCACAGCTGGAGGCGTTACCCCAATTGTTGGTGAATCTAACCTTACAGGAACGGCTGTATTTACTTCTTTTTCCAGCTCACAGCCGGACAAAGACAACGGTACATTTACTTTTCAATTACAGGGCACCGCTGCTTTGGTGAAAGGAACAAACGCTTAAAAAATGGAAAAGGGGCAAAAATTCGCGTTGGGGGCAGCGTTACTATTTGAAGAGCTAACTGGCAAGCGAATGGCCGAGGTTGGTGATGGTTTAGGATTAAGGGACACCATAGTGTTGATTTATTGTCAGCGCTATTGGAACACTAAAGAAAAGCCAACGCTTGACCAGTTTATTGAAGAATTGAGCGCTAACTCTGTAGAGGCCCTCCCGGCGCTTTTAAACGCCCCTTTTTCCCCGAAGGAGGTCCAGTAACACTACTGGGCCTCCTTATCGGGAGAATTGGGCTAAGCAAAGCCGACGCGCTCAGTTTGACGGGCGCGGAGATTGAAGCGACGCTAACGGCATACTACGCAGGGCAAAAAGACGCCTGGAGCCGCACCAGGTGGCTGGCTACAATAGTAGCCAACTTTAGCGGGAATGCAAAGAAGGGCGGCCTCCAGCCTACCGACTTGCTTAGATTTGATGACGAACACCGAAGCTCAGGAATTGAGAAACTATTTAAGATAGCAAAAGATGGCTGATACTATTATTTCGCGTTTACTGCTAACCTTAGATACAAAGGAGTTTCGCAACGGCATCCGGCAAGCTGACCGCGAGCTTAAGGACTGGAGTAAAGGCATCGGTAAGATAGGCGATATGCTAGGGGCGGCTTTTGCCGTCGGAGTTATTGCGGACTTTACAATGGAAGCGGTAAAGCTTGGTGACGAGCTTACAGCTGCACAGCAAGGTTTCCAGCGTTTTGGCGAGGCTGCCGATATGGAAAAGCTGCGCGCATCTACCGGCGGTATGGTTTCCGACCTGAAGCTGATGCAGCAAGCGATCCAGGCGGGAAACTTTGGAATACCAATTCAAGAGCTAGGCAATTTATTTGCGTTTGCGCAGCAACGAGCTAAGGAAACCGGCCAAGAGGTTGACTATTTAACGCAGTCCATTGTTACCGGTATCGGCCGTAAAAGCCCTCTAATCCTTGACAACTTAGGTATTTCGGCTGTACAGCTTCGCGAAAAACTTGGCGGCGTAAGCGCTGAGGCGGCTAGTATTGCCGAGGTAACCAAAGCGGTAGGCGAAATTGCAAGCGAAGAGCTGGGCAAAATGGGCGGCACTATTGACGACGCCACCACAAAAAGTAAACAGTTTACTGCCAACTGGGAAAACTTTAAGGCAAACGTAGGCCAAACCCTTAGCCCTATTGCAAACGGCTTTTTGACGCTGGCCAACGCAATTATGACCGGCGGCGCGGCAATGAATTACACAGCTGAGGCTGCTAAACTTGCAAACGGCACGTACGGAATGTATGGCCAGGTGCTGGGTAAAGTAAAGGATGACACCGCAGAAGCCGTAAGGGAAACGCTTAATTTAGGCAGTGCTATGCGCGGCGTTTGGGAAACCTTTAACGTAGGTGGACCAGTGCAAAAAAGCGTTACTACTTTGGGCGGCTTAAAGGAAAAGCTGACCGAACTGCAAAAAGAATTTCAGGAAGTAGACGTAACTACTGCCCGCTTCAAAGAGCTACGGCTGGAAATTGAAAGGCTGGAAACGCGCATTAAAGCGCTTACCAATCCAGTGGCTGGAATGATGCCAAAAACTGAAACCATTAACTTGGTTTCTAAAGGTCTTAACGAGGTTGGTACCTCGGTGGCCGGTATGCAAATTCAGGTACAAAAGGCTATGCCTTCAATAAATGACCTGAATACTACCTATGTAGACCTAAATAAACAGCAAGCTATTTTTAACGAGCTAGGCGGCACTATGGGGCGCATCCTTAGCGAAAGCTTTAACGCGGCGCTTATTAATGGGGAGAGCTTTTTTAAGACCTTTATTAATGGCCTTAAGCAAATGGTAGCGCAAATTCTAGCAACGGCTGCCGCTGCCGCTGCGCTAGCCGTCGCGCTTATGGCTTTGGGAATACCAGGCGTAAAAGGCTTAAACTTTGGCCAAACCTTTAGCGGCCTTTACAAAGCTATGGGCGGTATAGGTGCTCAATCTTTAAATTTGGGAAGCACAGCGCCAGGTATGGTTGGAGCTGGAGCGGGATTAATTGGCGGCGCTGGCTTAGGCGGTGGGCGCACTGTGCTACGTGGAAACGATATATTTGTAAGCAATTCGCGCACAAACTTTGATATTTCCCGAATAGGTGGCTGATTTACTTACACACTACGCCGAAACGGCTGAGCACTATTTTGAGATTTGGTGCATTAATCCACCCTTTTCCCCTAGCCCCAGCTTTGAGCCGGAGGAGTTTACCGTAGTGGACTGGGCAATTCGGTACGAAGGTTTGGACAAATTCCAGCCCGGCATAGTACCCTCACAGCTAGACCTCCAGGTGTTGGACGGACCTAGCCCATTTATTGCACTGCTTACAATTAATTACGACAGCGCTAGCGTTTACTATTGCAAGGTTTACACCAAAGGAAAGAACTGCCTAGGAAGCAAAATAAAGGCGCTAGGCGAACCTGACTACACAAATAAGTACAATGCCTTTGCCGCACGCGTAAGCGCAGACGGAGGCACTATGGAACCCGGAATGGGCCCTTCGCTGAACTGGGCGGGAGTATTTATTGGGGACCTCGGCGCGCGTGAGGTAGTCAACGGCGTGCGCGTTACTACGCTAGCAGCTGCTGACGGCTTTGGAGCTTTGGACCAGGTGAGTAATGGCTACGTTTGGAATAACACTATTTTGCCCTTTACTGACCAAATTGCTGGGCAGCTTGGCAGCGCTGGGCTGTGGAACTTGTTTAATGGCTTTTATATAAGCGAAACAATAACCCACAAAAGCGCGCCAACGGACCGCAATATATTGCACTACTCAGGTACTACACAGTACCACTATTTGTACAATCAAAATACTTTTGAATGGCGCACTACGCGCGAATGGCTGGACAGCATATTGGTGGCCTTTGGTATGCAGCTCTACCAAAAGGACGGGTACCTTTGGTTCCGCGCTTTATGGATTGAAAACCCAGCTTATTGGGATTTATACAACCGCAACGGCAGTTACCAATCGCGCACCACAGCACAGCCGACGGAAACGCTAGACAAAGTAATAGCAGACGGTTTACTGACATTTAAGCCCGCCGCTAAGTATTACAGCGTAACGGACTTAAACAGCGTAATTGTGGACGGCTACGAAGCTGGAGGCAGTGGCGATCTTTTTAAGGCAGCTAGCAGCTACATTTTTGCAGCTACTTACCTGAGCGACGGCAGCAATCACTTAGATTATGACCTGACCAAACGGCTAGTTTTTGGCTTACCTTCCGGCTATACTGGAAACATAGATTTTGAGCTGCGCTATTACGTGGAATTTCAGACGCCGTTTGGCTCTTATTATTGGAACGGGTCCAACGCCTGGCTTACCTCCATAACTTACAAGTCGTGGAATTACAATAATTTCAGCGTCCAAAACCTTAGCGGCGTACCGGTGCAGGCAGCTTACGATTTCCCTGATAATAACGTACACCTACCAGCTACCCCAATTCCTTTAGGGCTGGGGCTTATTTACCACAAATTTGACTTTAGACAAACTGGCGGCAGCACTTTACCTACCAACCCCTTTGGCGGTCCGCAACCGCTGGAGGCATTAAAATGGAGCTACACCTACGACGGCACCACGGGAGCGTCTGGCCTTACCTACGAAATTGATAACAGCAAAAGCCTCCAGGGCTTCAACCAAAACGTGCAAACGTACCACGGCGACAGTTACGCCTCTTTGCTTTTAGCTCCAGGCATCCGCATCTTTACCAATACAGGGCGCACTACTTACGTGCAATCTTTGGGCAAGTGGAGTAGTGAAGAACTGCCGCTAAACTATTTAATGGCGTACTACCTAATGCAAAAGCAGACGCGTCCGCTGGAGTATTACGAGGTAAGCCTAGACGACCCTACCCAATACTTTCACCGCTTTTTTTGGGGCAGTAAATACTACCGCCCAATTAATTTAACCTACACCCACGACGGCGCCAATATAACCCTATTGGAAATGCATACCGGCACCCCGCAAAGTGCTGGCCGTCAGTCGCAAAGTATTTAATAAATTTACACAATGAGGCCAGACCTTTTCCTTACCATTATTGCAAGCGGACGCTCCATAGCGTACAACCAAACCGACGCTTACCAGGCGCGGGTAATTGCAGACGGTGGAACCTTTGAGGCTTACCAGTGTGTAGCTAACGAACTAGTAAAACTGAACCAATGAGCTTTTACGATGACGCCAGCCTGGTAGTAATACCCAGCGCACAAAAGACCTCCAAACTGTACGCCGTTAAGCCCACCGACGGAAGCGGCGACCTGACCTTCACCCGCACAGGGGATACGGCTACCCGTGTAAATTCTGCGGGGCTTATTGAGTCCGTTTTGGCTAACGTACCCCGCCTTGACTATTTAGGTAGCACTTGCCCCCGTTTGTTGCTGGAGCCGCAGCGGACGAATTTAACCCAATACAGCGAGCAATTAAATAACGCATACTGGAGCAAAACTGGAAGCACCGCAACGGCTAACGCTACAATTTCGCCCGATGGTTCCACGAATGCTGATTTACTAACAGAGTCCGCCACAACCGCAGACCACGCATTTTTTGACGTAGTTACTTATTTCGTTTCTGGAACCACCTACACGCTTTCGTTTTTTGCAAAGGCTAACGGACGCACAAAGGTTGAGGTAGTTTCTGCTAATAGTGGAACTTGTCCCAGTGGACGTTTTGACCTTGTAGCTCAAACAGCAACTGCTTTGGGTACGTCTTTTGGTGCTAAAATTGAAAACTACGGCAATGGCTGGTTCCGTTGTAGCGTTTCACGGGTTGCCCCTAACACGGGTTTAGACGTTCCGTATCACGCAATGGTGCAAAGTTTCGGAACTATTACTTATGCTGGAGATGGCACAAGCGGAATGTACTTTTGGGGTATGCAGACGGAAGTCGGAGCCTACGCAACATCCTACATCCCAACCCTTGGCGCATCCGCAACACGTGGGGCAGACGCTTGCAGTAAGACGGGGATAAGCTCACTAATTGGGCAGACGGAGGGGACTTTGTTTGTGCAGGCTAATGTTAATATAACGGCCACCGCAGCAAATTATGCTGGAATTGCTATTAATGACGGGACATCTTCAAATTCGCTGTTGTTAGGCTATTACCAAGATGGCCGCATTCAAGCCGTAGCGTTTGTGGGTGGCTCCATTGTAGTGAACATTGATTTACCCTCTTTTGGTTTAACAAGTGGAAGCCACAAATTTGCTTTGGCATATAAATTAAACGATTACGTTTTTTATGTTGATGGAGTGCAAGTCGGTAGCGATACTTCGGCAGCAGTTCCAGCAACGAGCGTGCTTAATTTATCCGACCTTGCTGGTGGCGATATTTCTCACAGCCAAGCCCTCCTATTCAAGACCCGCCTAACAAACGCCGAACTGGCTCAACTGACTGCGTTATGATTTTTAGAAAGTACGAAATAGCGCCTAGCACCTGGGCGACGCTTCAAAAGAAAATTCAGAAGACAGTTACCACGCCGGAAGGAACGGAGCAGGTTTGGGACGCTGACCAGGTGGCCATAGTGGTAGAGCTGGGCAAACTATGCAAAGCCTGGGGCGTAGACCCCGAAGGTATGCCAGTATGCACTACCTACAATACAAAGCTGAGCGTGGATATTGTATGGCAGGGCGAAGAGCACGCCGACTTTGTTAAGTACAAAATATGGTGCGACCCGGTAGGGGTGCATAGCCTGGGCGAAACCTTAGACACGGAGTACGCGGTAGCTTACTGCGCTGCCAACCCCGCCGCCGCTTACTGCCAACCACCCGCACCGATTGAGTTATGAGCGAGCACGGCGTACAGGAAACAGCCCGGCTGTGGCTTATGAGCTTGCTGAGCATTTTGGTATCTAACCTCCAGCTAGCCCTTGGCCTTACCTTAATGGCCGTGAACATAGGGTACACCGTATGGAAGTGGCGCCGCGATTACGTTAACGACAAACGCAATGCAAGTAAGTAAGCATTTTAGTTTGGCCGAACTCACGCGCAGCCAACTGGCCCAGCGCAAGGGCATTAATAATATGCCCACGCCTGAGTACGTGCAGAACTTAGAGCTGCTTTGTGAGCACGTTTTAGAGCCGCTGCGCACGCTGTACGGTAAACCAATTCGCATAAGCTCAGGCTACCGCAGCACAGCGCTAAACAAAGCCGTAGGCGGAAGCGCTAGCAGCCACCACTGTTTTGGAATGGCGGTAGATATTGACCAGGGCAGCGCGGCCGAGAATATGCGCATATTTAATCTACTCAAAGCGTACGGCAGTTATACGCAGCTTATTTTTGAGTTTGGAACTTTAGAGGACGGCCCCGACTGGGTGCACGTTTCTTTTGATATTGAAGACCTAAAGCGGCAAACGCTGCGCGCCGTGAAGGTTAAAAACAAGACGCAGTACCTAAATTACAAATGACACAAGAGGAAGTAATTGTAACCGCTATTGCCTTTGTGGTAGGCTTAGTATTTAAGCGCCCGGCAATCATCCAGGCAGCCCTGGAGCGTCTTATGCGAAAAAAGTAAGCGCCTAAAAACCTTATTTTACAGGGGCTTAGTGCCCCTTTTTTATTTTTTATTAAAATTTATTTGCACAATCCAAAGACAGTATATAATATTGCGGCATCCTAAAACCTCACTATTATGAAAAACCTACTTTTTTCTCTTAAGCTAATCGCGGCCGGCTTTGTGTGGCTGTGGCTTTGTTTTTGGCTCGCGTCGTGAACTTAGAATACTACACCCGACTAGCCCAGCTCCACGCGCTGGGCTTTCACAGCCTACGGGCACAGGCTCAGGTTATTGCCGAGGTAACTGGCAACAGCCCCACCCGTATATACCAGGTGCTCCTATTTATTCGGGAGCAAAAGGATATTAACGAGCTTATAGATACAACCGTAAACACCCTGCGCAATGAATAGCCTAGAAACAGCCGAGGGGCACCTGGAGCGCGTGGACCGCGCCCTAAACGCAATCCACGGACGGCTACGTGTAAGCGAACAGCCAGCGGACCGATACTATATGTTAATCCTCCAGGAAGCTAGCATACGCGTAGCCAAAGCACGCCACGAATTAAGTCAGTTAAACACAATAGAAATAGAATCAAGATGGTAGATTTAGCCCTATTAACCCGCACCCTTGACCAGGTAGAGGGCGGTAGTATTCCAGCTTACCAGGCTGTGGTAGATATTCGCACCGGTATTAAGCTCCTAGAGGAAGCACTAGACCAGGTAAAGGAGCAAGCGACGGCCGAAATTAAAGACCTCGGCGCTACGTCTTACAAAGGCTGGCGCGTGGAATTTATGGCTGGTACTGCACGCCATAGTTACGACCATATAGACGAATGGTTGGTATTAAAAGGCAAGCTCCAGCACGTAGAGCAACAGGCTAAGTTTGCACGCGCTGCCTGGGAAAAGGGCCGCCATATACTAGACCAGGAAACGGGCGAGATTTATCCACCTTCCGAAGTGAAATACACAACCGACACCATTAAAATTACCGTACAAAAATGAATCCTGACTACATTAAAGGCCACGACGTGGTAATTACCGGACTGGCCCAATGGGCGAAGATTACCGAAGCATCCGGTCCCTCCGACTTTAGCAAAAAGTACCAAATGGATCTAGTGCTTTCTAAGGAAAGTATAGACACCTTAGCCGACTTAGGGGAGCGCGTTTACGCTGCCGTTGTGAAGGTACAGAAGCGCAAAAAGGATAGCGAGGAGCTGGAAAACGTACCGCCGTTTGTGAGCCTTAAAAGCCAAAACCTGCCCAAAGTTTACACGTTGGACAAAAAGGAGTACAAAGGGCTTATTGGTAATGACAGCCTAATGAAGGTAAAAGGCACGCTAAAAGCTTATGAATATATGGGCAAAAAGGGGCTGAGCTTTTACTTAAACGGTGCTATTATTTTAGACCTTAAAGAGTACAAAGGCTCCAGCGCAAACCTTGACGACCTTTGGGAGGGAGTAGACGCAAAAACAGCGCCGATAAATGACCTACCGTTTTAAGAAAAGTAAGCGCGGAGAAATTCGCGCTCACTTAGACCTTTTAGCAGAACTGTATGGCACTAAACGCAAAACAAAAGGGGAACAGGTGGGAACTACTTTGTGCCCATTTTCTGCGACCGATTTGGCCGCAGGTTGTGACTGCCCGGAGCACGGACAGGGCGGCAGACGCTGCCGGTATGGACTTAGTGAAAACCGGTAACTGGGCGTTCCAATGCAAGCACGTGGAAAGAGGGCTAGACGTTTTTAAGACGCTGGAGGCAATGCCTAAAACCACAATAAACGTAGTGCTATGGAAAAGAAACCGAAAGGGGGCAGTCGCAGTATTAGAAATGCAGACGATGCTAGAGCTTATATCGCAGCTGGAGCGCACCCCGACGAACGGCTGCGACGAAAGCAAAGATGCATAGAAAACGGTTGGATTCCCAACGACTTTACAAACCCTTTTTTTAACCACTTTGGATTTAACGATAATGGAAAAACACGAACAAACGAAACTGCAAAGTATTGGCGACAGAATCAGCGCGGACCTCACGAATTTTGAGTACACGGCTTTAGGTATTTTAATTAGCAGTTACAAAGCTAACGGCGTGCACATAGCCAACGAGGAAAAATACTGGGAATTGTACGAAAAAGAACTGCAAATTGCCTTTAATAATGGACGCCTTAGCGCTTTATCTTCAATCACAGAGGGCTAAGGGCTTTCCGCTGCAAAACCTGGAGCGCTACCAACTAGAGCTACAGGCGCAGCGTGAACAGGAACGCCAACGGCTGGCAATAGCTGAGGATAGATTGAAAAGCTGTATGATATTTGTAATGCGCACAGCTTATTGGCAAATGTACCTATATGATTTGCAGACGCACGACAGCGTATTTTTTGAGCACTACGCACCTGACCACAACAAAGAACTAATCAACGAAATATGGCAACGCTGGAAGCCCTAGACGGGGT